>ERZ888423.713-NODE-713-length-33220-cov-10.608201_pt1 | contig 33220 bp, 31 predicted proteins | sample MGYA00520523_ERZ888423 | MGnify/ENA primary metagenome ERZ888423 (study PRJEB32303, sample SAMEA104408611) | aquatic metagenome | biome: Brackish water; feature: Pelagic; material: water | place: Baltic Sea | collected 2014-06-08T10:24:00 | depth 30,27 m ...
GAACATGTGCAACATCACCTTCTACAACCCTTACATTTTCAGCGATCACCGAGACATTTTTCTTGAGCCAAACAAGGGCTTCTGGGCTCCTTTCTACCGCGATTACTCGCGTTGTTGGCGCTTCTGTTGCGATTGCTAGTGACAACGCACCAGAGCCTGCACCTAGATCGATGACGCTAACCGGTGCTGGAAGATTTTCAATGTGCTGCAAAACAGCTTCGACCAGTAACTCTGATTCTGGACGAGGCACTAAAACACCTGGGCCAACTTCGATATTTAAGTATCTAAAACCAGCAACACCTGTTAGGTATTGCAAGGGTTCAAAATTAAGTCTTCGATCTAACAGATCGTAAAACTGTTCCTCTAATACATCCTTGTCCTCAAAGGCAAGCAAGGTTGATTCCACTAGAACTGGGTTATGAAGATCCATGCGCGACAGGCCTAATACATGGGCCAGCAAATGTTCTGCATCAACCTCTGAAATACCAGATTCAGCTAACTGGGATTTTGCATCCCGCAGAATCTCCTTAATTTTCATTTAAGCAACACAACTCATCTTAGTTAGCGTTAGCCAAACGTGCCGCTTTGTCAGCATCTAGCAAGGTTTGAATCATGTCATCTAAGTCGCCATTGAGAACCGCATCCAAGTTGTTTGACTTGTAGTTCACGCGATGATCGCTAATGCGGTTTTCCGGAAAGTTATAGGTGCGGATTCGCTCTGAACGATCAACTGTTCGAACCTGGCTCTTGCGCTCTGCAGATGCGATCGCTTCAGCCTTTTCCTGCGCATCAGCCAACAAACGTGCGCGCAAAATACGAAGCGCTGATTCCTTGTTCTGTAACTGGCTCTTTTCGTTCTGACAGGAAACAACAATTCCAGTTGGCACGTGGGTTAAACGCACAGCAGAGTCTGTTGTATTAACTGACTGCCCGCCAGGACCTGATGAGCGGTACACATCTACACGTACATCATTCATATTAAGCTCGACATCGACCTCTTCTGCTTCAGGCAGGATCAAAACACCTGCAGCTGATGTGTGGATGCGTCCCTGGCTTTCTGTTTCTGGAACGCGTTGCACGCGGTGTACTCCACCCTCAAACTTCAGGCGTGCATATGGAGATTCTCCCGGTGCTGCCGTTCCCTTTGATTTAACCGCTACAGAAATATCTTTGTATCCACCCATTTCGCTTTCGGTGGCGTCGATGATTTCAACTTTCCAGTTGTGCTTTTCTGCATAGCGCATGTACATACGCAGGAGATCGCCAGCAAACAAGGCTGACTCATCTCCACCGGCACCAGCCTTAACCTCCAAAATAACATCGCGATCATCATTGGGATCACGTGGCAGAAGCAACTCCTCAAGCTTTTCCGCTGCCGCATCACGTGCAGCCTCTAACGCAGGAATTTCTGCAGCAAAATCGGGATCAACATCTGCTAATTCAGCAGCTGCTAACAAATCATCCTCTGAAGATTTCCAGGCCTTGAAACCCGCAACAACTGGACCCAACTGCGCATAACGTCGTCCGAGCTTGCGAGCATTTGCTTGATCTTCGTGAATAGTTGGATCAGCCATCTTTGCTTCAAGTTCGGCGTACTCGCGCACCATTTCATGTGCTGATGCAAAGCGATCATTGCTCATCGACTGCTCCTTTCTATCTCGAAATCAATGTTGGATAAATACTTGGGAAATAAAAAAACCGCGACCACAACCCGACAAGGGCTGCGATGCGGTTTCTTTAGAAAGCTAGTTGGCAGTCGCGTCGTCCTGCTTTTTAGCGTTTTTACCAAATCTTTCTTCGAACTTAGCCACGCGACCACCAGTATCAAGGATGCGCTGCTTACCTGTGTAGAACGGGTGGCAAACAGAACAAACTTCAACATAGATTGAACCGCTAGCAACTGTTGAGCGAGTTACAAACTTCTCGCCGCAACCACACGTTACCTGGGTGTCTTTGTACTCTGGGTGGATCTCTGGCTTCATGGTTATTCCTTATATTCGTGTTTGGGTCTCACGCCTTGTGAAAGCTGTTGAGTGAACCAAACGGATGGTTAACAGACCCCAAGGGTAGGCGATAAGCCCACAATTGAGAAATTTACGCTTACTTTGAGTCGTCTGGACCCGAAGTTGTCTTCTGAATCTGCATCAAGAACTCGACGTTGGACTTAGTGCCCTTCATCTTTTCAAGTAGCAGTTCTAGTGCGGCCTGTGGCTCTAGTGCGTGCAGTACACGGCGTAGCTTCCACACAATGTTGAGCTCTTCTGAACCCATAAGGATTTCTTCCTTACGTGTACCTGAAGCAACAACGTTAACCGCAGGGAAGATGCGCTTATCAGCCATCTTGCGATCAAGGATGAGCTCCATGTTTCCTGTTCCCTTGAACTCTTCGAAGATAACTTCATCCATACGAGAGCCTGTATCAACTAGTGCTGTTGCAAGAATCGTTAGTGATCCGCCATCTTCAATGTTACGAGCAGCTCCGAAGAACTTCTTTGGTGGATACAAAGCAGCTGAATCAACACCACCGGAAAGGATGCGGCCTGATGCAGGTGCTGCAATGTTGTATGCGCGACCAAGACGAGTAATTGAGTCAAGAAGAACAACTACATCATGACCTAGTTCCACCAAACGCTTTGCGCGCTCAATAGCAAGTTCAGCAATTGTTGTGTGGTCATCTGCAGGACGGTCAAAGGTTGAAGCGATAACTTCACCCTTAACGCTGCGCTGCATATCTGTAACCTCTTCTGGACGCTCATCAACAAGAACAACCATCAAGTGACACTCTGGGTTGTTAGTTGTAATCGCGTTAGCAATTGATTGTAGAACCATTGTCTTACCCGCCTTTGGAGGCGAAACAATAAGACCACGTTGACCCTTACCAATTGGTGCGATCAAATCGATAACACGAGTTGTAAGAACATTTGGCTCAGTCTCAAGGCGCAAACGCTCCTGCGGATAAAGAGGGGTTAACTTTCCAAACTCCACACGGTTACGTGCCTCTTCCGGAGTCATGCCGTTAACGGTTTCTAGAGTGATCAAAGCGTTGAACTTTTGCTTTGTCTCACCTTCGCGCGGTTGACGAACCTGACCTGTAACTACATCTCCCTTGCGCAGACCGTTCTTACGAACCTGCTGCAATGAGACATAAACATCGTTAGGTCCTGGCAGGTATCCACCTGTGCGGATAAATGCGTAGCTTTCAAGAATATCCAGCAAGCCACCTACTGGAACTAATACATCATCTTCGCTTAGGACCGGCTCGCGCTCCTCGCGGTGTCCGCGGTCACGGTTTCGGTCACGGTTGCGGTCACGTCCACGTCCACGGTCATTGCGATCAAAACGTCCACCACGGTCGTTGCGATCACCTCCGCGGTCATTATTGCCGCGGTCATTATTGCTTTGCGGAGATGAATCATCATCGCCATCATCATCTGAATCTTGAGAGTTGTTAGAAGGCTTTGACTCCTTCTTGCGGTTGTTGCGCGCCTCGCGACGTGCTTCGCGTTCAGCCTTTGCAGCTTCGCGGTTCTTCGCCTGTAAATCAGCGATCGCCTCTACGAGCGCATCCTTCTTCATCTTCGCTGCACCATCAACGCCAAGTTGTGTAGCTACCGTCTTCAACTTTGGAAGGGTCATTGCAGCAAGCTCTGGACTGTTTGAGCGGACTGGTTCAATTTCTGTTGTCATGAATATCTTTTCACTATTGGCACTGGGCTTTACACTCAGCGTTTAACTAAGTGCCTAAAACCCTAGAACCTGGGATTTTTGTTTTTTAGACTTACCTGATGTGTTACTGGCTACTAGATGAGCCGTTCAGATGGGTAAAGATTAGCAGGATTGATCCGGAAACCGCAAAATCAGCCTGTGATGATGGTAACCCCTGTGCGTGAAACGCCCATTGGAATCATCCCAAACTTCTCCCCTGCCGCACGCTCTAGCTCTGCCGCCTCTGTATCTCCACCTGTATGAAGAACTAAGACAGTTGGGCCAGCACCCGAAATAAAGGCGGCAACACCTGCTTGGCGAAGCCTTGTCATCAATGCAAAGCTATGCGGCATCGCATCCTTTCGGTAGCTCTGATGCAGATAATCTTCAGTTGCAGATAACAGAAGATCTGGACGATTTTGTAAGGCTTGCACCAAAATCGCTGTATTAATCGAGTTACGAACCGCATCCTGATGTGGAATAACTTCGGGCAACATCTTGCGAGCCTTTGAAGTTGAAAATTCAGTTGATGGAACAAAAGCTAGTACCCCAATACGTGGGTCTACCTGAATATTGAGCGATTGCGCAACGATGTTACTGCGTTGACTCTCTTGCCAGGCCACATTTGCGCCACCATAAATAGCAGCGGCAACATTATCTGGATGACCTTCCATCTGATTTGCAATATTCAGCATCTCTTCTTGTGACATCCGCTCATTGCCACCCAGTATTAATGCGCGAGCTAGTGCCAAACCACCAACAATGGCTGCAGCAGATGAACCAAGCCCGCGACCATGTGGAATCACATTTAATTGACGAAGTGAAATACCGCGAGGGCGCCCACCCAAGAAATCAAAGCCTTTGTACATAGCTTTGATTACAAGGTTTTTATCATTTGCTGGAACGGCATCTGCGCCTTCGCCAGTGACATCAATATCGACACCTGGTTCATCCATAACCTGTGCGATATATCGATCATGCATATTTAACGCTAAACCAAGGCAGTCAAAACCAGGTCCCAAGTTTGCACTTGTTGCAGGAACTTGCACCTGCATGGGCTGAGCTTTAAATGTTGGTTTCATTTTTATGCAAGTCCTAATGCTTTCGCTGCAATCTTTACATTAACTGGAACAACGACCGGCTTCTTTGCCGCTTCAAGTGCGTATGGAATGTCCTTTAACCCATGACCGGTGACGGTAATTACAATCGTCTTATCCTTCGCCAACTTTCCGGCTTTCTTGTACTTAATCAACCCCGCAAGGCCTGCAGCAGATGATGGCTCAACAAAGATGCCTTCTTTCGCTGCAATTAAACGATAAGCAGCCAAAATTTCGCGATCAGTTACAGAATCAATCACGCCACCTGAAGTATCGCGTGCCTCAACCGCCTGCTGCCACGAAGCTGGATTTCCAATACGAATCGCTGTTGCGATTGTTTCAGGGTTTTTAACAACCTTACCCTTAACGATGGGAGCAGCTCCTGCTGCTTGGAATCCATACATCATTGGCAGCTTTGTTGTAAGTCCATCCTTGTTGTACTCCTTATAGCCCTTCCAGTACGCAGTGATATTTCCGGCGTTACCGACTGGAAGTGCGTGAATATCTGGAGCATCGCCCAACATATCTACAACTTCAAAGCTTGCAGTCTTTTGTCCCTCGATACGGTAAGGGTTAACAGAGTTAACAAGTGCTACTGGATAATTTTCAGAAAGTTCGCGGGCAAGGGTTAAGCAATCATCAAAGTTTCCATTAACCTGCAAGATTGTTGAATCATGGATAACAGCTTGTGCAAGCTTTCCCATTGCGATTTTGCCCTTCGGAATTAGTACAGCAGGACGCATTCCAGCTTTGACAGCGTAGGCGGCAGCTGATGCTGATGTGTTTCCAGTTGATGCACAGATAACAGCCTTTGCCCCATCTTCTGCAGCCTTAGAAATCGCCATTGTCATTCCGCGATCCTTAAATGAACCGGTTGGATTTAAACCTTCATACTTGATCCAAACATTATTGCCCAGAATCTCTGAAAGGTTGCAGGCATAGATCAGTGGTGTACCACCCTCGCGCAGTGAAACAATTGGTGTCTTCTCACTTACCGGAAGACGGTGACGGTACTCCTCAATAACACCGCGCCATTGGTGAGCACCACTATTTTTCTTTGGGCCAAGGTTTTTTCCAAAGATTCCCATTAGCTCTGTGCTCCTTCAACGCGAATTACGCTTTCAACCCTGCTGACAATATCCATCTTCTTTAACTTCGCGATACAAGCATCTAGTGCATCCTCAGATGCTGCGTGAGTTACGACGACCAATTCTGCATCCTCGCCTAACCCAGCTTGACGAACTGTTTGAATAGAAACATTTTCACTAGCAAAGGTCTGGGCAATAGATGCCAAAACACCTGATTTATCAGCCACATGAAGACGTACAAAGAACTGTGATTTAACTGCGCCAATAGGTGCGATTTCTAAATCTGCGTAGTCAGATTCGCCATAACCAACAGTTGAATATGCAGCGTGGCGGGCAACGGCAACTAGATCACCCAAAATTGCAGATGCTGTTGGTGCACCACCTGCGCCACGACCGTAGAACATCAGTTGACCTGCAGCCTCTGCCTCTACATAAACAGCGTTAAAGGCGTTACGGACAGATGCCAAAGGGTGAGCCGCAGGCAAAATAACGGGATGCACTCGAACAGAGATCTCATCCTTGACTGTTAGTTCGGCGATCGCCAGCAACTTGATAATGCTGTTCATTGATTTAGCTGCAGCAACATCATCAGAGGTGATCTTTGAAATACCTTCGCAGTACACCTCATCGATGACAACTGTGCTGTGGAAGGCAAGGCTTGCTAGAAGCGCAGCCTTTGCAGCGGCATCATGACCTTCGATGTCAGCAGTTGGATCAGCTTCAGCGTAACCTAGAGCTTGTGCCTCTTTAAGAACCTCATCAAAGGCGCGACCTTCTTCATGCATCTTTGTCAGAATGTAATTTGTTGTGCCGTTAACAATTCCCATTACACGTGTTATTTGATCTCCTGCTAAAGATTCACGCATCGATCGAATAATAGGAATCGCACCAGCAACAGCTGCTTCGTAATACAAGTCTACCTTTGCAGCATCTGCGGCGTTAAAGAGTTCATGACCATGAGTTGCAAGTAGGGCTTTATTTGCGGTGATAACAGATTTACCGTTCTTAATCGCCTCTATAATCAGAGATTTTGCAGGCTCGATTCCACCCATGACCTCGATAACAATATTGATACTTGGATCAGAGACAATTGATTGAAGATCAGTTGTAATCAGTGCAGGATTTACTCCTTCACGTGGACCAGCGGTACGAACTCCAACCTTCAAAAGTTTAAGTACCGCACCTGAACGCTCTGAAAGCTCCTGCTCATCATCTTGGAGCAGGCGAGCAACCTGACTGCCTACAACTCCGCAGCCGAGCATGCCGATAGAGAGTTGTTTAGCGCCAGAGTTCATAGACTTATTCTTTCACAGATGCTTTGATCGGCGTTAAATATCGAGCATCCGAAGATCATCTTCGGTCTCTCGACGCACAATTACACGAGCTTTTCCATCCTTTACCGAGATAACTGGCGGACGAGGCACATGATTGTAGTTACTTGCCATGCTGCGCCCATATGCACCAGTTGCAGGTACAGCTAATAAATCCCCGGGCACAATGTCATCAGGCAAATCAATTTCACGAATGACGATGTCACCGGTTTCGCAATGCTTTCCGACAAGTCGACTTGAAACATTTTTTGCGGTGCTAGTGCGATTGGCCAGAACAGTGGTGTATTCAGCATCATATAAAGATGGGCGGATGTTATCGCTCATTCCACCATCGACAGAAATGTAACGACGATGCAAGCCACTTTCAAGGGTCACATCTTTAACTGTTCCTACCTCATACAAGGTCAGCATCGTTGGACCAACAATTGCACGGCCTGGTTCAATTGAAATTGTTGGGATCTTCAAACCATGTGTTTGGCAGTTAGTGGTGACAGCAACAGATAAAGCCTTCATCGCATCAGCTGGAACCACTGCAACATCATCTGGAAGATATGCAATGCCATATCCCCCACCTAGATCTAATTCAGGAAGTTCGCTCTTGAACTCATCGCGATAACGTGCAAGCAAACCGATCAAACGTTGTGCTGACAATTCAAAGGATTCATACCCAAAAATCTGCGAACCAATATGTGCATGGAACCCTCGAAGCTCTAATGATGAGTGGCCTCGAACCGCTGCGATCGCATCCCAAGCAGCACCACTTGCAATTGAAAAACCAAATTTCACATCCTCATGCGCTGTTGCGATTGATTCATGGGTATGTGCTTCAATTCCCGGGGTTAAACGCAGCAGGACTTTCTGTACCTTGTTTGCCTTTGTTGCAGCGGCTGCAACTCTTTCAACTTCATACAGTGAATCGATGACGATTGTGCCAACACCGCTTATAACTGCTTTTTCAATCTCGGCCATAGATTTGTTATTTCCATGTAGTTCAATCTTTGCCGGATCAATTCCACCAGCTAGGGCAACAGCTAGCTCGCCACCGGTACAGACATCGATACCGATTCCAACATCATTAATCCAACGTGCAACCTCGGTACAAATGAAGGCTTTAGCTGCGTAATAAACAGTTCCTGCATTTGTCCCGAATGACTCTTTCAACGCCTTATTCCAGGCTGTGGCCCGTTCATAAAAATCTACTTCATCAACAATAAATGCCGGGGTTCCAAACTCCTTGGCTAGATTTTTAGCGGTAACTCCGGCGATTGAAAGTTCAGTGCCTGTTTGCACAGAGGAGGACCACATGGGTTACATCCTCTCTGGGGCGCTAACACCCAATAGATCTAGTCCGTTGTGAATTACTTGTTTAGTTGCGGTACACAGTAATAGACGCGCAGTGTGCAGCGCAGTTAATTTCTCTTCGCCCATAGGCAGTACGCGACAATCGTTGTAGAAGCCGTGATACGTGCCGGCTAACTCTTCGAGGTAGCGTGCGATTCTGTGGGGTTCGCGGAACTCTGCGGCACTTGCGACTACACGAGGGAACTCTGCCAATGCGCCTAGTAACTCATTCTCGCGATCATGTGAAAGCTGCGCTGGATCAAAATCTTTAAGTTCTAGCAATGCCCCGAGCTCTTTCGCATTACGCAAAACCGCCGCGATACGGGCATGTGCGTACTGCACGTAGTAGACGGGATTCTCATTAGTGTTTCGCTTCAAGATATCTAGATCCATCACCATTGGTGTATCCACCGGGTAGCGAATCAATGTGTAGCGAGCAGCATCTACGCCAACTTTTTCAACAAGCTCTTCAAGAGTAATGATTGTTCCGGCGCGCTTGGAAAGCTTTACCTCTTCGCCACCTTCCATAATTTTTACAAGTTGACCGATTAATACATGGATGTTGTATTCAGGATCATCGCCAGCACATGCTGCCGTTGCCTTTAAGCGACCTATGTATCCATGGTGATCGGCACCCAACATGTAAATGCAGATATCAAAGCCACGTTCACGCTTATTGATGTAATAAGCGGTATCTGAAGCAAAGTATGTGAGCGAGCCATCGCTCTTTGTCATGACGCGATCCTTGTCATCGCCAAAATCTGTGGTGCGAAGCCAAACAGCGCCATCTACTTCAAATACATGGCCCTGTGCGCGAAGTTTTTCCATACCGTGTTCTACTGCGCCTTGTTCATGCAAAGAACGTTCAGAGAACCACACATCAAAATGGGTATTAAAGGTGTCAAGTACGCGCTGTTGATCCTTTAGCTGTAACTGATATGCAGCTTCGCGGAAGGCAACTACTCGCTCGGTATCTGGTAAGTCTTTAATCGCAGAGTTGTGAGCAAGGACTTCGGCCGCTAAATCTTTGATGTACTCGCCTTGGTAACCATTTTCAGGAACAGGGTTTCCAAGTGCGACAGCTTCAACTGATTGACCGAAGTAATCCATCTGATTTCCGCGATCATTGATGTAAAACTCGCGAGTTACCTGCGCACCTGCAGCTGAGAGAACTCGCCCCAGCGCATCGCCAACCGCGGCCCAGCGAGTGTGTCCAAGGTGTAATGGTCCTGTTGGATTTGCACTAATGAATTCAAGGTTGATCTTAACACCGGCGAGCGCAACTCCCTTTCCATAATCCTGTGTGGATTTCAGAATGGTTTCAACTAAGGCGGCTTGACTTGCACGGTTTAACGTAATGTTGATAAATCCAGCTCCTGCGATATCAACCTTGGAAATTCCGGCTACACCATGTAACTGATCTGCAATTATTTGCGCAACCTCGCGGGGGTTCATCCCTGCTGGTTTGGCTAACTGCAGCGCAATCGATGATGCGTAATCACCATGGGTGCGATCCTTGGGGCGTTCTAGCTTGATCACCTCGGGGGCTGTCCCGTTAAGAGCCCCTGACTCCAGGGCGCGGCCGATCGCGGCCTTAAATGCGATCTCTAGCTGCTCTACCTGTGTGGACATTGGGCAAGGTTATCGCGCACCCGCAAGGGCGTTACCGAATCGTTAGATAAAGGGGTGAGATTTCTGAGTAAATCTAGTGACCTTTTTCAGGGATCAGACTACTTTTTACACACGTTGTGCCCTCCACATCTGGCCGAAATAGCTCGGCTAGGGGCAAGACACCTTCGAAAGGTTAGATATATGAAGAAGCTTCGCTATGCGCTTACAGCACTAGTTGCTGTATTTGCACTCGTACTAACAGGTTGTTCAAGCTCATCAGATTCTGCTGGCGATGGATTCGTCGGCGTCATTCTTCCTGATGCAGCATCATCAAACCGCTGGGAAACCGCTGACCGCGGATTCCTGCAAGCAGCATTTGATGCAGCCGGAGTAGAGGTTGATATTCAAAACGCAAACGGTGACAAGGAACAATTCGCAACAATTGCAGACCAGATGCTTACAGCTGGTGCAAAGGTTCTTATCCTTGTAAACCTAGATTCAGATTCAGCTAAGGCTGTTCAGGACAAGGCTGCAGCACAGGGTGTACAGACAATCGACTACGACCGACTAACACTCAATGGTTCAGCATCATTCTACGTTTCATTCGATAACGAAGCGGTTGGTCGTTTACAGGGTGAAGGTATCAAGGCATGTCTTGATGCAGCAGGAAAGTCATCTGCACGAATCGTTTACTTGAACGGTTCACCAACAGATAACAACGCAACACTATTCAAGGCTGGATACGATTCAGTACTACGTCCTTCAATTGATGGTGGAAGCTACACACTTGTTGATGATCAAGCGGTCCCAGATTGGGATAACGCAAAGGGTGGAGTAATTTTCGAACAGCAGCTCACAAAGGCTGGCGGAAAGCTTGATGCAGTTGTGTCAGCAAATGAAGGTCTTGGACTTGCAGCGATCGCTGTTCTCAAGAAGAACAAGCTAAACGGTAAGGTCTGTGTGTCTGGTCAGGATGCAACTGTTGATGGACTGCGCGCAGTTCTAACAGGAGATATGTCAAACACTGTATACAAGGCGATCAAGGCTGAGGCAGAAGCAGCAGCAACACTTGCAATCGCACTTCTACGCGGCGAAGAGGCAACAACAGCTACAGGTTCAGTTGATAACGGAACAGTAGATGTGCCTTCAGTTCTATTGGTTCCAACTGGTATCACAAAGGCTAACGTCAAGGATGTTATTGCTGATGGATTCCAGACTCGCGAAGCAGTTTGCGAAGGAATCGAAGATCTCTGCACAGCTAACGGAATCTAATCTCCGATAGCTAAGGCGGTAAAAGATATAGGTTGCGGCTCGGAGTAATCTCCGAGCCGCAACCTCTTTAATTAGAATATTCTTGATAGGAACAATCTCTACTCAAAGAACCAATCTCTACTCAAAGAAATGGAGATTTCATGACACAGCCACTACTGTCTTTACGACGGGTCAATAAGTCCTTCGGCCCAGTTCATGTACTTAAGGATGTTAACTTCGATGTTCATGCGGGCCAGGTAACCGCACTTGTTGGTGATAACGGCGCTGGTAAGAGCACCCTCATTAAATGCATCGCAGGTATCTACACGCCAGAATCTGGTGAGTTTCTTTTTGAGGGTAATAAGGTTTCCATTGACGGTCCACGTGATGCGACCGCACTCGGAATTGAGATTGTGTACCAGGATCTAGCTCTGTGCGATAACTTAGATATCGTTCACAACATGTTTTTAGGCCGTGAACAAAAGCGCGGACCTGTTTTAAATGAAACCTCTATGGAGGCACTTGCCCGCAAAACATTAGATGGCTTGAGTGTCCGAACCGTTAAATCAATTCGCCAAACTGTTTCCTCCTTATCTGGTGGGCAGCGTCAAACGGTTGCAATTGCTCGCGCAGTTTTGTGGAACAGCAAGGTAGTAATCCTTGATGAGCCAACTGCAGCCCTGGGTGTTGCGCAAACTGAACAGGTTCTCAACCTTGTTCGACGTCTTGCCGATAATGGATTAGCTGTTGTACTAATCAGCCACAATCTCAACGATGTATTTGAGGTTGCAGATAACATTGCAGCTTTGTACCTAGGAAATATGGCCGCACAAGTCAATAAGAATGAGGTCATTCCTCGACAGGTCATTGAGTTGATAACTACCGGAGTAACTGCAGGAGTCGATGCTCCATCTGCAAACACAGGAGCCAAAAAATGAGCATGAACAACGAGGTAGAGGTTCCAACAATTAAAGGTGCTGCGGTCAACTACTGGGCACGTGTAAAGGCTGGAGATATCGGCTCTCTGCCGGCTGTTTTGGGCTTAGTAGTGCTCTGTCTGGTCTTTGGATCCATGTCTAACGTGTTTCTAACACCTGGAAACTTTGCAAACTTAATTACACAGGCGGCAGCGGTAATTGTTATCGCAATGGGCCTTGTATTTGTTCTGTTACTAGGCGAGATCGATCTATCCGCTGGATATACCGCTGGTGTTGCAGGTGCGGTCCTGGTTATTTTGATTACCAATGAAGGTCAGCCTTGGTATGTCGCACTCGTTGCAAGTATTGCGACGGGAGCCTTACTCGGCTTCATTCTTGGATCATTGGTCGCCCGATTAGGCATACCTTCATTCGTAGTTACCTTGGCTGCCTTCTTAGCCTTCCAAGGAATTCTTCTGTTACTTGCAGGTGAGGGCGGAACTATCCGTGTTGAAGATCCAACGGTCCTTGCAGTTCAAAACTCCAATATGTCACCAACGGTTAGCTGGATCTTCTTCCTCATTGTTGCGGTTGCATATGTGTTAACTGGTCTTTCATCAATGAACTCTCGTCGTAAGGCTGGTCTAAAGACAGAGCTCAAGAAGTTATGGATCATTAGGACATCCGGACTTTTGCTAATTACAGGTTTAGCAGTCTTCGCACTTACTCTTGAGAGAAGTAATAATCCAGATTTAGTTAGCCTCAAGGGGATCCCTTACGTTGTTCCAGTAATCCTAATTCTGCTTGTTGTTGGAACATTTGTTCTAGGTCGCACAGCCTTTGGTCGCCATATCTATGCCGTAGGTGGAAATGCAGAAGCTGCACGTCGTGCAGGAATTGATGTCAAGCGAATTCGAATCGCTGCCTTCATGATCTGTTCTTCACTAGCCGCAATTGCAGGTTTAATCTTTGCATCACGTCAAAATTCAATCTCGCCAACTACAGGAGGAAGTTCAACCCTTCTTTATGCAGTTGGTGCTGCCGTTATCGGCGGAACCTCTCTCTTTGGTGGCAAAGGAAAGATGCGCGATGCAATCCTCGGAGGACTGGTAGTAGCCGTTATCGATAACGGTATGGGTCTTTTGGGATATGCAGCGGGAATCAAATTCATAGTTACTGGGCTTGTCTTGCTGATCTCGGCAGGAGTTGATGCGATCTCTCGCCGAGGATCAACTTCAACCTAGCTCATACAGGAACTAGAGCCCCATTAAATGCTCTAGAGCTAACTGATCGACCGCTTCATAGCCATAGCCACGCTTGCCCGCTGCATCTACATCGAAGGAATCCTTTGCAAGATCCTTCCATGTTTCACCTGCAGCAAGTGTTGGCTCAGCCAGACCTGGAATATTTGACTCCTTCATCGCTGCAATTACCCGTGGATCTGCACGGAAGGCCGCTGCACGCTCCTTCAGTGCAAGGTATGTGCGCATGTTTGCCGTTGCTGACTCCCACACCCCTTTGTCACTTTCAGTACGTGCCGGCTTGTAATCAAAGTGCTTAGGGCCGCTGTAGTTGTAGCGCTCTAGCAGATCTACTAAGAAGAAGGCTGACTTTAGATCTCCATGACCAAAGACTAAATCTTGATCAAACTTTGGACCATGCTGACCATTTAGATCGATATGGAATAACTTCTTGTGCCACAAAGCTTGAGCGATTCCATGAACAAAGTTAAGTCCAGCCATCTGCTCATGACCGACCTCAGGGTTAAGACCAACTTGCTCGGGACGATCCAATGAGTTAATAAATGCAAGCGCGTGACCAATTGTTGGCAGGAAGATATCTCCACGTGGCTCATTGGGTTTTGGTTCAATGGCAAACTTAATGTCATAGCCATTGTCAGTTACAAACTCACCAAGGGTGTTAAAGGCTTCACGGAAGCGATCTAATGCGATGTAGGCATCCTTTGCGCCATCTGATTCTGCACCTTCACGGCCACCCCAGCAAACATATGTTGTTGCGCCAAGTTCAACTGCAAGTTCAATATTTTTCATCACCTTGCCAATTGCATAGCGACGAATATCTCTATCATTAGATGTAAATGCACCATCTTTAAAAACAGGATGGGTAAACAAATTAGTTGTAGCCATCGGAACCTTCATTCCGGTTTCTGCCAGCGCCTTTTTAAAGCGATCAATGTGCCCACGTCGAGCGGTCTCATCGCTACCAAATGGAATCAAGTCATCATCATGGAAGGTCACTCCATAGGCCCCACGAGCTGCAAGTTCATTGACGATGCGAACTGGGTCCAGCGCATCACGTGTGGCATCTCCAAAGGGATCTCGCGCCTGCCAGCCCACGGTCCAGAGGCCAAAGGTGAACTTATCTGCCGGGGTTGGGTTCAATGTCATGTGCGCGCCTCTCGCTCTCTGTGTGCCCGTTGGGGCGTTTTGGAACATCGGTAACTTACCTCTAATCTTGTCCCCTATCCATACTTCGGTGGTAACACTTTGGTAGGGATTAGCGGGAGTGGTGAAATGGCAGACACGCAGGTCTTAGGAACCTGTGTCTTCGGACGTGCGGGTTCAAGTCCCGCCTCCCGCACATTAGTTTTTCATCGTTCTGTAGTGTGAGATTTTTACTAACGATAGAGTTTAAATATGGCGAAAAAGTCTCCAGCTAAAATCAAAAAGGAAGCAGCTGAAATCAAGCGTGCTGCTGCTGCCCGCCGTGAAGAGAAGAAGAGTCAAAAACTCAACGCTCAAACCGCCGACACCAATAGTGAGGTCGATCTCGAGTACTACGCATCGGTTGACCAGGTGTGGCAAGAGCTCGGCCTTGCAGCCCCTGCACGCCGGGCATTAATTGATGATGGATTATTCAAACTATCTGATCTGCGAAAGACATCCCTTGCTGCGGTGAGAGAGCTGCCTGGCATGGGGCCTAACGCAATTCGCATTCTGACGGCAGAGATGAAAAAGGCTGATCTATCCTTTAGGAGGTAGCTTTTTTATGGTTGGCATAGAGGAATTGCGTGGAGTACACGCAAATGATTTGCAACTTTTCATTTCCCTCTCTTTGTGATTGAGTAGGCCTAGTTCACGAGTCCTACGTATTAGCCCCGGCTTAGTAGGCGGCAACCCTCCAACGCGGTGGGGTGCTCCGGGTGACGAACTGGTCAGGAAACTGACAAGCGCGGTATCAATTACTTAGTGCACTGCTTCTAATTGATTGGCTACCTTCGTTTGCAGATGAAAGACACCTACTGCGATGGAGAGAAAATGTCTACTAACTGGTCCTTTGAAACACTGCAAATTCATGCGGGGCAAACACCTGATCCAACAACTGGTGCCCGCGCACTTCCGCTGTATCAAACAACTGCCTATCAATTCCGCGACACAAAGCATGCTGCTGATTTATTCTCACTAGCCGAGCTGGGAAACATCTACACGCGAATTATGAATCCGACACAAGATGCCGTCGAGCAACGTATTGCTGCCCTTGAGGGTGGAGTTGCCGCGCTTCTGCTTGCTTCAGGTTCAGCTGCCACAACATTTGCAGTATTAAATGTTGCAGAAGCTGGCGATCACATCGTTTCTAGCCCAAGTCTTTATGGCGGTACTTACAACTTGTTCCACTACACACTTCCTAAGTTTGGTATTGAAGTGTCATTTGTTGATGATCCAAGTGATCCTGCAAGTTGGCGCAAAGCCGTTAGACCAAATACAAAGGCTTTTTTTGGGGAAACAATTGCTAACCCAAAGAATGAAATCTTAGATATTAAAACAGTTGCAGAAATTGCACACGAGATAGGCGTTCCTCTAATTGTTGACAACACCGTTGCAACTCCGTACTTAATTAAGCCTATTGAATTTGGTGCAGATGTCGTTATTCACTCTGCAACTAAGTTTTTGTCAGGTCACGGAAATGCTGTTGTTGGCGCGATCGTTGATGCAGGAAACTTTGATTACGCTCAATATCCGCAGAAATTTAAGGGTTTCAATGAGCCAGATCCAAGCTACAACGGCATCGTTTACTCACAGGCGTTGGGAGTTGGTTCAGCATTTGGAGCTAACCTCTCCTATATCTTTAAGATCCGTTTGCAATTACTTCGTGATGTAGGAGCTGCAGTTGCACCATTCAACGCTTGGCTTCTTGCTCAGGGACTGGAGACTCTGTCTTTACGAATTGAACGGCATATCGAAAATGCGAAGTCGATTGCGTCCTGGCTTGAATCACATCCAAGCGTTTCAAAGGTTAATTACGCATCGCTTGCTTCATCGCCATGGCATCAACTAGCCAAAAAGTACACGCCAAAAGGTTCAGGAGCAGTATTGTCATTTGAGCTAAAGGGTGGTGTCGAAGCTGGGAAGAAGTTTGTTGAGTCATTAAAACTCTTTAGCCATGTTGCCAATATCGGAGATGTTCGATCACTTGTCATTCACCCAGCGACTACAACTCACTCACAACTTTCAGCAGATGAGCAACTCGCAGCTGGTGTTACGCCAGGTCTCGTGCGCCTAAGTCTAGGTCTGGAAAATATTGAGGATTTAAAGGCAGATCTTGAAATTGGTTTTGCTGCCGCAGGTTAATTACCTCGCCTTCAACAGCTAGATACACAATAGCCTCGGTACGCATGTACTGAGGCTATTGCCTTCTAAAGTTGCAAAATGTCTTTAATTGCTAAAGGCAAAGGCGATAATCGCAACGCCAGCTATCGCCAATAGAGCTTTGATTTCACGTCGAGCCAAGATGTTAACTAACGAAGAAACAAAGGTAGCGCCAAGAATTGCAGCCCCTGGCCCAAAAATTAATGCGCTGCGAAGGACAACATCTGATTCGCCCCACTGATATCTCAGGTTGATCAACCCACACGCAAAGAGTAAGTAACCACCCATTCGGTAGTTATTAATCCAATACTTATCCAGCTTCTCTGCATTTTCCTTTTTTTCTGAGCTCATGTGATTATTCTATGAATGCAAACAGGAGTGCCGCTTTCGCGACACTCCTGTTTTTAGGATTCTTAACTTAAAGAAGCCACTAATCAATGATTAGTGATCGTCCTTCATTCCTTCTGCCATTGACTTCATGCGTGCAATCTTCAGAATTGTTAGACCGAATACGCACTTGGCTAGAACGTCAGCGATTGTGTATCCAACCTGAACAGTTACGAATGATGATGCTGAAGCGTCACCAACGATGTTGAAGATGTAAGCGATTGGGTATACGCCCCATGTTGCGATAAGAAGTAGACGCAAACGGCCTACAGTCTCTGCAACACCAGCTGGCTGGCGATCCAATGACTTGCCTAGCTCTACGAATAGTACGTAGAGGATGTAAATGAATGGAAGTGTTGATAGAACACCGTATAGAACCTGTGTGTTCTGATCATTTGAAATCTCACCTGGGTAACCAAGCGCGATCATCGCAGCTGAAGCTGGGACTAGACGCATGATGAGTGAGCGAGAAACTTCGCGAGTTAGAGCAAGTACAGCAATTACCTCTACGAGTAGTAGTGGCACAGTAAGTAGCCAGTCTACGTAGCGGTATGCCTCGTTGAATGCATCCTGAGATCCATCAAGCTTGACCATTCCACCCTCTGATGCATGCTTGAATGAATCAAAGATGCGTAGGTAGTGGTAGCCAGCGATAAATGTAACCATTGATGACATAACGAGAGCGTTACGGTACTTAGGTAGAACACGTTGCTGAGAAACTAGTGTGTAAATCGTGCAAGCGAGCATTGAAATTAGTCCAAACGAGAATACGTTATAGACCAAGTTCCATTGGTTGCTATCTAGTTGCATTTAATTAGCCTCCGTGAGGATAAGTGGAGAGATCCTTCTGACCTCTCTCAAACCGCTGACCCTGGGAGACCTCGAGGAGCTCCCTTGACCATCGATACGCATAGTGTGAACCTGTTGCGAGCCTTTTGCACCTGTTTGCGGGTACTTTTCTCAAAGTTTTTTAGGAGTTTTTATCCATATGCGCATAAAAAATGGGGCGATTTTTCCCTACCGCCGGGTATCGCCCCATTCTCTAATCTACTAGTTAGTAACTTATTGACCCGCCCATAACTTCATTTCTACCGCAAATGGATCAAGACCCATTGGGCCTAACTTCAAGGCATAGTTATGGAAACTCTTCATATTGAATTTTTCACCCAGACGCTGTTTGGCATCTTCGCGTGCCTTCATCCAAACTCTCTCGCCAACCTTGTATGAGATCGCCTGTCCTGGCCAACCCAAGTAACGATCGGTTTCACTGCGTGAATGATCCTCATCGAGTAAAGCTTGTTCATTGAGCAACTTGCGGGAACTTTCTGCATTCCACACATTGCCATCGAAATCTTTGTAACCAAGGTGCATTCCGATATCAACAACAATACGTGCAGCGCGTAAGGCTTGTGCAGATAGGTATCCCATTTCAATTCCCGGTTCATCAAATGCGCCTAGCTCATTCATAAATCGTTCTGCGTACAACGCCCAGCCCTCGCCATAACCACTAATCCATGCCGCTTGGCGTTGGAATCGAGTGAGTCGATCCTTTTCAATGGCAGCGGTTCCAAATTGCAGGTGGTGACCAGGAACAGCTTCGTGGTACCAGGTTGAAACTAAGTGCCAGTTACTTACCTCGTTCTTACCCAGCATCGGAATCCATGTCGTGCCTGGACGTGAGAGATCCTCTGATGGTGGGTTGTAATAAGGAGCAGATGCGCTGCCTTCAGGAGCAAGTCGTGCCTCGCAGATTGCAACTCGTGGATCGATCTCAAAGAACTCACCATTCATCCGCTTCATCGCGGCATCGGTGAAATCCTGAAGGTATTTGACTACATTTTCCGGGCCAACAACCTTGTACTTTGGATCATTGTCCAAAGTATCTGCAACCTCTCGAAGGCTCTTTGCCGAAGGATTGATTACCTTTGCAAGCTCCCACATTCGATCATTGATCGCCTTGAGCTCCTGCTTACCCCATTCATAGGTTGCTGGGAGATCTAGTTGTGCACCTGTGAAGTAACGAGCCCACACCGCATACCGCTCTGCTCCAACAGCATCATGTGGCGTTGCAATTGGCAGATACTTGTTTCGCAAGAATTCTGCCGCTTCAGCTGATGCTTTCTCTGCCAGCTTTGCTGCTTCATGAATCGCTGGATACTTTCCTTCAGCATCAAAGTTTTTACACATCGCGCTGTATCCACCATTGGCATAGCTATCAAGCTGCTCAATAACGCCCTTAACCTGGCGTTGCGCAGTTGTCTTTCCCTCTTGTGCAACGGTCATGATGGTTGTGCACCATGATTTATAGGCACCATCAACTGCAGCTAAACGCTTTGCAATATTATCAAAATCCTGCGCGGTGTTCTTAGGCATTAATTCAAAGATTGAACGTACATTTGATGGAGGTGATGTCAGAACATTCCACAAGACAAATGACTCTTTACTGTCATGTAGTGCAAGCCCTGATTCAAGTCGCTCAGTCATAACCGCTTTTGCGATGCGATCAATCTCATCTATTGGCTCGAGAGATGCCAACTTCTTCAAAGTCTCACGGGTGAGATTTGCGCTAACTTCAGCGGCTGCGATTGAAAAATCATCTAACTTATCCTGGTTTAAACCATTGCCAAGATAGGTGCAGCCCATAGGACTTAAAGCCGCCTCTTGATCGATATATACATCGCTGATTTCAAATATGGGTGATCTATGTGTCATGGCGCAAGTTTGGCAGTGGTCGTGGCCTTTGTCCACGGTGAGATTCAACTTCTTGCCCTAGGCTTACGTGCATGAGCCAGACACCAATCATCGCCCCTAAATTGCGAGGCTGGTTCCATCTTGGCGCAACTCCAGCTGTCATCATCGCATCATTGGTTCTCTTTATATTAAGTAAGGAATCACTCAAATTTGCTGTCGCCATTTACTCGTTAACCGCGATTATGCTCTTTAGTGTTTCTGCGATTTACCATCGCGTTCCTTGGGTTCCATCAAAGAAGAAGATTTGGCGACGATGGGATCATGCAAATATCAATCTGCTTATCGCTGGCTCTTACACTCCATTTGCTGTCGCATTGCTTGACGGTCGTGACAGAACGATTCTGCTTTCTGTGGTCTGGATTGGTGCGGCATTTGGAGTTGGAATAAGAGTCTTTTGGATCAACGCACCTCGCTGGCTCTATGTTGCAAACTACTTATTGTTGGGGTGGGTCGCAATCTTTTATACACCTGCGCTTTACAGAGCGGGTGGTCTATGGGTGTTACTTCCTATCGTTATCGGCGGTCTCTTCTACTCGGTAGGGGCTATCTTCTATGCGCTCAAGCGTCCCGGGCGAGAGGCTAAATACTTCGGCTTTCATGAGCTCTTCCATATCTTTGTACTGGCAGCGTGGATCTCGCAGTACATAGCCATCTCAGTGGCGATTTACAGTAAATAGGCCCTTGCTCTAACCTAAGCCCACATCTATACATATTTATGTGAGACGGGGTGCGTGATGGCGGAGAAGAAGAGCTTCCTTAACTGGGTCGGCTTTACTGGCGAGGATGATAGTTCTAATCAACCATCCTCTGTTGATCGCATCCGTGAACTTGAAGCACAAATTGCAGATCTCAAATCTCGCCGCGACATTACGGGGTTAACAAAGGAAGAGTTTGAGATCCTAGCCACCGAGACAGCGATGTCCATGATTAAGTCGGCGCAGGCCCGTGAAAGCAAAGCACAGGCAGCGGCATCACGTTTAGTCTCGGAAACAACTCGTGCGACAAAGGAAGAGCTAGAGGCGGCCGATGCAAAGGCTCGTTCAATTCTTTCTGGTGCAGAATCGCGCGGACGTAAATACATTCAAACCGCTGAAGCTGAGGCTGACGAAAGGATTGCACAAGCAGAAGCTGAGGCTGAAAGCTTGATGGAGAGCAAGAAACGAGAGATCTCAACACTTGCGACAGCGGCACGTCGCGAAGGTGAAAGAATAATTACTGAAGCTACAACTGAAGTCTCTGGCTACCGTCAATGGCTAGCTGGAGTAATCTCTGAGGCAGAACGTTTGTATCGAATTCAAAAGCAATCACTAGATGCTGCAGAGTCGGCGATTCAACAATCACGTAACCGTCTTGATGGCGCATTTTCACGACTTGAAGAGCTGCAAAAGAGCGTGCTAGATAATCTCAACGCTGACGACACATTGATTAATCCTGGGCCACTGAAGATTTCAAGTCGCCGCACGCAGCCGGCACTTGATGCTCCAAGGAAGAGCGTTAAGAAAACCACTAAGAAGGCGGCAAAGAAAGCCCCTGCTAAGAAGAGCGCAGCAAAGAAATCTGCAAAGCGCTAATTTACATTAGCTCATAACAGCCATGTCCACTCCCCGCGGCATCCGTTACGTACCTGCAATCGATGGCTTGCGAGCCGTGGCCGTTATTGCTGTGATGCTGTACCACCTTGGCTTTAACTGGATTCCTGGTGGATTTTTAGGTGTAGATCTCTTCTTTGTTATCTCTGGATATGTCATCACCCGATTACTGCTTGATTCGATTCAGCGAAGCGGTGGATTAGATCTAAGAGCCTTTTACATTGCACGAATGAGACGTTTAGTGCCTCCACTTCTTTTCATGATTGTTCTGACAACGATCTTTGTGGGGGCATGGGCACCTGACACGATGCGTAGGTTTTTGGCCGACACTCCATTTGCACTCTTTGGTGGAATGAACTGGTGGTTGGTTTTTCGTCAAACAGATTACTTTGAGGCGATCGGACGGCCACCTCTGCTGCAACACACCTGGTCCCTTGGAGTTGAAGCTCAATTCTATTTAGTGTGGCCATTAATTCTTTTGTTAGTTCTACGTTACTTTGGCAAAAACAAGATCTCTGGCGCGGCGCTAATAATCGCAACTTTTTCCGGAATCGCTCTTCTGCTGGTATCCCTTCAGATAGATGCCACTAATGACTCTCAGGTTAGCCATGTGTACTTTGGAACAGATACACACAGCATTGGACTTTTTCTTGGGGCAGCACTTGCCGTCAGATGGATTCCACAAAATTTAAATGAAACCGTCTCAAAGAAGGCTCAGGATTTTATCGACGGAATCGGTGTATTTGGATTACTCGGAATTATCGCTGCATTTCTCTTTGTTGACGAGAATGATCCAACTTTGTACAAGATTGCATTTCCATTAGCTGGATTATTTGGATGCGCCATCATTACATCGATCGTGCACCCAGCGTCGCGATTTGCTCCAATCCTGAGTAGCAAACCCTTTGTCTGGATCGGTGAACGTTCATATGCAATCTACTTATGGCACTGGGTTGTATTCCAAGTAACCCGTCCTGACTACGATCTTGAGGGCTCTACATGGGCACTTTACGCGTTGCGAGTCCTAATCGTCTTTGCTTTGGCTGACATCTCATTACGACTGGTTGAATTACCAGTCAGAACTGGACTGATTGACTACTGGTTCAAAGGCATGAAGTACAGAACTAAACGAGTACAACTGCGACAAAAGTTTGCCGTTGTTCTTATCCTGCTTTCAACTTTTACTTTGACCGCAACATCTGCGCTAACTGCAATCGCAGAAGGTGATCGACAACTCAATGTGTTGAAGCAGCAACTTGAGCCACCTGCAATTACACCACCAGTGACCGAAGGCGGGCTTTGGGTAACAGGTGACTCTGTAATTTTGGGAATTCGATTTGAGTTAGATGCTCGAGAAAATATTGGATTGATCAATGCCCGTGTTGGTCGTCAAGCTCCAGAGCTTCTTGAAGTAATCAAAAACGATAAGGCCAAAATGGTTGGGTCAACCATTGTTTTAAACCTTGGAAACAACAATAAGTTGGGTGAGGATCAGGTCGCAGCTATCTTTGCTGAACTCAAAGATCAACCCAGAATTATTGTTGTAAATACCGCGGTACCTCGAAGTTGGCGGGATGACAACAATCGATTAATCGCACAGTACGCTGCCCAGTACGGTGCGCGGTTGATTGATTGGGCGGCCATTTCTGATGGAAACCCTGAATACTTTGGTTCAGATGGAGTCCACCTTGTTCCTGCAGGTGTTCGGGCATATGTCGATGCAATCTCCGCTCAACTTTTAAGTACAACTGAAGTAACAGCTCAGGAATAAAAAATCCCCCACGGTTAGGTGAGGGATTTTTTAATGAGCTGAGCTTTAGTTGAACTCTCCAGGAATTCCAAAAACCGTCGCCGATGCGGTCTGTCCATCCGAGTACACAGATGAAACGCGGAACTGCGTCCACCCTGAATCACCTGACTTCGAAACATTTTGAGTGAGTTGATCAGCAGGAACTGTTGCGATAACTGTCCAATCGCCTGTTCCATTTGCACGGATTTCAACGTTATATCCCGTTAAACCCTCAACCGCAGATGGTGCTAGCCAACGAAGCTTTAAACCATCTTCACTCTTGAGAGCAACAAACTTGGTTGGAGCTTCAACAGCTGCAACCGCCTCCGATGGCTCTTCACTTTCAGATGGTGATGCTGATGGTTCAGCGGTCTGTGACATCGAAGGCGCAGGTGCCGCATCGTCGCTGTCCTTATCTGAGGATTGAGACCAAACAATCGCAGCTAGAGCTGCAATACCAATTACTACAAACCATGCTGTGCGAGTTGATGTTGATTGCTTAGGCGCAGCAACTGGCTTTGCAGGTGCAACGATCGCTGGCTTTGCAGGCGTGGCTACCACTGCTGGCCTTGGTGCAGATGTAACTGCAACTGCAGCCTTCTTTACAACCCGCTTTGCAGGTGCCTTCTTAGCAACCTTCTTCTTAGCTACAGCTTTTTTGGCTACAGCTTTCTTTGCAGTCTTCTTGACCGCAGTCTTCTTGACCGCAGACTTCTTTGCTGACTTCTTCACTGCAGATCTCTTAGCAACGGCTTTCTTCGCGGTCCTCTTTTTCGCGACAGCCTTTTTAGCGACAGCCTTCTTTGCAGGTGCCTTCTTCTTTGCAGCAGATTTCTTAGCTGCTTTCTTTGCGGTCTTCTTAACGGCCACGTGGAGCTCCTTGGGTTGCGGTACGCACGTTATTAACGCACTTGTATGGGATAAGGCTACCCCAGGCTCGCTAACATTTGGATGACATGAGGTGCGAGAGCGCGAAGTGATTTTCCCCTATGACTCATCGCATCCTTTTCTTGGGCGCCCATTTGTGCGGAGGAAATACTCAAGCCCAGTGGCTGAAAAATCGGGTCATACCCAAATCCATTCTCACCCACCGGCGCATAAAGGATCTGTCCCTCGAAGCGGCCCTCTGCAACCTGGTGGCGGCCATCTGGCAAAACCAAAGAGGCGACGCAGATGAAGTGCGCGGTGCGCTTACTATCTGGAACATCTTTCAATTGCTCTAAAACCTTTTCAAGATTTGCGCGGTCATCTCCATGCACTCCCGCCCAACGTGCTGAGTAAATACCTGGGTCACCGTTGAGCGCATCCACACATAGCCCTGAATCATCTGCAATCGCTGGCAGACCCGTTGCCTCGCAGGTGTAGCGGGCTTTGAGCAAAGAGTTTTCCTCGAAGGTGGAGCCGGTTTCATCAACATCTACAAGATGTGGGAATTGATCAACACCTATTAATTCAATCTGACCAGGAGCAAGCTCTTCAAGAATTCTTCGAAACTCAGTGATCTTTCCCTGATTGCGGGTTGCAAGAACCAGTGTGTGGGACATTACTGAGCAAGCACATCTTTCTGTAACTGGCTCAAGGTTGAACACCCTGCAACAGCTAAATCAAGTAGTTGGTTTAGTAATGCACGATCAAATGGCTCACCTTCAGCGGTACCCTGCACTTCGATGAAACGTCCATCTCCTGCAACTACAACATTCATATCTGTTCCTGCACGTACATCCTCTTCATAACAAAGATCTAGCATTGGAACACCATCAATAATTCCAACACTCACCGCCGCAACTGAATCATTGAGCGGCTTTGCATTTTCCTTAATGTGACCTTGGGACTTTGCCCAAGTTATCGCATCAGCTAAAGCTACATATGCACCTGTAATTGCCGCGGTTCGCGTTCCGCCATCTGCCTGAAGAACATCGCAATCGATGACAATTGTGTTTTCGCCTAGCTCCTTCATATTTACAACTGCGCGCAATGATCGTCCAACAAGACGTGAAATCTCTTGTGTGCGTCCACCTAACTTGCCCTTAACACTTTCGCGATCAGAACGTGTGTGCGTTGCACGTGGCAGCATTGCATACTCAGATGTCACCCAACCATTCCCGGTGTCCTTTAACCAGCGAGGTACACCCGGAGTAAATGAAGCAACACATAAGACACGGGTATTGCCAAACTCAACCAACACGGAGCCCTCTGCATGTTCTAGCCATCCACGTGTGAACTTGATTTCGCGCAGATCTTTCTCGGAACGTCCATCATTGCGTGGCATCTATAACTCCTCTTTATTAGAAATGTACCTTTTAGAAAGGTATCGGTTACAGCTCTTGGTGTTCAACATGCGTTACTTCTGGACCTAGAAAACGTCGAGCCAAGGTTTCAAAAGCCTTTGCATCACCGGTTGCTAAGAATCTATGTGTTGCTGGAGCACTTGCTTGATTGCGCAGTAAACCATTTTCGACCAAGGTGCGATACAAATCCTTGGCGGTCTCTTCAGCGCTAGAAACCAAAGTTACGCCTTCGCCCATTACATAAGAGATAACTCCTGTGAGCAATGGGTAGTGGGTACAGCCAAGAACTAAGGTATCCACCTTTGCTTCCATTACTGAAGCGAGGTAATCGCGGGCAACCTTTGTGATCTCCTCGCCAGATGTTTCTCCGCGCTCAACAAACTCAACAAATAATGGGCATGCAATTGAGGTGATCTTTAGTTGAGGGGCTGCAGCAAATGCATCTACGTATGCCTTTGAATCAATTGTTGCGCGGGTTCCGATGACGCCAATATTTCCAGTACGTGTCGCTGCAACGGCGCGACGAACTGCGGGTTGAATTACTTCAATGACAGGAATTGAATAACGCTCACGCGCATCGCGAAGCATTGCTGCAGATGCTGTGTTACATGCAATCACAATCGCTTTGACACCTTGATCTACCAAGTAATCCATACTCTCTAATGCGAACTCGCGTACCTCTGCGAGCGGGCGTGGACCATATGGTCCACGAGCTGTATCACCAATATAAAGAGTTGACTCATTAGGAAGTTGATCAAGAATTGCACGCGCAACGGTTAATCCGCCTACACCTGAATCAAAGATTCCAATTGGGGCATCACTCACAGGTCTAGCCTACCTTGCGTCTATCAGCTTATAAGCAGATGAACTATTGGGATTCATCCATCAGGGCATCAATCAAACTCTCTTGCAGCCAGCCCAACCAGCTATAAACAGCGTAAACACCTCTCATTGGGTCATCCGGCGCTAAGAGCTCCAAATCTTGTTGCGAGTTTTCTTCAACTTTCAAGCGAACACCTAACGCAAGGCGAACATCATTCATCGCTCCGAGCCATGCATTTGCAGAGTCATGATCTAATTCGACGATCCCATCAACTGCAGCTTTGATGTGTATTCGCATCGCCATCGCATGTGCTTGTTTCTTTTGACGCAAAGTTGACTCGGTATAGCGACGAAACTCAGATGCATCGACCTGATCTGCATATGCATTTGGAAGAAGACGTAACAGGACCTCATCTTCAGGAGGAGTGTCATGAACTGTAATTCCAACCATGGCCGCTAAAGGATCTTCATTATGGTGATCTACTCGCTCTGCAAGTAATTCGATTATTTGTTCAACTAGATTGAGCAGAACTTCTCGCTCAGCATCGGTAAAATTAGCAAGGTATGAGTTGTCACCATGTCGAAAAAAACCATGTTGAATTTCACTCATAGCGCTTGATCACCACGTTGAAGCGTCGCCCATAATCCATACTCATGCAGCCGAGCAACATCGTGCTCCATCTCTTCACGACTTCCGGTAGAGACAACTGCTTTACCCTCGGTATGTACCTTCATCATTAGCTCATGAGCACGTTCTTTGCTATATCCAAAGAGCTCCATTAATACATAGGTCACATAGGTCATTAAGTTAACGGGATCATCCCAAACGATTGTCACCCACGGAACATCACCACTGAAGATAGCTTTGAGCTCTTCATCCAACTTTTCATTAACTTCAATCTTGCTTTTCACTTTTGGCATTTTTATCGGATAACAATCGCGAATTGTTCAGATGCGATATTGCCCACAACCTGAACTCGCATTATTACTACCCCTCGCTTTGTTTCTGTGGTGGTAAAGGTGATTAGCCCATTTGCATCCGAAAGTGATGCAGCACCAACATTTTGCCACTTTCCATTGATGTTTTTCTGCAATTGCGCAGATTTTCCGACTGAGCGCGGCAGAAGTTGGGCTTTAATAAGTATTGGCGCACCCTTCGAGACCGATACTGGGCGATCAAGTTGGATGGTTGTCGTTACTGAAATCTTCGCCTCTTGCGAGGTTGATTCCGCTCTCTCCCATGTACCGATAGTTGTTAATCGTAGAGATGCATCTGCTCCAAGTGTCATAGGAGTTGAAACGCTTCCATCAAGACTAGTGACAAGCTCAGTTACCTTGCTCCAGACTGATTCATTTGCACGTTTGATTTCAAGGGACACTGGTAACCCTGCAATTGGTGACATATCTTTGAGGGTTAACACACCTTTGACGGTAAATAACCCCGCATAATTAATTGTATTTTCAGGAGCACCTTCGATACTTATTGTGCTGACAACAATATCTGGTGCAATTGCAAGTGCCGCGTTGCGCATCTCTGTCGTAGCGGCTGGATCCTCCATCGCTAAAGTCCATAGTGCAGCTCCACCTAATCGATACTTTGCAACTAACGCCATACGTTCTGCATAGCTGCGTGCGTTTTGATACCAAACAGTTCTGTTAACGGTGCACTCGGTGGATGCTCCAGTTACAGTTAAACCATTGTAAATCTGAGAGTATGAGTAAGTTGCTTCACTATTCTTTTCATCAAATATAGGAACAGCCTTATCGATTACAGCCTTCGCATTTGCATAGTTCATTTTAAATGTGGCTGCTCTTGCGCCCGCCTTTATTCCGGGTGGTGCTGAAACTGGACACTTTCCATTGACAGATGTAATCCAGTCACGACCATAACCCGGTAATCCGATATATACCTTTGATGGCGGCATGATGCTGACTGCGTATTTGAGAGTTCTCTCAACCCAAGAGATAGGACCGATTGGACCCGGTTTTGCTACTGAATAGTCATACGTCATGATCCGCAAACGATCAATACTGCTTGCCACATCGGCCCAGGCATAAACAAAGTAGCCCTTTTGTTTCTCCTTAGGGTCGTAGAGATAAGGAGTTGAAATAGATAAAAGCTTGTTGTGCGAACGCAAGGCAACGCTTAGTTCTCGGACAAGTGCGACCCATCGGGGTGCGGTCTTGGTCCATGTGGAGTTTCCATCTACAAAGGCAAAGCCTTCGTAATCTAGATCTATGCCATCAAAATTGTTTGTCAGAACTAAATTCACAATTGTCTTAACTATGGTGGCTCGTGTAGCTGCATTTGCTAGGTAATTTGATAACTCTAACTTTCCTGTTCCATCTGTCATGGTAGGTATAACTTGTAACCCAGCGCGACGAAGTAGGCACACCGTATCTGCCATAGGCCATGAAGGGTTACCTGTTACATAATCATTTCGAATCACTGTTGGAGATTTAATTGAAAACCAAAAAGGCATAATCTCTTTCATCAAATCCTTATTAGTAAACAAGTAAGAGGACTCGATCGCTTGATTTTCTTCAGGACCATATTGGGAGGCGTCACAAACCGCTGGCTGGCCAGGTACCGTTGGTTGTGCCGATGGCAATTTTTTTACTAGAGGAACGATAGTTCTCACGGAGTAATAAGGGAGCCATCCGGTAACTATTTTGCGAGGCTCTTTATCTGCAGCAGATGCAAACTGTGCTGTTGTAATGTGAGTTGTAAGTGTGGCTATTGTTAACAGTGATAGCGCTAAAGCGATGATGCGCTTCATACTTACTTTTCTTCGGGATCTGGCTTCAACCCTGCGTGAATCTCTTTACAGGTAGGACAGATTGGATACTTCTCGGGATCGCGAGATGGAATCCACTTCTTGCCACAGAGAGCTTTCACCGCTTTTCCTGTTACTGCAGACTCAACGATCTTCTCTTTCTTCACATAATGTGCGAAGCGATCATGACCACCATCATCTTCTTGAAGCTTTTCATCGAGGGATGGGCGGGTCAAGAGATCGGTATCAGACTCCGTCTCAACTCCAATTTTTCTAAAGATGCCCATGAGGTGGATAAGAATACCTATGTGCACCCCAAAACTACGGGTAGAATTCGCAAATGAAGGACTTACTGCGTACCGAGCATTTGAGCCGTGCCGATGTCGAATTATTGCTATCCACCGCCGCTGAATTTGCTGAGAATCCTCTGCGATCAAACACAGTTTTGGCCAATAAAACGGTAGCGATCTATATGACTAAGCCTTCAACCCGTACCCGGCTGTCATCTGAAACTGCGGTTGCCCATTTGGGCGGTACACCAATCTTTATTCGCGGCGATGAACTACAACTTGGACGTGGTGAAACAATTGAAGATACCGCCAAAATTATTAGCGGCTACTGCAGTGCATTAATTATTCGTACCTTTGCACAATCAGATGTTGATCAATTAGGTGCATACTCAACAATTCCAGTCATTAACGCACTGACCGATGTTGATCATCCAACTCAGTTGTTGGCAGACTGGCTAACAATTCGCGAAAACTTCGGAACAGATATTTCAGGTCGTAAATTTGTTTACATGGGTGATGGAAACAATATGTCCCATGCCTGGTTAATCATGGGTGCAATCATGGGCGCGCATGTTGTTGCAGCAACTCCAAGCGGCAAGTGGGCTCCGGATCCCGTTGTTGTTGCGATCGCAAAAAATATTGCGGCAAACAGTGGTGGAAAAGTAGAGGTAACAAACGATCCAGAGGCTGCGGCAAAAGATGCATCTGTTTTATACGCAGATGTCTGGATGTCTATGGGTGATTCAGAGAGTGATCGAGCGGAAAAGATGCGGGCCCTGTCTGCCTACGCAGTTACGGAAGATTTGATGAAAATGACCAGCAAGGATTCATTGTTCATGCACTGTTTACCTGCTCACCGAGGTGAAGAGGTAGAGGCCTCAGTGATCGATGGGCCTCGTTCAGTTATTTGGCGAGAGGCATATCACCGCAGAACCACCATTCAATCCATTCTGTACCACTTAGTTCGTGGTGACTTAAAGGGCTATACGCACTAACATTTCAGCCATGCGCGTAGCCGTCCCACGGGAGATTAAAGATGGAGAAAAGCGCGTTGCGCTTGTCCCAGATGTCATCAACAAATTAACTCGCTTAGGCCTAGATGTTGTTATCGAAGCTGGTGCTGGAGTTCATTCACAAGCAACAGATGCTGATTTCACAGCAGCTGGCGCAACGGTAAAGAGTGGCGATGTTTTATCTGATGCTGATGTTGTTTTGTCGGTGCAACCTTTAACTCCGCAACAGATGGCTACCCTGAAAAAAGGTGCTATCACAATCTCATTCCTATCCCCTGTCACCGCTGTTGATTCAATTGAAGCGGCGGCAACGGCAGGTGTCACAGCTTTTTCACTTGAGTTAGTCCCACGTATTTCTCGTGCCCAATCAATGGATGCATTAACTTCGCAAGCATTATGTGCTGGATATCGTGCAGCAATTGTTGGAGCAGAGTTATCACCTCGATTCTTCCCAATGTTGATGACCGCTGCGGGAACAGTTACACCTGCACAAGTTTTAGTTCTTGGTGCTGGCGTTGCAGGGTTGCAAGCGATTGCAACCGCTCGTCGTTTGGGTGGCGTTGTCTCTGCATACGATGTGCGTCCAGCATCTGCCGATGAGGTTCGATCTATGGGTGCCAGTTTCATTCAATTAGAACTCGAAGCGCTGGAAGGTGCTGGTGGTTATGCACGTGAAATGACTGAAGAGCGCGCAGCTAAGCAACGTGAACTGCTAACCCCTTACATTGCAAAATCGCATGTTGTTATTACTACCGCAGCGGTTCCGGGTCGTCAGGCACCTCGATTGATGACACAAGCGATGGTGGATTCGATGGCGCCAGGAACAATCATCGTTGACTTAGCCGCTGAAACTGGTGGCAATGTTGAAGGTTCAAAACCGGGCGAGATTGTTGAGACATCAGGCGGGGTTCGCATTTGGGGTGGCAAAGATGTGCCAAGCCAACTGCCTTTCCATGCTTCATTCTTGTACTCGCGCAACGTTGTAAATCTCTTGTCACTCTTTACCGTTGCTGCAAAGGATGATCAAAAGGTGGCATTTAACCTTGATTTTGAGGATGAAATTATTGATGGCGCTGCTGTAACTCACGCTGGTGCACGAAGAGGAGCTAAGTAATGGACTCAATGGCGATTGTTTCGATCTTCGTACTATCTGTCTTTGTTGGCTTTGAGGTGGTTTCAAAGGTTTCATCTACATTGCACACACCATTAATGTCGGGTGCAAATGCGATCCACGGTGTCATCCTTGTTGGAGCGATCATCGTGGCTGATCACAGTAAAACTAATTTAGAGCTTGGACTATCGGTTACTGCAATTATCTTGGCAACTATCAACATGGTGGGTGGCTTTGTGGTTACCGATCGAATGCTTGAGATGTTCAAAGGAAATAAGAAATGAGCCGCACCGTCTATGACCTGATTGGTCTTGCCGCCGGTATCGCATTCATTCTTGCACTCAAGGGCCTTTCACATCCAAAGACTGCGCGTCGCGGAAATCTGATAGGTGCCTTCGGAGCGGGCCTTGCAACTTTAGTTGTCTTCTTTTACTCCAATGAGGGTTCATCACTTCCATTAAACAACCTTGGATGGATCCTTGGTGCGATCGCTGTTGGTCTGATTATTGGAGTCCCAGCCGCACGCAAGGTTCAGATGACTCAAATGCCTCAACTGGTTGCACTATTTAACGGTGTCGGTGGTGGCGCAGCAGCGCTGGTCGCGATCGTTGAGTACTTGAACTTGGGCGATCAAGCCACTACCGCCGTTGTCATCTTCACCGTCTTTACAGTAATTGTTGGCTGCGTTTCCTTCAGCGGATCGATTATTACCTTTATGAAGCTGCAAGAGTTGATGACTACTCGCCCTGTAATTTTCCCAGCGGGCCGCTTTATTATCGCTGCCACTCTTATTTCTGTACTAGGTGTAGGTGGCTGGGTTGTAACCGCATTAGGAACGACGCCGCTCTTGATTCTTGCTGCACTTTCACTCCTATTTGGTGTTTTGTTTGTGCTCCCAGTAGGTGGCGCAGATGTTCCAATCGTTATCTCGTTGCTCAACGCCTTTACCGGATTAACTGTGGCAGCAAGCGGTTATGTACTTGATTCAACTCTGTTGATCATTGCCGGAACACTTGTTGGTGCCTCAGGAACTATCTTGACCCGTTTGATGGCAGAGGCGATGGGCCGTTCACTCTTTGGAACCTTGTTCGGTGCATTTACCGCAAAGCCTCAAGATGTTGCAGCAGCTGGCGAGGAACGTCCAGTGCGTTCAGGTTCACCTGATGATGTTGCGATCTTGCTTAACTATGCACGTCGTGTTGTGATCGTTCCAGGATTTGGACTTGCAGTTGCACAGGCACAACACACTGTTCGCGAACTTGCGGATTTGATGATTTCAAAGGGCATCGATGTTGCTTACGGAATCCACCCAGTTGCAGGGCGCATGCCAGGACACATGAACGTGCTTCTTGCAGAAGCAAATGTTCCGTACGATCAATTAGCTGAAATGGATGAGGTCAATCCAACATTTGGTCAAACAGATGTTGCAATTGTTATCGGTGCAAACGATGTTGT
>ERZ888423.714-NODE-714-length-33144-cov-9.241077_pt1 | contig 33144 bp, 30 predicted proteins | sample MGYA00520523_ERZ888423 | MGnify/ENA primary metagenome ERZ888423 (study PRJEB32303, sample SAMEA104408611) | aquatic metagenome | biome: Brackish water; feature: Pelagic; material: water | place: Baltic Sea | collected 2014-06-08T10:24:00 | depth 30,27 m ...
CTGTCTTAGCAGACTTTCGAACCTTATCTATCTTCTTTTCTAAAGACTCTAAGTCTTTGAGCTGCAATTCAAAATCTACGGTTTCCTTGTCGCGCAAAGGATGAATGTTACCATCCACATGCACAATATTGGGGTTGTCAAAACAGCGTAAAACGTGCAGAATGGCGTTGCATTCTCGAATATTTCCCAAGAACATATTGCCAAGGCCTTCACCCTTGCTGGCCCCTTTGACCAATCCCGCAATATCCACAATTTCGACGGTTGCCGGGACTACGCGCTCAGGATTGACAATGGCCTCCAAAGCTTGAAGCCGCGGATCGGGCACGTTGACCGTGCCAATGTTGGGTTCAATGGTGCAAAAAGGGAAATTGGCCGCTTGCGCCTTCGCGTTGCTCAAGCAGTTAAATAGGGTGGATTTGCCTACGTTGGGCAGGCCGACGATACCGCACTTCATATTTGTAGAATTTCGGGCAAAGGTACTCCTTGAAAGACCTTACTTTTGTTCTCGATAACCTACTAACGCCTTCTCTTCATGGCTGCCCATATCCAAGACATCCCTTCTCAAGTCCGCCGCGACATTTTACGTATGGTACATGCAGTTCAATCCGGCCACCCTGGAGGTTCTATGGGATGTACAGAGTTTTTTGTCGCCCTATACTTTGATGTTTTGCGCCACAACCCGAGGCCTTTCAATATGGATGGACCAGGGGAAGACCTATTTTTCCTTTCTAACGGCCATATTAGTCCTGTTTTCTACTCAGTTTTGGCCCGAAGCGGTTATTTCTCCATTGACGAGCTGAAAACTTTTCGCAAGCTGAACTCGCGACTTCAAGGACATCCAACCACCCATGAAGGACTACCTGGCGTGCGCATCGCTTCTGGTTCACTGGGGCAAGGTTTGAGTGTGGCAGTTGGGGCAGCGCAGGCAAAAAAACTTGTGGGAGATGACCGACTGATTTTTACGCTTCATGGTGACGGCGAATTACAAGAAGGGCAAATTTGGGAAGCTGCGCTCTATGCGGGTGCCAAAAAAGTAGACAACCTCATTAGCACCATTGATGCCAATGGACAGCAAATTGACGGCTCCACCGATGATGTCATGCCCATGGGGGATATCGGCGCCAAGTTTGCAGCATTTGGCTGGGACGTGATGCATATTGAAAATGGAAATGATTTGGAAGCCATCCGTCATGGATTGCGCACAGCTATCTCAAAAACCGGCCATGGCAAACCCATTTGCATCGTCATGCGCACCGCGATGGGCTACGGCGTTGATTTTATGGCCGGCACACACAAATGGCATGGCATTGCCCCAAGCGATGATCAATTGACCGCTGCGCTAGCCCAATTGCCCGAAACCTTAGGCGACTACCCTGCCTAATGAAATACCTGGTCCTCCTCGCTTTTTGTCTTCCGTTCGGGCTCTTTGCACAAACGGACCCCAACGAGCCTGCGCCTACGACCAGCCGTATCCTTTTTATTTTGGATGCGTCCAACTCGATGTATGGTCGATGGGAGGAAGGAACCAAAATGGAAATTGCCCAACGCTTGATGACCGAGATGCTTGATAGCTTAGCGCAAGTAACCAATCCTAGCTTTCAGTTGGCCCTGCGAGTATACGGCCATCAGAAGCCTGTACCCCCGCAAGACTGTAATGACACCAAATTGGAAGTGGGATTTTCTTACAACAATTTGGGCCGAATAAAGCAAGTCATTCGTGGTTTACGGCCAATGGGGACCACGCCTATCGCCCGCTCCATTTTGCGCGCCGACAAAGATTTTCCGGTAGACTGCCCCACTGGGCACTGCCGTGACATCATCATTTTGATTACTGATGGGGTGGAAGCATGCGACGAAGATCCATGTGAAGCCAGCGCCATTCTTCAAAAGAACGGGCGCATTCTAAAACCCTTCGTCATTGGTGTGGGATTAGACAAAGAAGTATTGAAGGCCTTTGACTGTGTCGGAACCTATTTTGATGCCTCTAACGAGAAGACGTTTCAAAAAGCACTCGACTTTATCGTGACCCAAGCGCTAGACAACACCACAGGCCAGATCAATTTGATTGATGTAAAAAATCAGCCTTCTGAAACCAACTTACCTATCCTACTTCGCAATCATGCAAGTGGTAAAGTAGACCGAAGTATTATTCACACGCTCAACTACCAGAATCAGCCAGACACCCTTTTAGTAGACCCCATCGTCGAGTATGAAGGGACGGTCTTTACGATCCCGCCCCAACCGATCCGTCCTACCCAGATGTATGCGGGAAAACACAACCACATGGGCGCGGATGTAGTTCTAGGCAAACTGCAATTGGTGATGCCTGGCCTCAAACTTTCTCAAACACCGCCTTTGGCCGTCATTCGAACGCCTTTGGATAACCATGGGGGGGGTAAAGACATCCTTCATGTTCAGTCCTTTAATACAACAGAACGCTATATCGCAGGCACGTACGCCATAGACGTCCTCACTTTGCCGCGTATTCATATGAATATCAAGGTGGAGCCTAACAAGGTGCAAACCTTAACCATTCCACCTTCTGGTGAGGTCACGATCCAACTAAAATCACCTGGATTTGGAGCCATTTTTGCCATTGAAGGGGACGCCTGGACGTGGGTGACCCATCTGGATGAAACATCTACACGCCAACAATTGACCTTGCAACCCGGGAGCTATCGGGTGGTCTATCGACCCCGAACCGCGCAGCAAACCACCTACTCAAAAACACAATCCTTCACCATATCTCCAGGAAGCTCAACCCTGGTGCGAATACTCTAACTCCATCTCATGCATCCCTACACAGACTCAGGCAGCAAAGACACCCGTTCAGGATTTGGCGAAGGCCTCCTACATTTAGGCAAGACAAACCCCCAGGTGGTAGCCTTATGTGCAGACCTCACGGGCTCACTCAAAATGGATGCCTTCGCGGCTGAATTCCCGGAACGCTTTTTTCAAACGGGTATTGCCGAAGCACATATGATTGGAATGGCCGCAGGCTTGACCATTGGTGGCAAGATTCCGTTTACGGGAACCTTTGCCAATTTTAGCACGGGCCGCGTCTATGACCAAATTCGTCAAAGTGTGGCCTATTCTGGGAAAAATGTAAAAATCTGCGCCTCGCACGCAGGTCTCACTCTAGGGGAAGATGGGGCAACCCACCAAATTCTCGAGGACATTGGATTAATGAAAATGCTTCCTGGCATGACGGTGATCTCTCCCTGTGACTTCAATCAAACAAAAGCGGCTACCATGGCTATAGCAGCGCATAACGGCCCTGTGTATTTGCGTTTTGGAAGACCTAAAGTTCCCAATTTCACTTCACCTGACGCGCCTTTTGTCATTGGAAAAGCCGATGTCCTTACAACGGGCAAAGACGTTACTATCTGCGCCTATGGCCATCTTGTCTGGGAAGCCCTTAAAGCGGCAGATGCCCTTGAGGCAAAAGGCATTCATGCGGAGGTCATCAACTTTGCCACCATCAAGCCTTTAGATATCCAAACCCTTTTGGCATCAGTAAGAAAAACGGGACGTGTCGTTACCGCCGAAGAACACCAGCGCAATGGAGGTCTCGGCGATGCCATCGCGCAAGTTTTGGCCATGCATTACCCTACCCCCATGGAAATGGTTGCGGTGAATGATTCCTTTGGCGAAAGTGGCACCCCTGCAGAGCTATTAACCAAGTATGGCCTTGATGCTGCCAACATTGAAGCGGCTGCCGACAGGGTATTACTCCGTTAAACCAACTATGCTAATGGGCGTCTAACCTTCATGCAGCAGCCAACGGAAAAAGAAATTTATACAGCCTGGTCGGAGCAATCTTACGACCAGGCTTTTTCTTTGTTAGCAACAGCCTATGCATCCATCATGTATCGCACGGCGTTGCGCATCGTTTTAGAACACACCTTGGCGCAAGACGTTGTTCAAGATGCCTCCTTAAAGATCTGGAGGGCGATGCCGACCTTTAAAGGGAAAAGCACCTTTAGCACCTGGACTTACCGAATTGTCGTGAATGAAAGCCTGAGTGCCTTGCGTAAAAAGCGCGCACCTAATGTAGATATTTCCCAAATGGATATAGGGGTGCCCGACAGTCCCTATTATTCGCCCGATGATATCCTCAATGCGCTCCATCAAGCTGTTAGCCAGCTGCCAGAAAAGCAGCGTATCACCTTCCAATTACGCTATTTCGATGAGAAACCCTACGCTGAAATCGCTGAAATTTTGGGCACTTCTATTGGGGGCCTTAAAGCTAATTACCACCTTGCGCGGGAAAAAGTGAAAATGCATGTTCAAGCATTAAACCCTTCATCCTCCTTCGCGTCAAAACAAATAGTATGAAAGACGGCATCCATCTTCCACCTGAGGCCCACAGTGCACTCGTTTCCCTCATGGATCAAGCCCGCTTGCGACCGATCCAAAAAAAGAGGTCACTTTGGCCCTGGCTTGGGTCTGCTGCCGCGGCCGTAACCGTCCTCATGATGCTTAGGCCGTCAGCGGAGATCACCCCTAGCACACCAGAACCTTTAGACCTATCAGATGAATTGATATGGGAAGCCTTTACCTCAGGCTATCTAGAATTGTCTCCAGAAGAAGCCCTTCAACTCTTCCCAGAAGAAGAATGGGATGAATTGCTCGCAAATTTTTAACTAGAATATTTTGACTATGAAACAAACATTTTATTGCATTACGGCCATGTTCTTCACCATGACAGTTTTTGCCCAACGTGGCGAAGATATCCAAGAAAGAATAGAGGTCGCAAAAATTGGTTTTATCTCAAAAGAAGTTGCGCTAACAACCGCGGAAGCACAAATATTTTGGCCGTTGTACAATGAATACCAAGAGGCGTTGCGCAAGACAGACAAACCAAACTTCATGGAACCAAGGAAAAACAAAGAAGCGTCTGAAAAGATGACAGATGAAGAAGCGCTCGCTATGCTTCAAAAAATGGAAGCCATGGCAGAAAAACGGGAGGCCATCCGGAAGAAATATCAAGCCAAATTTTTAACCGTTTTACCCCCAAGAAAAGTCCTCGCCTTTTACCATGCTGAACATGCGTTCCAACGTCATCTCACAGAGCGGCTGCAAGAAAGAAATGATGCAGAGAAAAGGCCACAAGGGCCAGGTCGAGCCGGACAGCGCCCCCTTGGGCGACCACTCCCTCCCCCTCCTTCGATGGACTAAAGCTGGAAACTTTCAATGAGTGAATTCTGCAGAACTGGAGGGAGTATAACCTTTGGGGCTTTCTTACCTTCGCTGTATGGATCTGCGGCAACTCTTTCTTCGGCATATTGCTCCTACTTCAGAAGAGCCGCTTGCTTTAGCATTTGAGCGCGCCGAAGGGGTCTATATCTATGATATGGAAGGAAGGGCTTATATGGACCTTATTTCAGGTATTGGGGTGTCGAATATTGGGCACAGTCACCCACGCGTGGTTGAAGCTGTTCAAAAACAAGCCAGCACGTATATGCACCTCATGGTATACGGAGAATATGTGCAACAGCCGCAAGTGGGCTATGCACATGCATTGACTAAAGCACTAGATCCATCTCTCAACTGTGTGTATTGGGGAAACTCGGGTGCAGAAGCCATTGAAGGCGCATTTAAGCTAGCGAAAAGATCCACGGGACGAACGGAAATTTGTTCTTTCCAAGGGAGTTATCACGGCTCTACCCATGGTGCCTTGTCCGCCATGGGCAATGAACATTTTAAACGCGCCTATCGCCCACTTCTGCCAGATCACCGAATAATGCCCTGGGCCGATTTTGATAGCCTTGAACAAATTACCGAGCGCACAGCTGCCGTGGTAGTAGAATGTATTCAGGCAGAATCTGGGTACAAAGTAGTTCCCCCCACTTTTTTACAAGCATTACGGGATAGATGTCGTCAAACAGGTGCTTTGCTCATTATCGATGAAATTCAAACGGGATTTGGCAGAACTGGACATCTTTTTGCGCACCAAAAAGCGGGCATCGTACCAGACATTCTTTGTCTAGGTAAAGCCCTCGGTGGGGGAATGCCCTTGGGCGCCTTCATCTCCAGCCAAGAACGGATGCAGACACTGGCCACCAACCCTATGTTAGGCCATCTAACCACCTTTGGGGGACATCCTGTCAGTTGCGCAGCGGGCTGGGCATCACTAGAAGTCCTGCAAGAATCAAACTGGCTTACAGAAGTTACACAAAAAGAAGCCTTCCTTCACACGCAACTCGGCCCATACAGTTACACAGGTCAACTCTCTGGCCTTGGATTGCTCCTGGCTCTCCCACTCGGTTCTTTTGAGCGTGTACTCGCTGTACAAAAGGACCTGATACAAGAAGGTTACCTGACGGATTGGTTTCTTTTTGAAAATAATGCCCTACGCCTAGCGCCTCCACTCTCCATCACACTAGAAGAACTTTCTAGTGCATGCACGGCGATCATCAAAGCCATAAAACAAACGCTATGACACCCTCCTCCAACAAAGAAAAACTCGTGAAGGGAGTCACCTTCTTATCTATTGCCTTCCCCTTTTTATTTGCTGGGCCAGCATTCTATTATTGGGTAGGCGCACCAGCACTTAGAGTAGGCAATTGGGGATGGGCCGCCTTTATTGTCATCATGATGTTTGTCGCTGTTGGACTTGTTGTTCGAGGCATCGCCTTAGTTTTAGATGGTTTTTTTGACCACCACTAAGGCAAATGACAGAACATAAAAAAAGCCGCCCCAATGGGGCGGCTTTTTACTTTTATGCTTGTCCCGTCGTACCCCCAAACTGTATGGGGATTTGGGGTTGCTCAGATTCTTCAATAGGCCCATGGGCCGCTTCAAAACGCTGCACATTCTCTTCCATGGCTTTGATCAACCTTTTCGCATGTTGCGGAGTTAGGATGACACGTGCTTTCACACGTGCTTTCGGAAGGCCTGGCATCAATTGAATAAAATCCAGCACAAACTCAGAAGGAGAGTGGTTGATCACGGCCAAGTTGCTATAGACCCCATCAGCCATTTCTGGTGATAGTTCAATTTGCATTTGGTTTTCGTTCTCTGTACTCATCTTACCTATTATTCAGCAGGTTCAACATCGACCGTCTTTCGGGTCATCATTTGATCGTATTCGTCTTGGCTGCCCACCACCGAAGAATAATAGCGCTTCAAGCCTGTACCCGCAGGAATGCGGTGACCTACGATGACATTTTCCTTCAGCCCTTCCAAGGTGTCAACTTTCGCCGCAATAGCCGCTTCATTCAATACTTTGGTGGTCTCCTGGAACGATGCAGCTGAAACCCATGACTTTGTTTGCAATGAAGCACGCGTAATTCCTTGAAGAATCAACTTCGCCGTTGCACCTTGTGCATCACGCGCCTCAACCATTGCTTTATCTGAGCGCTTCAATAAGGAATTCTCATCACGTAGGCGGCGTGAAGACACCATCATACCTACTTTTAAAGTCTCACTGTCTCCTGATTCAACTACAACTTTCTTGTCAAAGATGCGGTCGTTCTCATTGATAAAGTCAATGGTATGCTCCAAGTGGCCTTCCAAGAAAGAGGTGTCCCCTCCATCTACAATTTCCACTTTGCGCATCATCTGACGAACAATCACTTCAAAGTGTTTGTCATTGATCTTTACACCCTGCAAACGATAGACTTCTTGAATCTCATTGACCAAGTACTCCTGAACGGCTGTAGGTCCTTGAATTGCCAAGATGTCTGCTGGGGTAATCGCCCCGTCACTTAGCGGTGAACCTGCGCGTACAAAGTCATTCTCTTGAACCAAGATCTGCTTGGAAAGATTGATCAAATACTTGCGTTGCTCACCTGTACGGCTTTCGATCATGATTTCGCGATTACCACGCTTGATCTTACCATAAGAGACCGTGCCATCAATTTCTGCCACGACGGCTGGGTTAGATGGATTACGTGCTTCAAAGAGTTCCGTTACACGGGGTAGTCCACCCGTAATGTCACCGGATTTCGCGCCTTTTCTAGGGATCTTGACCAAGACTTTACCCGCCTTGATTGCCTCGCCTTCGTCCACCATCAAGTGTGCACCTACGGGTAACGTATAATGCTTGATTTCATTTCCTTTCTTGTCCACAACCTGAAGCATCGGTACGAGCTTCTTGTTACGACTCTCAGAAATAACCTTGTCTTGGAAACCTGTCTGTTCGTCAATCTCAACTTTATAGGTAACACCTTGAACGATGTCCATGTAGGCAATTTTACCCGCGTGCTCAGAAATAATAACCGCGTTGTAAGGATCCCATGTACAAATGACATCGCCTTTTTTCACCTTGGAGCCACCCTTGATCAACAAAGTTGAACCGTAAGGAATATTACCTGTCATGATCGAGATACCGGTTTTGGCATCTACGATCCGCATTTCACCTGTACGGCCAATGACAATCTCAGATTTTTCTCCGTCTACAACATCACTCGTAACAGTACGAACTTCTTCATACTCAAGGATACCATCGAACTTAGCCATCAAACTGCTAACCTCAGATACGTTACCCGCGGTACCACCCACGTGGAAGGTTCGCAAGGTTAACTGAGTACCAGGTTCACCAATGGACTGTGCGGCAATAACACCTACAGCCTCACCCGCTTGTACACCTTTTGCCGTAGCAAGGTTTCGGCCGTAGCACTTGGCACAAATACCGCGCTTGCACTCACACGTAAGCGGTGAACGCACCTCTACTGACTCAACTGGACTTTCATTGATTTTGGTAGCCACGATATCAGAAATCATTTCACCTGATTTTACGTACACCTCGCCGGTCAAAGGATCAATGACATCTGCCAATGAAACACGACCAGCAATACGATCTTTCAAGCTTTCAACAACTTCTTCGTTTTTGCGCAATGCATGGATTTCGAGGCCACGCAAAGTGCCACAATCCACTTCATTCACAATAACGTCCTGTGCTACGTCATGCAAACGACGTGTCAAGTAACCCGCATCCGCCGTCTTCAAAGCCGTATCTGCAAGACCCTTACGGGCACCGTGGGTAGAAATGAAGTACTCCAAGATGGACAGGCCTTCCTTAAAGTTGGAGATAATCGGGTTTTCAATAATCTCCCCTCCGCTGGATCCAGATTTCTGAGGCTTCGCCATCAGACCACGCATACCAGAGAGCTGACGAATCTGCTCCTTAGATCCACGTGCTCCAGAATCCAACATCATGTAGATAGGATTGAAACCTTGACGATCCGTGATCAACTGATTCATTGCCGCTTGTGTCAAACGCGCATTGGCGTTCGTCCAAACATCAATAACTTGATTGTAACGCTCATTGTTGGTGATCAGACCCATGTTATAGTTCATGAGAATCGATTCAACTTCCGCGTTGGCACCATCAATCAAGTTCGTCTTGATTTCAGGCACTTGGATATCACCTAAAGAAAAAGACAAACCTCCACGGAATGCGTTGGTATACCCTAGATCTTTCATATCATCCAAGAATTTGGCGGTACGAGGAACATCGGTGCGCGTCAAAATACGTGCAATAATTTCACGCAAGGCCTTCTTCGTCAACAACTCGTTAATAAAACCAACTTCCGAAGGAACGACCTGGTTAAATAGAACACGACCCACGCTGGTTTCAATTACTTTGTAGACCAACTCACCATTGTCACCATCCACGAGGGTACGGACTTTGATGAACGCATTGAGGTCCACACACTTTTCATTGTAGGCGATGTTTACTTCCTCAGCTGAATAGAAGGTCATGCCCTCCCCTTTCACTGGATCACCTTCCATATTGCGCTTTGCTTTGGTCATATAATACAGACCCAAGACCATGTCTTGAGAAGGTACCGTAATAGGGGAACCATTTGCAGGATTCAAGATGTTGTGCGATGCCAACATCAAGATTTGCGCTTCCAAAATAGCCGCTGGGCCCAGTGGCAAGTGAACCGCCATTTGGTCACCGTCAAAGTCAGCGTTAAATGCCGTACATGTTAAAGGATGCAATTGGATTGCTTTTCCTTCAATCATTTTAGGCTGGAAGGCCTGAATACCCAATCGGTGAAGTGTTGGAGCTCGGTTCAAGAGGACCGGATGGCCCTTCATGACGTTTTCCAAAATGTCCCAAACAACCGCTTCGCGCTTGTCAATGATCTTCTTGGCAGATTTCACTGTTTTTACAATGCCGCGTTCAATCAACTTACGAACGATAAACGGCTTATATAACTCCGCTGCCATGTCCTTTGGAAGACCACATTCGTGGAGCTTCAAATCAGGACCGATCACAATCACCGAACGTGCAGAATAGTCTACACGCTTACCTAATAAGTTCTGACGGAACCGTCCTTGCTTTCCCTTCAAGCTATCACTTAAAGACTTCAATGGACGGTTGCTTTCCGTTTTTACTGCACTGGCTTTACGCGTATTGTCGAACAAGCTGTCAACGGACTCTTGAAGCATACGCTTTTCGTTGCGCAAAATGACTTCAGGGGCTTTGATTTCTAACAAACGCTTAAGGCGATTGTTGCGGATAATCACGCGACGGTATAAGTCATTCAAGTCAGAAGTGGCAAAGCGTCCACCATCCAAAGGCACCAATGGGCGCAATTCAGGCGGGATCACAGGCACAACCTTAATGATCATCCATTCAGGCTTATTCTCTAATCGGACATTAGCATCACGCATGGCTTCTATCACATTTAGACGCTTAAGCGCTTCTTGCTTACGTTGCTGTGAAGTTTCACGGCTGGCACGATCACGCAAGTCGTATGACATGGCAGCCAAATCCAAACGCTGGAGCAACATCAACAAAGCCTCAGCACCCATCTTCGCGATGAATTTGTTCGGATCTGTATCGTCCATGTATTGGTTCTCCATAGGCAAGCGATCTTGTGCGTCGAGGTACTCCTCTTCTGTCAAGAATTGCATATGGTCAAAAGGATTGCCTTCATTATCTACAGCCTCACCTGTCTGAATGACAATGTAACGCTCATAGTAAATGATCATGTCCAACTTCTTGGTTGGGATACCTAAGAGATAGCCCATCTTGTTAGGCAACGAACGGAAGTACCAAATGTGCGCTACTGGCACCACCAAATTAATGTGGCCAATGCGCTCACGACGCACTTTCTTTTCTGTTACTTCTACACCACAACGGTCACATACAATGCCTTTATAGCGGATACGCTTGTACTTTCCACAAGCACATTCAAAATCCTTTACAGGGCCAAAAATGCGCTCACAAAAGAGTCCATCACGCTCTGGCTTGTGCGTACGGTAGTTGATCGTTTCGGGCTTCAGCACTTCGCCGCTGGAGCGCTCCAAAAGGAATTCAGGAGAAGCCAGCCCAATGGTGATTGAGTTAAAGCTTCCTGCTGTTTGCTGTTCGATTTTACGCATGGTATTCTAAATGAGGTTCCTGATCTGTCGGATTAGTCTAGGGATACTTTCAAGCCAAGGCCTTGCAACTCATGGAGCAAGACATTAAAGGATTCTGGAATACCAGGTTCTGGCATTCGGTCTCCCTTCACAATGGCCTCATAAGTCTTCGCACGTCCAACGACGTCATCTGACTTCACCGTCAAGATTTCACGTAGGATATTGGATGCACCAAATGCTTCCAATGCCCAAACTTCCATCTCACCAAAACGCTGTCCACCAAACTGTGCTTTACCACCCAACGGCTGTTGTGTGATGAGCGAGTACGGACCAATAGAGCGTGCATGCATCTTGTCGTCCACCATGTGTCCGAGTTTCAACATGTAGATAACCCCTACAGTCGCTTTCTGATCGAAGGCATCACCCGATCCACCGTCATACAACTGGGTATGACCAAACATTGGGATACCCGCTATTTTAGTGTGTTCTGTGATTTCGTCCAACGTGGCACCATCAAAGATGGGTGCAGAGAATTTCTGACCCGTCTTGAGGCCTGCCCATCCTAACACCGTCTCATAAATCTGACCAATGTTCATACGGGAAGGCACACCCAAGGGGTTTAAGACTATATCAACAGGCGTTCCATCCTCCAGGAATGGCATGTCCTCTTGAGGTACAATCTTGGCGATAATCCCCTTGTTACCGTGACGTCCAGCCATTTTATCCCCTACTTTCAGCTTGCGCTTCTTCGCGATGATAACCTTCGCCATTTTCACAATACCTGCAGGCAATTCATCCCCTACGCTGATCGTGAACTTGTTGCGACGGTTAACACCGGCAACATCGCTCACTATGATCTTGTAGTTGTGAAGGAGTGTGTCGATGAGTTTGTTTTTCTCATCATCCGTTGTCCAAGTGCCCCCCGTAAGGTGCGTATAATCTTCAACAGCATTCAACACTTTCAAGGTAAACTTTGTGCCTTTTGGAATCACTTCTTCGTTGAGATCATTCGTCACACCCTGGGCAGTTTTGCCGCTGACTAGTTTGGCCAATTTCTCCAAGAATGTCGTCCGAATCTCTTCTAACTGTGTAGAGAATTTAAGATCCAATGCTTCCAATTCTTCCTTGTCACGGACACGTTGGCGCTTGTCCTTCATGCTGCGGCTAAACAATTTCTTGTCAATGACCACTCCACTTAGGGATGGTGAAGCTTTCAATGAAGCATCCTTTACGTCACCGGCTTTGTCACCAAAGATGGCGCGCAACAATTTTTCTTCAGGAGAAGGGTCACTCTCACCTTTCGGTGTGATTTTACCGATCAAGATGTCACCTGGATTCACCTCCGCACCTACGCGGATAATGCCATTCTCATCCAAATCTTTGGTCGCCTCTTCACTCACGTTCGGTATATCCGAAGTCAATTCCTCCATACCCAGCTTGGTGTCACGGACATCTAAGGTGTATTCATCAATATGGATAGAAGTGAAAATATCCTCACGAACGACACGCTCGTTAATCACAATAGCATCCTCAAAGTTGTAACCTTTCCAAGGCATGAAGGCAACCAATAGGTTACGGCCTAAGGCCAATTCTCCACCTTGCGTAGCATAACCTTCACACAAAACTTGACCACGATCTACACGCTCTCCTTTTGAAACAATCGGCTTCAAGTTGATCGTCGTGCTTTGGTTGGTCTTTAAGAACTTGGTTAAAGGATAGGATTTGGTTGCGGGTTCGAAGCTCACCAACTCTTCATCTTCCGTTCGGTCGTATTCAATGACAATTTCATTGGCATCAACATAACGTACCGTACCAGGTCCTTCTGCGTTAATTAAAACGCGTGAATCATGTGCTACTTGGCGTTCCAAACCAGTACCTACAATCGGTGCTTCTGGACGGAGCAATGGCACCGCCTGACGCATCATGTTAGATCCCATCAAAGCACGGTTTGCATCATCATGCTCCAAAAATGGAATCAATGATGCCGAAATTGAAGCAATTTGGTTTGGTGCCACGTCCATTAAGTCCACCTTGGCGGGCTCAACAACGGGGAAGTCACCTTCGTCACGTGCCTTAATACGGTCATTGACAAATGTGCCATTTTGGTTTAAAGGTGCATTTGCTTGGGCGATCACCTTCTCTTCTTCCTCCTCTGCAGAAAAGTAAAGCGGCGTAGTGTCCAACTTCACCTGACCATCCTTTACCTCGCGGTATGGGGTCTCAATGAAGCCCATGCTATTCACCTTTGCATAGACGCACAAGGAAGAAATCAAACCAATGTTCGGTCCTTCAGGTGTTTCGATAGGGCAAAGACGACCATAGTGCGTGTAGTGTACGTCACGCACCTCAAATCCTGCACGTTCACGACTCAAACCACCGGGTCCTAGTGCAGACAGACGGCGCTTGTGCGTGATTTCAGATAGAGGATTTGTCTGGTCCATGAACTGGCTCAGCTGATTCGTTCCGAAGAATGAATTAATGACCGAGCTCAATGTTTTGGCATTGATCAAGTCAACCGGCGTAAAGACCTCGTTATCGCGCACGTTCATTCGCTCGCGGATCGTACGGGCCATGCGGGCTAAGCCCACGCCAAATTGGTTTGCCATCTGCTCACCCACTGTGCGAACACGACGGTTAGACAAGTGGTCGATATCGTCAATCTCTGACTTAGAATTGATCAATTCGATCAAGTACTTAATGATAGCAATGATATCCTGCTTAGTCAATACTTGCTTCTCTTTCCCAATATCGTGATTGAGTTTTTTATTCAAGCGGTAACGACCTACTTCACCTAAGCTATAGCGTTGCTCAGAGAAGAAGAGTTTGTCAATGATGCCCCGTGCGGTCTCCTCGTCCGGTGGTTCAGCATTGCGCAATTGACGATAGATATGTTCTACAGCCTCAATTTCTGAGTTGGTAGGATCTTTTTGTAAGGTATTGTAGATGATAGAGTATTCTCCTTCAATAATACCTTCTTTATGAAGCAGAATTGTCGCTACCTCGGCGTCAAGGATCAACTCTACGTGCTCCTTTTCAAGGATGGTATCACGGTCCAAGATGACTTCGTTACGCTCTATAGAAACAACTTCGCCCGTATCCTCGTCTACGAAATCTTCAATCCAAGACTTTAAAACACGCGCAGCCAACTTGCGACCCACCGTGCGTTTCAATCCCGCTTTAGAAACTTTTACTTCTTCTGCTAGGTCAAAGATTTCGAGAATGTCCTTATCGCGTTCGTAGCCAATAGCACGGAATAAGGTAGTGACAGGTAACTTTTTCTTACGATCGATGTACGCATACATGACATTGTTGATGTCTGTAGCAAATTCGATCCAGCTACCTTTAAATGGGATCACACGCGCTGAGTACAACTTGGTCCCATTGGCGTGGAAGCTTTGCCCAAAGAAAACACCAGGTGAGCGGTGCAATTGTGATACGATGACACGCTCTGCTCCATTGACAATGAAGGTTCCACGTGGCGTCATATAAGGGATCGTACCCAAATACACATCCTGGACAATGGTCTCAAAGTCCTCGTGTTCTGGGTCAGTACAATACAATTTGAGGCGGGCCTTGAGAGGCACGCTGTAGGTTAGCCCGCGCTCGATGCATTCCATCTCCCTATAACGGGGGGGATCAACAAAGTAGTCAATGAATTCCAGTACAAACTGGTTGCGGGAATCCGTAATGGGGAAGTTTTCATTGAAGGTCTTAAACAAGCCTTCATTTGACCGATTCTCCGGTTTGGTATCGATCTGAAAAAAATCCCGGAACGACTTGATTTGGATATCAAGAAAATCCGGGCAATCCGCCTGTGCGAAGGTTGAGGAGAAATTGATTCGCGGTTGAACGTGCGCCATGGAGCTCGACAGATTGATGAATATGAATGAAATACGAAAAGGTTTAGGCCTTGGAACCGAAGTTCCAAGGGCCTAAACCTGAGAGTTTATTAGGGCTCTTACTTGAGCTCTACTTCAGCACCAGCCTCTTCAAGTTGCTTCTTGAGGGCTTCTGCTTCGTCCTTGCTGACGCCTTCCTTGATAGGAGCAGGTGCAGCATCCACAGCGTCCTTCGCTTCTTTCAAGCCAAGTCCAGTGAGTTCTTTTACGACCTTAACGACGGCCAATTTAGAAGCGCCAGCGCTCTTCAAGATGACATCAAAAGAAGTCTTCTCTTCAGCAGCAGCTTCGCCACTAGCAGCAGGTCCAGCAGCTACAGCTACAGCAGCAGCAGCAGGCTCAATGCCATATTCGTCTTTAAGGTAAGTTGCGAGTTCGTTAACTTCTTTAACAGTCAGGTTGACCAAAGAGTCTCCGAGTGATTTGATATCAGCCATTTTGGTTGAGTTTGAGATTTCTAATTAAAAAGCACGTTGTTGGAAGCGTGAGTGCGTACAGGGGTTAGGAATTGCGCTCTTCCAGCGCCTTGATCAAACCAGCAATGGTTTGGCCACCACCAGCTTGAAGACCTGAAATAACGTTCTTCATCGGGCTCTGTAGTAACAGGATAACGTCCCCAATTAGTTCGTTCTTCGACTTCAAGTTGGTCAAAGTATCAAGCAGGTCGTCGCCGATATAAATCGACTCTTCCACATAGGCTCCTTTCAAGACGGGCTTTTTGCTCTTCTTGCGGAATTCTTTAATCAATTTTGCAGGAGCGTTTCCGGCCTCTGCAATCATGATGCTTGAGTTGCCCTTTAGAACCGCAGTAAGCTCACCAAAATCCTTGGTAGAGCGTTCCATGGCCTTCAACAAGAGGGCGTTCTTGACCACGGTCATTTTAATGTCTGCTTTGTAGCAGGCACGACGCAAGTTGCTCGTGTTTTCTGCATCCAAACCAGCAATGTCCGTGATGTACACCGTCGCCGTTGATTCCAACGTGGCGGTGAGGTCTTCGATAAGTTGATTCTTTTCTTCGCGGGTCATAGGACTATCGCATTAGGCGTTTTTCGCTTCAACGGGAACACCTGGGCCCATCGTAGGGCTCAATGTGATGCTCTTGACATAGGTACCTTTCGCAGAGGTTGGCTTCATGCGCACGAGTGTCTTAATGAGCTCGTCCGCATTCTCCTTGATTTGCTCGGCGGTGAAAGACACCTTACCAATTCCAGCATGCACGATGCCGTAACGGTCTACCTTGAAATCAATCTTACCTGCTTTCACCTCGGCTACTGCTTTCGCAACATCCATGGTTACTGTACCAGACTTGGGATTCGGCATCAAACCACGTGGACCTAACACACGACCCAAAGGTCCGAGTTTACCCATCGCAGCAGGGACAGTGATGATCACATCAATATCTGTCCATCCGCCTTTAATCTTGTCCAAGTATTCGTCCATACCCACAAAGTCAGCTCCAGCTTCTCTTGCTTCAGCTTCTTTGTCAGGGGTAACCAAAGCGAGGACGCGAATGCTCTTACCTGTTCCGTTAGGAAGGCTAACCACACCACGCACCATTTGATTGGCTTTACGGGGGTCAACACCCAAACGAACGGCTAGATCCACAGATCCATCGAACTTGGTTGTGCTTACTTCTTTAACTAAGGCAGATGCCTCATCTAAAGAATACAGTTTGCCGGGAACAATTTTCTCCTCAGCGGCTTTTTGCTTTTTTGTCAATTTTGCCATGATATAGAGAATTAATTGTTACTCGGTTTTACTCCGGTTACGTTGAGTCCCATGCTACGAGCTGTGCCCGCGACCATAGACATCGCCGAGTCAATCGTGAAGCAATTCAGGTCTACCATTTTATCTTCTGCGATTACTTGAACTTGAGCCCAGGTTACCTTACCCACTTTCTCGCGGTTAGGTACTCCGGATCCACTTTTAAGCTTCGCCGCTTCCAATAATTGAACAGCCACTGGGGGTTGCTTTACGATGAAATCAAAAGACTTATCTGTATATACCGTAATAACAACGGGCAACAGCTTGCCTTGCTTTTCTTGCGTACGTGCATTGAACTGCTTGCAGAATTCCATGATGTTCACCCCCTTCGCACCCAAGGCTGGACCTACGGGAGGAGAAGGGTTTGCGGCGCCACCTCGGACTTGCAACTTGATCATCGCACTGATTTCTTTCGCCATTTTCTGTTGTTCTTTTTTGCTTTATTTGACAGCCTATTTTGTCTCTTCGTAGTTGGAAGCTCTACTTACGAGACGAACGGGAGCTCACGCCGTTTTAATTTTCTTTTTCAACTTGCATAAAGCTTAATTCAAGCGGTGTGCGACGACCAAAAATTTTGACCATCACCTCCAACTTGCGCTTGTCTTCATGGATTTTTTCAACCAATCCGACAAAATCACGGAAAGGTCCATCAATAACCTTTACAGATTCACCAATCACAAAGGGAATGGCGACCATGTCAGATGATTCTGCTAACTCATCCACTTTACCAAGCATGCGGTTTACTTCGCTCAAACGCAATGGGGTGGGTTCACCCCCTTTTGTTTCGCCAAGAAAACCAATCACACCAGGAATGTTTTTTATCGTGTGAACAAATTCACCCGTCAAAATGCCTTCTACCATGATGTAGCCGGGAAAGAAGTTGCGCTCTTTCAGCACTTTTTTTCCATTTCGGACCTGATATACCTTTTCTGTCGGGATCAAAATCTGACCCAATAGATCGGTCATACCCATGCGGGTAATCTCCGTTTCAATGTAATGTTTGGTTTTGGCCTCCTGGCCACTAATAGCCCGAACCACATACCAATTCATTCCTTCATGCGTGCTCATTCGTTTAAGCTAAAAGTTCATAAACGAAACCAACCACCTGGGTAATCACTTTGTCCATGGCATATATGACCAAAGCAAAAACCAAAGAACCTGCAATGACCACAAGGGTACTCTTTTGCAAGCTAATCCATGTTGGCCAAGTCACGCGGTGCATGAACTCGGAGTAGGATTCTTTGAGATATTGACGAACTGATTCCATGGGATTCCCTTGGTTAAACGTTGATTGCACGGGTGGAGAGATTCGAACTCCCATCAATGGTTTTGGAGACCACTATTCTACCCTTGAACTACACCCGTAGATGGAAAAAGGTATCCCGGAAACCCGGGACACCTTACTTCCTTCTTTGATGTACAATTACTCGATGATCTCCGTCACCTGACCTGCACCAACGGTACGACCACCTTCGCGGATAGCGAAGCGAAGACCTTTAGTAGCAGCTACAGGAGCGATCAAGTTTACTTCGATAGACAAGTTGTCACCAGGCATAACCATCTCTACACCAGCGGGTAGCATGATTTCACCAGTAACGTCTGTCGTACGCAAGTAAAACTGAGGGCGGTACTTGTTGTGGAAAGGAGTGTGTCGACCACCTTCTTCTTTCTTCAAGATATATACCTCAGCCTTAAACTTGCTTGCTGGCTTCTGTGAGTTAGGCTTACAGATAACCATACCGCGACGGATTTCAGACTTTTCAATACCACGTAACAGGATACCTACGTTGTCTCCTGCTTCCCCACGATCCAAGATCTTGCGGAACATCTCAACACCTGTAATGGTAGATGATAATTTCTCGTCACCGTAACCAATGATATCAACACTGTCACCTGTTAAGGCAACGCCCGTCTCAATACGACCCGTCGCAACCGTACCACGACCTGTGATCGTAAATACGTCCTCGACAGGCATTAAGAATGGCTTGTCGATTTCGCGCTCTGGCTGCTCGATCCATACGTCCACAGAATTCATCAATTCCATGATAGTATCAACCCACTGCTGCTCGCCATTCAAACCACCTAGGGCTGAACCTTGAATTACAGGTGTATTGTCACCATCATACTTGTAGAAGCTCAACAATTCGCGGATTTCCATCTCAACGAGTTCGAGCAACTCAGCGTCGTCTACCATGTCGACCTTGTTCATGAAGACCACAATACGGGGTACTCCAACCTGACGTGCCAACAGGATGTGCTCACGGGTTTGAGGCATAGGACCATCCGTAGATGCCACAACCAAAATTGCGCCGTCCATTTGGGCAGCACCCGTAACCATGTTCTTTACGTAGTCAGCGTGACCAGGACAGTCCACGTGAGCATAGTGGCGTGCAGCCGTTTCATACTCAACGTGAGCGGTATTGATCGTGATACCACGCTCTTTTTCCTCAGGGGCAGCATCGATTGAATCGAAGCTACGCGCCTTTGAAAGACCTGCGTTCGCTAATACCGTAGTAATAGCGGCCGTTAAGGTCGTTTTGCCATGGTCAACGTGACCGATGGTTCCGATATTCAAGTGCGGTTTGTTACGCACGAAATTCTCCTTTGCCATTTGATTTAAGATTAAGTGATTGAACCCAAAGAAAGAAGTCATTGTTGAGCCAATGAGGGGAATTGAACCCCTGACCTTTTCCTTACCAAGGAAACGCTCTACCCCTGAGCTACATCGGCTGATGTGTCATGAGCGGAAGACGGGGTTCGAACCCGCGACCCTCAGCTTGGAAGGCTGATGCTCTACCAACTGAGCTACTTCCGCGATTTGTGGGAGTGGATGGACTCGAACCAACGATACCGTAAGGTGACAGATTTACAGTCTGCTGCAATAGCCACTATGCGACACTCCCTTTTTACCCGTAAAATTAACGCTTGCTAGACGACCATCTTTGAGCCAGCAGAGGGACTCGAACCCCCGACCTACTGATTACAAATCAGTGGCTCTACCAACTGAGCTATGCTGGCAAACAATCAAGGACAAGTGGTCCTTAGCAATGCATTAAAAAAGAACGTTGCTGCATAGCAGCTTTCCCGCTATTTTCAAACGGACTGCAAATGTAGAAAATAAAAGGATGTCTACAAGCGCTAACTAACGCTTTTTCTTTGACAAGTTTTTTGCCTTGCTTCGTTTGACGATTCGTCGCATAGAATCGATGGCCAGGGTGACTGATTTTTCGAAGGTGCTTGCCTCTTTCCTTACAACGACTTCTTTACCTGGAAGTTGGATGCACACTTCCGCGATCTTATTCGCCTTGATGTGATTATTATCCAGCCGCAGGAAAACCGAAGCCCTATTTGCTCTATCTGAGAATTTCGAAATGGACGTCACTTTCTTTTCGATGAATTGGAGTAAACGACTACTTGCCTTAAAATGAATAGAATGAACAGCTACTTGCATAAGAGATAAAATTATGCACCCTAGCGGCCTTTCGGATGCGATTCATGATACACACGCTTTAGTTGTTCCATGGAGGCGTGCGTGTAAATCTGCGTAGCCGACAAATTCGCATGGCCTAGAAGACTGCGAATCGCAGAGAGATCGGCCCCCATCTCAAGTAGATGTGTCGCAAAAGTGTGTCGCAGGACATGCGGGCTTTTGATTTCAATGCTACTTGCTTTTTGAAGATACGCATGAACAAGGGAATATACAACTCGAGGAGGGAGTGGTTTTTGATCAAGGGTTTGGAATACGGGGGCTGATGATGCGATCCATGTCTGCCTTGATAGAAAATTCACATAGGCCTGTTCCCATTCCGGAAGCATGGGCAGCATTCTTTCTTTATTTCGCTTTCCCACCACACGAATGACCTTTTCGAACAAGGATACTGCGCCATGCGTCAACCCTATAAGCTCTGCTCTGCGCAATCCAAATGCGTATAGGGTGAACAATAAAAATCTGTCGCGCTCTCCCTCTTCTGTTACAGGGAAAGACACGGGGTCTAAAAGCGACTCTACTTCCTCTTGAGTTAATGCGCGAACCAATCGCTTTTTCTCCTTGAGGGCAGGAATTCCAACCGCTGGATTTTGTTCCAAAGGCGTTGTGGCGAGAATGAATTTGTAGAAAGACCGCAATGTGGAAAGCTTACGGTTCACGGATCGATGGTCTATGCCACGGTCGACCAATTGTGCCAACCAAGACCGGACATGACTGCGGTTTGCTTCTTCCGCCTGGGTTATGCCTATTTCCCATTCAAGAAATGTCATCCATTGCGCGACATCAATTCCATATGCCTTTGCCGTTGCTGTAGACAACCTACGCTCCAAGATGAGGTAATCCTGGTATGATTGAAGCGTATCGCTGTATGAAGTCATCTGATGGGATCTAAAAAAAGCCCCGAGAAGATACTTCTTCCCGGGGCAATATGATTAAGTCTGCAGAGATTATTCTGCTTCCTTGATGCGCAAATCTTGCACGTAGGCCGCTTTAATGAATTCTTCGCGACGGCTAACGGAAGGCTTTACAAAGGCTTGACGCTTGCGTAATTGACGCATGGTTTGCGTGCGGTCGAATTTACGCTTGTAGCGCTTGAGCGCGCGGTCGATTCCTTCGCCTTCTTTTACTTGAATAACTAACATAATGCTCTCACCTCCTCTCTTTAGGACGGCAAATGTAGGCTAAATACCTCATTGAAATAGCGCATCTAACGGATTTTCTTGTCCTGGAGGTATGTTGAACCTAAAGTACTTAGGCAGACAGTATTGCTGTAGACTATCGAATGAGGCCAATTGAAATACTTCGTCCCACGTGCGCAAGGGCCGAACCCGTGAGCGAAATCGCTGAACAGCGCGGACTTGCTCTGGTTTCCATAGGGGGTGTTGATACAGCATGTCTGTATTGACTTCATTTAAAACAAATACAGGCGGCTCAACCCAAATCCACTGCCACGGAACTACATCCCATTCCTCCATTTGTGCAATTTCCGCATTGACCCCACCCCATCGCCTTCTACGTTCATCTAGTCGCGCTGCTTTCCAGGAGGGCCACCCCCCAGTATGAACTAACCAATGTGCCCCTACGGTGTCAAGCCCTACTGCGATGGTCGATAGTACTTGTGTCCGCATTTTAGAAGGAGTTAGAAAGGGGCGATTGTATCTAGTAGACTCTTCTATTCCACGCGTTCCCCTTCGTTCTTGGTTTCCCTCTTTAGAAAGTTCCTTTACCGCATTTGGTTCCTTTGGTGTCCAGCGATCCCAGGGAACGAACGGCGGAGCCTTGCGTTGGTAATTATTTAACAAAAAAAGGGCGAGGAAAATCCCCGCCCATAAAATGGTTGCACTATCTGGCTTACGCCTCATTCCGAATCATTGTCCTCATAAGAGTCAGGCTCGACCTTTGAAGGCGTCCGAAGCACTTTGATAAAAAAGTAAGCCGTGATAGCGGTGACGGTGACCTGTGTGATCAGCATCATCCAAAAAGCACTTGTGCTCATGATTCAATAGGATTTCGGTTCATAGAAGCGCGCCAGACAAGGGCTACGATAAAGATAAACAATCCAATCAGCATAAAGCGCGCTAAATGAATATAGAAAATGTCATTGATGAAGCTACCCGAAGCAATGGGCTGCCCAGGGGCAACACTTTCGCCAGTCGCCACCAAGGGAGCGTTATCTTCTTCCGTAAAGACATACATGGCTTGAACTTCTTCAGGTGCGGACTGGCTGTGGATGATAATGGAAAAAACGCCCTCCTGTTGCTGCACTTCCGCAATGCCTTCCGCTTCTGATTCAAAATGATCTGCAAAAGATGAACGGTTATACGGGCGACTCATATTCAGGGCGCGTCCAATGATGGAGCCCTCGTCCAACTCCCATCCATTTTCAATTGCATTGGCAAAATCATTGTCTTTGGGTGTGATGAGGCTCATGGTGAAGATGACCAACAAAATGGTGGGCGTCACATATTTAATAATGGGTTTGTAGATACGAGGCAAGGTGATGTCCGAGCCTGCATTGATTTCATCCCATCCCTTGTCAATACCAAAAACCCATGAGAATAGTATCGATTCTGCCAAGGCAAAGATGACAATACCCACGGTTGCGCCCCAATAATCATATTGATCAAATACTCCCTCATTATAGAAGAAGACGGTCGGAAGTCCCATAACCAAGGTGATAAGTCCAAAGGTGATGGCTGATTTTTTCACACTGTAACCAAACTCATCTTGCATGAAGCCCATCCAAGGGGTCCCCATGGCTAACGAGCTGGTAATGCCGGCAAAGAACAGCAACCCAAACCACATAACACCGGCAAGGGTACCTAGGACCATACCCCATTTACCAAAGAGGAAGGGCATGGTTTGAAATGCCATTGAGAAGCCTGCATTTTCTTTGACCCAATCTAGGCCGAGGTAACCCACCGCAATAGGAATGACGACGGACGCCCCAAGAACGATTTCGACAAAGCCGTTCATCCAGCCTGCTGACATGGCATTAAGCGCAATGTCATCTTTTGGACGGACGTAAGCCGCATAACAATGGATCGTCCCCATCCCCACAGAAAGGGTAAAGAAGATCTGTCCCGCTGCGGCGAGCCAAACATTAAAGTTGGTCAAGGAATCAAACTGTGGCTCCCAGAGGAAATTTAATCCTATAGTGGCATCACAATCGAGACATCCTTCTGGGGCACCGGATGCGCCAAGCGTTAACGCGCGAATCGCTAAAATCACCCCGAAGATGATCAACATGGGCATGCCAATTTTGGCCACCTTCTCTACTCCACCCTTTAATCCTTTTGTAAGAATCCACGTGTTTAGCGCCAAACAGACGATATAAAAGAATACTGCCTCGTATGGAATTCCAAAGGTGCTTTCAGAAATATTGACATACGAGTCAAAGAAGGCCGCTACCTCTGTTTGACTCAGGCCTGTAAAAGATTGTCCCAAGGAATGGAAAACATAGGATAAGGTCCAGCTTTCGATATAGCAATAATAGGCAGCTACCGCAATATTGGTGTAAATCCCAAAGACACCGAAGTACTTCCAGAATTTTCTTCGGCCCATAGACCCCAATATGAAGGGGGTACTATGGTTGCCGCTGCGCCCACCGTATCGCCCTGAAGACCATTCAATCCAAAGGAGGGGTATCCCCATCAGAAGGAAACATACTAGATAAGGAATAATGAAGGCCCCACCCCCGTTTTGCACCGCTTGCACGGGAAATCGAAGAAAATTACCAAGACCTACGGCATTGCCTGCCATAGCGAGAATGAGGCCCACACGTGAACCCCATGACTGTGTTTCTGCACTCATATTTTAGGGATATACCTCAAATATAGGGAATCACATCCAAGACCTCTTGAAATGTGTGGGGGGCAAATCCGAAATCTTTTTGGGCCTTTGTAATGTCAAACCCGGTAATCGGTGGACGTTTTGCCGGCTGGGCAAGTGTGGCGCTGTTTACGCGGTCAATTAGACTTGCATCATAACCTCCATGCGCAGCGACTTTTTGCACCAAATCCAAAATAGTCATCGTGTCAGGACCTGAAAGGTGGTAAATGCCTTGGGCGCCGTGTTTTGCTATTTGCAAGCAACCTTCAGCCAAATCCATGGACCAGGTAGGGCTTCGCACTTGGTCATCTACGACTTTAATGCGTTCGCCACGACTTAGGGCGTCGCGCGCCCAGAGAATGATGTTGCTCCGGCTCAGCCCAGGCACATAACCAATAACTAGCACGGTTCGGGCAATAGTCCACGGGCATTGTGCCTTCATCACAAAGGCTTCTGCCTCGGCTTTTGATTGGCCATAAACACTCAAAGGCGATGGTAACGCCGCTTCACCGTATGGGCCTTCCTTTCCGTCAAAAATGAAATCGGTACTAATGAAAATCAGGTGGGCATTGACCGCTTCACATGCTGCAATACAATAGGCCGTAGCTTCTACATTTAGCTTCTGACATTGTTCAGGCTGTGTTTCGCAGTCATCCACTTGGGTCATCGCCGCTGCATGAATCACGACATCCGGCTGAAACGCCTTAAACACATCCACATAATCTTCAGGTTGGGTCGTGTCCAATACATGGTAGGTTGCCCCCTTTAAATCAGAACGCACGGCACCTCTGCCTGTAGCGCAAAGCGCAAAGCGGCCTTGGTTGGCATGTAAAAGGGATTGCCCCAGCAATCCATTGGCGCCCGTTATTAGAATGCGTTTTTTCGATGGTGTCATTGAGGCCAATACATTTGCATTTGGTCCACTAACCTTTTTGCTTCCTGACGGGCTGCCTCTGCAAAATCATCGCCGCTGCTAGCGTAGATTATTCCGCGAGAAGAATTGATCAGCAAGCCCACACCTTTTTGACAAGCCCCAGATTGCATCACCTCCTGGACGCTGCCGCCTTGGGCGCCAACCCCAGGAACCAGAAAGAAATGCTCAGGCAATTGCGCGCGGACTGCAGCAAGTCCTTCGGGCCGGGTTGCACCCACGACTACCATCCATTGACCCGGATCCGCCCAATTCTTGTAGGCATCTAATACATGTGCATACAAAGGGCGACCATCTGCCATAGGCTGAAGCTGAAAATCTTGCGCGCCTGGATTGCTGGTTAGGCCCAGACCTATAGCCCATTTCCCTGGCAAAGCGAAGGGCTCTATACTATCACGCCCCATGTAGGGCGCAACGGTTATGGCATCAAAACCAAAGCCTTCTAGGATTCCTTTGGCATACTGCTTTGCCGTATTGCCAATATCGCCTCGTTTGGCGTCGGCGATGGTAAAGTGATGCGGATACTGTAGAAGGTGTTCTGCGACTTGTGCCAAAGCGCTCCATCCAGCAGGACCCATGGCTTCAAAGAAGGCCAAATTGGGCTTGTATGCTACCGCATATTCGGCAGTGGCATCAATGATAGCGCAGCAAAAATCTGCTATGCCTTGTGCCGTCTTTGGAAAGGCATGGGGGAGTTTATCCACATCGGGATCCAAGCCCACACATAGGACTGATTTCTTTTGTGCAATGAATGCCTCCAGTAATTCACGTGTCATTCTCCCGTTCCATCTTTTAAGCGCTGGGCATTCTCAGCCATGCGCAATTCGTCCATGAATTTACCCACTTGTCCGTTCATGACATCGGGTAGATTGTACAAGGTGAGGCCAATGCGGTGATCGGTCACACGGCCTTGCGGAAAATTGTACGTTCGAATCTTGGCCGAACGATCTCCGGTGCTGACTAAGCTCTTACGCTTTTCGGCTACATCAGCATCTTGGGCTGCCCTGGCTTTATCCCAAATACGCGCACGGAGAACCGTTAATGCGCGGTCATAGTTTTGATGCTGCGAGCGCCCATCTTGACATTCTACGACTATTCCGGTTGGAAAGTGTGTTAGGCGAACGCCCGATTCCGTTTTGTTGACGTGCTGTCCTCCTGCTCCACTCGAACGAAAGGTGTCTTTGCGGATGTCGACATCACGAATTTGCACATCGAGTTCATCGGCTTCTGGCAAAACTGCCACAGTAGCAGCGGAAGTGTGGACCCGACCCTGCGATTCTGTTGCGGGTACGCGCTGAACACGGTGCACGCCGGATTCATACTTTAATGTACCATAGACATCTTCACCGCGAACTTGAATACTCGCTTCTTTATAACCACCAGCAGAACCTTCTGTGGCGCTGAGCAATTCATAGGTCCAACCTCGTTCTTCTAGATAGCGCAAATACATACGCAACAGCTCTCCCGCAAAAAGTCCTGCCTCATCGCCCCCTGTGCCCGCCCGAACTTCTAACACCGCATCCTTGGCATCTTCAGGATCTTTGGGAATAAGCAATTGCTGAATTTCTAGAACCAACGCTTCTAATGCGGGCGCAATGTCAGCAAGCTCTTCTTCCGCCATTTGACGCATTTCATGGTCCTTTTCCAGGGACACCATGCGCTTTGCTTCTTCCTGGCGCCCATGCAATTCCATCCATCGACCACGGGCCTCTACGACTGCTTGTAATTCTTTGAATTCCCGGTGCAAGCGGACAAAGCGCTGCCGATCTGCTGCCAATTCAGGCTGCATTAAAAGGTCATTCACCTCTTCAAAGCGGACATAAATAGCATCGAGTTTATCCTGTAAGTTCATCGCTTAGGCCTTGTAGATATGCCAGCCATCGGGGGCTAGCAAGTGAACTTCAGGGATGGCTTGGGGCTCAATGCGTCCAATGATTTGTGCTTCAACCCCAAAAGAACGGGAGATATCTATGGCCGCTTGTGCATGGGCAGGGTCCATATAAAGTTCCATTCGGTGGCCCATATTAAAGACGCGGTACATTTCGCGCCATGAGGTATTGGATTCCTTTTGAATAAGTTCAAAAAGCGGCGGAACAGGAAACAACGTATCCTTGACAATTTTGCCTTGTGTCGCAAAGTGTAAGACTTTGGTTTGGGCACCTCCGGAGCAATGTACCATGCCTTTGATGTGCGGACGCATGTGTTTTAACATCTCCACAATAATGGGTGCATATGTACGTGTAGGAGATAGAACCAGCTTACCCGCATCCAATGGGGTTCCGGCTATGGCATCGGTCAGCTGCTTGCTCCCTGAATACACCAAAGAAGCTTCCATCTCTGGATCAAAACTCTCAGGGTAGCGTTCCGCCAAAAGTTTATGAAAGACATCATGGCGGGCAGAGGTTAATCCATTGGACCCCATACCGCCATTATATTCCTTTTCATAGGCTGCTTGCCCCGAAGAGCTGAGCCCAACAATCACTTGACCTGGGGCAATGCCTGCATTGTCTATGACCTGATCCCTGCGCAAGCGAGCCATCACCGTGCTGTCGACAATGACCGTGCGAACAAGATCTCCAACATCCGCAGTTTCGCCCCCTGTGGAGCGGATATCCAGGCCATTAGCGCGCAAATCTGCCAAAACAGATTCTGTGCCTTCAATCAAGGCAGTTAACACATCACCTGAAATGCGGTTCTTGTTTCGACCAATGGTGCTGGACAAAAGAATGGGACCTGTAGCCCCCACGCATAGAAGGTCGTCCACGTTCATGATCACCGCATCCTGGGCAATGCCGCGCCAAACAGATAGATCGCCCGTTTCTTTCCAATAGAGATATGCCAACGAAGATTTTGTACCAGCACCGTCTGCGTGCATGACCAAACAATGTTCTTCAGAACCAGTCAGATCATCGGGTACAATTTTACAGAAGGCCTTGGGAAAGAGCCCCTTGTCAATGTGCGCAATGGCCTTATGTACTTCTTCCTTGCCTGAGGACACGCCTCGGCCCGCATATCGTGCGCTCTGCTCCATGCCGCAAAGGTAAGGCCTAAGCCTTACTGGATGCGGATGTAGGTGCCAGCGGGAAGCTCGTCTTCATACTCAGGATTCAAGGCTTCCAATTCCTTGGAGCGTAGGCCCAATTCTTTGGCAATTGTCTTGAATGATTCACCCACGGCCACTTGACGGTGCGTCTTATCATACTCGGCATAATCACCCCCTACGGTTACTTTGAGCACCATACCAGGGAAGGGACGTACACCTCGAAGTCCATCATTCAGGCGCTTCAAGTTGGAAATCGTGATGTTATTGTTCCGACAGATGGTCGTGTACGAATCACGGTCCTGTACAGTATACATCTGGCCAATAGCTGCCTTTGCATCTTCCTTTGCTTGCGCTTCAGTGGAGGCTGCCAGTGCTACAGCATCAACAGGCGGTTCATAATCATCCCGAACCACACGGAAGTCCGTACGACGGTTAATTTGATTCGCTACTTCTTGCTGTGAAGTCGACATGCGCTTAATGTTGCGCTCTGTCAACTGTGTTCCTGCAGGATAGAGATCCGCACCAAGTCCTTTGTATCCTTGCGGAATCTCAAATGGCTGGCTCTCGCCCATACCCACGGCGACCAATCGATCTGGATGTATACCTCGAGAGATCAAATATTTCACCGAGGTATCTGCACGATGTTGCGACAGAATAATGTTTTTTTCATCCACGTCACGGTAATCTGTATGAGAACGAAGCTCAATCACAATGTTCGGATTAAGCGTCAACGTTTTCACGACTGTATCAAGTGCTGTCCGTGCTTGGTCATTCAAATCCCACTTTGCCAGAGCAAAGTACACGTCAGGTAAGATGATAGGAATCTCGATAGGATCCATTTTAGCCTTGACCTCTGCGGTGTGCATGTACACGTTTTGCGCCTCGAGATAATGGAAGGATTCGAGTGCTAAGGCATTGGTGTTTACCCGTGCTCCAGAATTCAAGAATTTCTTCTTTTCAAAGGAGAAGGAGTACATGACATCGCCATTCAAATCTTCTGACTCTAAGACAAAGATGCCATCCTTACCTGTTTGAATTACTTGACTGAAGCCATCGTTGCCCGTGATTTTTACTGCGGCACCCCCGATAGGGTCGCTATCTTTAGAGCTTACTAGTGTGCCGGAAATACGATAACGCAAAGGAACTTCATACAAGGTCCAGATATCATCGCCCCCCTGTCCGCCGTCGCGGTTAGACACAAAGTAGCCATCTTGCATGCCTCCTGGTCGGAGTAAAATACCAAAGTCATCTGAAGGACTATTGATTGGCGACTTTAAGTTTTCAGGAATTCCAATAGGCATGCCATCTGCACCTAGTTCCACACGGAACAAGTCAAACCCACCCATTCCGGGCAAGCCACTTGAAGCAAAGTATAGATACCCGTCATCGTGAAGGAATGGATATAATTCGTCGCCATTGGTATTAACCAAGGGTCCTAGATTGATTGGGTCTCCCCAACCGCGTTTTTTCTTATCTACTTTGACCATCCAAAGATCTTTGGATCCGTCAACGGAACCTTCCAAATCACCTGCAAAGAACAAGGTTTGATCGTCTGGGCTAATCGCAGGATGGCCTACTGATGAAGATGAATCAGGGGATAAAACGATCAACTGTGGCTCCTGCCAAGTTAAACCTGCCTTTCGGGTTGAATAAATAGCGCAACCTAATTGTTGGCGCTTGACATCCATACACCGTGTGAAGTACATGGTACGGCGACGGGCATCAAAAACAGGACTTCCTTCATGGTCTTCTGTGTTCACCGCTTCAGGAAGCAGCACGGGCTCAGAGAAAGTTTGCACTTTTGCCGCTGAAGCATCTGCTTTTGGTGTACGACCACGACTACGTTTGCTACGAGAACTACCGTCAGAATTCAGACGTTCAGCGCTGTAGATGTCTGAAAAGCGTTCCCCGGTCCAGCCATCTTTCTTGCGGCCAATGCCTCCTTCACGCATAGAGGTAAGCAATACTTCTTCATACGTATCCGGACGACCGCTGAAGGTCATCCCAAATTCATGGGAGGAAGAGTTTAGCGAAGTCAAATTACCTACTTGGAAACGCGTCAAAGATTTTTGCCATGCTACAGCATCTTGACAGGATTGAACGCCCAATGGTCCGCGGGGATCACCAGGGAAAGCGCGGGCAAAGTCTTCATACGCCTTGAGGGCATCCTCATACTCACTTTGATATTTTAGCATTTCTGCGATGCCCAAATACACTTCTGGCGTCTCGAGCTTCATCTTGAAGGCACGGGTATACTGCGCTTCAGCCTGTTTGTATTGGAATGTATTGCGGTAACATTCTCCCAAACGGTATGCGATTTCCGCTTTTTCAGGGCGCGTCTTCACTTTAGAATACGCCTTTTTGTACAAGTTGATGGCCTGGGCGTATTCTCTACCGGCATAAAAACCATCCGCCTGACGCGCTGGACGTGGACGCTTGGACACTTCTGCCTCTGCCTCTTGGGCAAGAACAGTGGCAGAAGCGCCTACTAAAAAGAGAAGTGTAAATAGATAAAATGCCTTCTTCATGACCGCGTGAAAGTGTGCATATTGGGGTTAAACCACTAAAGTAGCCAAATCCAAGCAAAAAAAGACCCCCGAGGGTGTACCTCGGGGTCTAATTTTATAGAAGAGGCAAGAATTGACTAGCGGATATACAGCATTTCGCGGTACTTCGGCAAAGGCCACATTTCATTGTCAATCAACAATTCTAATTTGTCCACCTCATAACGAATCTGTTCAAAGTAAGGTTTCACATGATCGCAATAGGCTAAAGCACGTTCGCGCGCATGGGCAATATTGTTGGCTTTTTTGCGCTCTTCAATCATTTCTCCAGACTGCGTCAAGATGGCAGAAATACGTTCAGAAATTTCAATGATCATGTCCATTTGCTCCCTGCTCACTCGCGTAAAGGTCTCTACCGGAAGCACCTCTTTTAAACGCATCACATTTTGACTTAAAATAGATTGATATTGAATCGCAGTTGGAACAATTTGATTCTGCACCAAATCGCTCAGGGTGCGTGATTCAATTTGAATCTTTTTGTAGTATTCCTCTTGAAGAATTTCATAGCGTGCTTCCAACTCAACCTCATTGAGAATGCCGTGCTTAGCAAAAAGGTCTTTGGCGTCCTGAGTTACATAGAAATCCAAGGCGCGAGGCGTGTCGGGCGTGTTCTTAAGTCCGCGCTTTTCTGCCTCTACTTTCCAAGCATCTGAATACCCATCACCCTCAAAGCGAATAGCTTTTGATGACTTGATATACTCTTTTAAGATGTTGAAAATGGCATCATCTTTTTTCATGCCGTTTTTAATCAAGGCATCGACTTCCTTTTTGAATTGCACCAATTGATCTGCGACGATGGTATTGAGCACCGTCATAGGTACAGCGCAGTTTGCCGTAGAGCCTACTGCACGCAGTTCAAACTTATTGCCTGTAAACGCGAAAGGAGAGGTGCGGTTTCGGTCCGTATTGTCCAAAAGGATTTCGGGTATTTTTCCCACCACATTCAATTTGAGTTCCGTCTTCTTTTCAGGAGACATTTTGCCGCTTTCTAGTTTCTCCAGCTCGTCGAGTACCTCAGACAATTGTGTGCCAATGAACACGGAAATAATCGCAGGAGGTGCCTCATTGGCACCTAAGCGATGGTCATTACTTGCCGCTGCGATGGCTGCGCGAATCAAGTCCGCACGGTCATTTACTGCCTTGATGGTATTGATGAAGAATGTCAAGAACAACAAGTTGCGTTTTGGCGTGCTACCAGGGGCCAAAAGGTTGATACCCGTATTGGTACTTAGGCTCCAGTTGTTGTGCTTACCCGAACCATTGATGCCCGCAAATGGCTTTTCATGCAGCAAGATGCGGAAAGCATGGCGTCGTGCCACTTTATCTAAGATGTCCATGAACAAGGAGTTGTGGTCAACCGCCACGTTCGCTTCTTCATAAATGGGGGCAAATTCATATTGTCCTGGCGCCACTTCATTGTGACGGGTCTTTACCGGAATACCCAATTTGTGACATTCATACTCTACCTCGCGCATGTAACTCATGACACGTTCTGGAATGCTTCCAAAATAATGGTCATCCATTTGCTGACCTTTAGCCGGGGAATGGCCTACAAGCGTACGGCCTGTCATAACCAAATCAGGACGCGCATGAAACAAAGCCTCATCCACAAGAAAATACTCTTGCTCCCAACCAAGGGTAGCATTGACTTTGCTAATGTTCTTATCAAAATATTGTCCCACTTCAACGGCGGCATGATCAATCGCTTGAAGCGCCCTTAGCAAAGGAACTTTGTGATCGAGTGCCTCTCCCGTGTAGGAAACAAAAACGGAAGGGATGCACAACGTACTTCCAAATACAAACACAGGAGACGTGGGATCCCAAGCAGTATAGCCACGTGCTTCAAACGTATTGCGAATACCCCCATTCGGGAAAGAAGATGCATCTGGTTCTGCTTGAACCAACATTCCACCATTAAATTTTTCGATGGCGTGACCATCCTCCGTAGGCTCAAAAAAAGCATCATGCTTTTCTGCCGTAGCACCCGTTAGAGGCTGGAACCAATGGGTATAATGAGAGGCGCCTTTAGAAATAGACCATGCTTTCATCGCTGTAGCCACTTGATCCGCCATGTATCGGTCAATTTTATTCCCCTTTTCAATTGCACTGAGAACCCTTTCATACGCTTCTTTTGACAAGTATTCACGCATGGCCTTTTGATTGAAGACATGTGAGCCATAATACTCAGAAGACTTATTGAAAGGGTTGACAAATTCAACCGGTTGGTGCAAAAAGGCTTGTGCTAAGCCGGAAAATCGTACTAGTGCCATGGTTTATTTAATTTTTTCAAAGTTACCCCC
>ERZ888423.715-NODE-715-length-33132-cov-15.027632_pt1 | contig 33132 bp, 31 predicted proteins | sample MGYA00520523_ERZ888423 | MGnify/ENA primary metagenome ERZ888423 (study PRJEB32303, sample SAMEA104408611) | aquatic metagenome | biome: Brackish water; feature: Pelagic; material: water | place: Baltic Sea | collected 2014-06-08T10:24:00 | depth 30,27 m ...
TTGGACCAATACGTGTCTCAAGCAAACGCGCCGGGTTCACCGACTCGAAGCCAGAACTCGGCGTCGTCGTGCCATCGCCAGATGCGGTGAAGTTCGCGTCGGAAATATCGAAGAACCCGGAGCCGTTCTTGAAGTCACCCGAATGCACCATCAGACGCACCCGGCTACTCGACTTGGACAGCGAGACCTCGGCCGACCCGTCGTTCGCGGTGTTGGCAAGGAGTTCGGTCGGGAAGGTCAAGCCTCCGTCGGTCGACATCCGGATGCTGACAGTCGCCGCGCTGACAGGTGCGCCGGCAGTGCCGCCGACATTCCATGTCACCGTGGTCGAACCCGAAAGACTCTCGCCGCCATTCGGAGCGGTCAGCGTAAACGGGCCAGCCGCACCGGCCACATTGACAACCGTGTCGTCAGTATTGACGCCACCGCCAGCCGCTGAGTTGTCGCGCACGGTTGCACGGAAGTTCATTGCCCGCGAGGTCCCGGTCGGAACCAAGAACTGCGACCAACACAACGCCTTGCTCTTCCCGCCATCAGGTGCAGCACACGACCCATTCTGGTTCGTGTTCCCAGCAGCAACCTCAGACAGACGCGGGAAGAACGACGTCCGCGACGTCGTTGGCAAGAACGAACGGAACAGCGGCCCAGCCGAGATCTCTGGATCGTTGAGCGCCGACAATGTGCCGCCGTCACGCTGCTCGTAGTTGTACGTCAACGTGTTGCCGTCCGCATCGCTACTAGCAGCTGTCAAGAAGAACGGTGTCTGTGCCGGAATGGTGACATCCAAGCCGGCATTGACGGTCGGAACGCTGTTACCCGTTGCCGTTTTGGTCACAACGATTGTTGCGAGGTGGGCGATGATCTGATCAAAACTACGCGAGTGGAAGTAGGGGTCTGATGCGTTCGTACCGTCACCCGGCTGTCCTTCGTTCTTTTGCTGCAGATCGTCTAAACCACAAATCCCGGCGTAGGCCTGGATCGTCGAACCACTCCCCGGCTCAATTTGAAGCGTGATGTCGCCCGCCGCGGTCTCTGCAGTGCAGGCACCGCTCACCCCGTTGAACGTGTGGCTGCCACCAAGCTGATGACCCATCTCGTGAGCCACGTAATCGACGAAAAACCCATCGTCAGCAGAGCCAGTACCAGTCGTCCCTTTGGCCTTCTCGCCGGGAACGCCGACAACACCGAGCCCGGCCAAACCGGATCCAGTCGTAAACACATGGCCGATGTCATAGTTGGCGTCGCCAATAAGGCTGTCGGTCACCGACTGGTTCGTGTCGAGGTCGTCGTTGCCATCGACGAACGGGTCACAGTCTTTGTTCGAGCCGTCAACGCATCCGTTCAGGCTGCTCACGTACACCAGCTGCTCGTTGCCCGCGACGAGCTGGAGCCGGGTGGAGATCTCGGTGACGTAGATCCCTGAAACACGGTTGACCGCAGTGACGATCGCCGCCTGCGCGGATGAGCGGGTGCCACCGTTTTGAGCGGTGTAGGGCCCCGTTGCCGAAACAGCAGTGCGCAGCGTTCGGAGTTGCGTTCCTGACCGCGCTGCGACTCGCGCCTGCGGGCTTCGCTGTTCGAGTTGGTCGACTTCAAGCTTGATGGCATTGCCTTCGATGAACGGCTGCTCCGGGCTGCCGCGATCGGAGCGGAAGAAACTCTCGTGCACCACGTCGTCGCCCATCGCAGCCGGATCGATATACCACGCGCCACTCGGCGACAGGATCTGGGCGTGGAAACCATGCGGAGTCACGTCAAAAACAATCGTCGCAGCCGGATCGTCAACTCCCTGTCCTGCGTACGTCGTGATCTCCGGGAACGCGGCAGCCAACTCGGGCGCCATGACCGCTGACTCCCACACATTGAACGACATCATCGACCCATCAGGCGCCGGCAAATCAATGGCCAACGACCCGGCACCCCTCGAATTGTCCGGGGCATCAGCAAGCACCGATCGCATCGCGGCACGGTTGAAACTCAACCCACGAGAAGTATCAGGACCACTTGCCGCTGCCACACCTGCCTGGGCACGTGCAAGGCCGACCGACCCGGCAGACACATCAACAAACGGTTCCGCATTCGGCTGCGGCGTGTCGGCAGCGGCAGCGTTTCCAGGAGCGACCCCAACAACAGACGCCAGCAACATTGCTGCCCCGACAAGTCCGTTACGAACGCTCCGTGCACGAATTGTTTCTGCAGAAAACATATTGCCGCCTCTCGATGAACAGCCAGGTGGCTGCCAGGCGACAAAGTAACAGATTTAATGGCGATGATATGTCTCTAACTTTTACGTGCTCACAGAAACCAGCTGGATGGCAGACAAATCTGCTCGTCGAACCCAGACCTCACCAGTATTGAGGAGTCGACCTCAGGTGATTGCGCCGTTCACGTCAACGACGACGTCGGTGGCTCGCAACGTGTAGATACAGACCGTGCCAGTCACTGACAATTTGGTGAGTGCAGCATTGGCCCGAACATCACCACTGTTGTAGTTGACCGACGCTGCCGGAACCGGACGAGGCTGATCACACGGATACACCGTCAAATAGCCGGGCCCGTCAGCAGAAATCGCCACAACATTCAACGACGCCGCTCTGGCACCCTCGGGGATTCCTGCTCGACCAGTCACCTGGATGGTCACAAACTGCCCCCCACCGATGCGACCTCGGCCTTGCGACTCCCCATCGATGGTCTTCAAGTTCGGGCCAGTGCGAGTTTCGAGGAGCCGTGCCGAGTTGATTGAGCTGAAGCTGGAGCCAGCCGCGAATGCACCGTTCACGTCAACAACAAGATCCGTTGCGCGCAACGTGTAAATACAGACTGTGCCGGTCGCCGACAGCTTGGTCAGTACGGCGTTGGGCCGGACATCGCCACCGTCGTAGTTGACCGACGCCGCCGGGACCGGACGGGGCAGATCACACGGATACACCGTCAAGAAGCCAGGCCCGCCAGCAGAAATCGCCACAACATTCAACGACGCCGCCTCAACCCCAGCAGGGATGCCGCCACGACCAGCGACCTGGAACTCAATCGTCGCACCATTGCCCGCCCGGCCAACGCCCTCCGACAGCCCATCAATCGTCTGCAAGCCCGGCCCAGTACGCGTCTCGAGCAACCGTGCAGGGTTCACCGAGTCGAAGCCGGCACCCAGAGAGAATGCACCATTCACGTCAACAACAAGATCTGTTGCGCGCAACGTGTAGATACAGACAGTGCCAGTCAACGACAGCTTGGTCAGTACGGCGTTGGGCCGGACATCGCCACCGTCGTAGTTGACCGACGCCGCCGGGACCGGACGGGGCAGATCACACGGATACACCGTCAAGAAGCCAGGCCCGCCAGCTGAAATCGCCACAACATTCAATGACGCCGAATCGGCGCTTGCGGGGATCCCGCCACGACCAGTGACCTGGAACTCAATAGTTTCACCATCGGCCAGTCGACCGTCGCCCTCCGACAGCCCATCAATCGTCTTCAGACCATGACCGACACGAGTCTCAAGCAACCGCGCCGGATTGACCGATGTGAAGCGAGCCTCCGTGGCGTTGCCCGCGGTGAGGTTTGCGTCGGAGATGTCGAAGAATCCGGCGCCGTTCGTGAAGTCGCCGGAATGCACCATCAGGCGCACCGCACTGCTCGACTTGGTCAAGAACAGCTCGGCCGACCCGTCATTCGGGGTATCGGCAAGAAGTTCGGTCGGGAAGGTCAAGCCTGCGTCGGTCGACATCCGGATGCTGACGGTTCCAGCGCTCACGGGATCGCTGACAGTCCCGCCGACAGTCCATGTCACCGTGGTGGTTCCGAAAAGAGACTCGCCGCCGTTCGGTGCGGTCAACGCAAATGGTGTCCCCGTGTCGTGCACGGTCACGACCATGTCGTCCGTGTTGACACCACCGCCGCCCGCCCAATTGTCGCGGACGGTCGCGCGGAAGTTCATCGCCCGCGAACTCCCGGTCGGGACGAGGTATTGCGACCAGCACAACGCCGTCTGCATGCTGCCGTCGAGGTCTGCACAGGAGGCATTTTGGTTGGTGTTACCAGCAGCAACCTCAGACAAACGCGGGAAGAATGAGGTCGGCGACGCTGTCGGCCCGAACGAGCGGAACAGCGGCCCGGCCGAGATCTCTGGATCGTTGAGCGCTCTCACGACGCCGCTGTCGCGCTGCTCAAAGTTGTACGTCAGCCCGCCATTGCCATCTGGATCGACACTCGTGGCCGTGAGGAAGAACGGTGTTTGTGCGGGAATGGTGACGTCGAGGCCAGCATCGGCCGTTGGCACAACGTTGCCGGTCGCCGCAGGCGCTACCGAACCCGGGGAACTGAAGTCGACCGTTGCGAGGTAAGCGGTGATCTGATCAAAACTGCGCGAGTGGAAATAGGGGTCTGAAACGTTGGTGCCATCACCCGGCTGGCCGTCGTTCGCATGCTGCAGGTTGTCAAGATCACAGATTCCGGCGTATCCCAGGAGAGTTGACCCGCTCCCCGGCTCGACCCGGAGCGTTGCGTCGTCATCGGCATTGCCGGCACAGGCGCCGTTGACCCCGTTGAACGTGTGGCTGCCTCCGAGCTGGTGACCCATTTCGTGGGCCACGTAGTCAATGAAGAAATGATCATCTGCGGTGCCCGTGCCGGTCGTGCCTTTGGCCTTGGAACCAGTGGTTCCAGCAACACCATGTGAAGCCAAACCGGATTGGACGGTGAACACATGACCGAGGTCGTAGTTGGCGTCGCCAATGACGCCGTCGACTACCAGCTGGTTCTGGCTAAGGAATGCGGCGTCGTTTGTGTTGGTGAAGGGGTCGCAGTCTTCGCGGGGGCTCGGGGCCTCCGGGCAATTGTCTGCTCTACTCACGTACACCAGGTTTTCGTTGCCTTCAACGATCTGGAGTCGGGTGGAGATCTCGGTCACATAGATCCCCGAAACACGGTTGACCGCAGTGACAATTGCGGCGAGCGCCGAAGCGCGGGTTCCGCCGTTCTGAGCGGTGTATTGGCTCGTTGCCGCGACCGCAGTACGCAGCGTGCGAATTTGCGCTCCGGACCGCTCCGCGACCTGTGCCTGCGGGCCTTGATCCTCGAGCTGGTCGAGTTGCTTGAGCTCGGCAGGAACAGCCTCAATGAACTGCTCCTGCGGGGTGCCACGATCGGAGCGAAAGAAGCTTTCATGCACGATGGCGTCGCCCATCGCAGCCGGGCTGATGAACCAATCGTCAGTCGGCGACAGCACCTGCGCATGGAAACCGTGGGGAGTCACGTCGAACACCAGCGTTGTTGCCGGGTCGTTCGTGCTCTGACCTGAGTATGTCTTGATCTCGGGAAACGCCTGAGCCAACCCGATCGACATGACCGCTGATTCCCACACATCGAAGGACATCGTCGTAAAATCAGGCGCTGGCAACCTGAGCGTGATCGGCGAGTCACCGAGCGAACCCATCGGCGCATCGGCGAGCAGGGCCCGCATCGCGTTGAGATCGAAGCTCAACACACGAGTCACGTCGGGGGTCCCCACCACGGAACTTGTGCGCGCACGCGAACGCGCAAGGTCAGCCAACTCGCCAGGAACGTCAACGAACGGTTCTGCGTCGTTTTGCAGCCTGTCGACTGCGCCAGCGCCAGCGCTCCCCGGCACGGCAGAAACGATCGACGCCAGTATCAGCGCTGCGCCGATAAATCGGTTGCCAACGCGACGTGTGCGATTTATTCTTGCTGTGCGCATTGCGGCCCTTTAACTTGGGCGACAAAATGGCCGCCAGGTGTCAATATACTCTGTCAATACACTCTGTCAATGAGGTGTCTATTGATAATTTCGACGAAAAGCCCGGCAACAACGACAGCAACAATCTTGACTCAGCGGTTGACAACAGCCGGTTAGCGACCTTGCAGACTGATCCCCTCAGTTCAGCCCACGCCCGGGCGTTCAGTCATCACGTGGTCGGGTACCCATTGCCCCGCCACACATCACGATCGCCGCAGGTACCGGAGCGCTCGGTTCATGCCAGAGCACACTGAGGAGGCCTTGCGATGTGTACACCTCTCGATGCCGCAACAACTCGGTGATCGCTACCTCGCTCGTCGCCAATGGGCGGAGCGCTTCCAGTGCAGTCGGCGCAACGGGATCAGACCCAAGAGGGCCAGTGGTTTCCGACGTCGTTGGAGTCTCGTGTGCAGTCGCGAACAACGACAATACGAAATGTGCCGTCCGTCACGTGACGGGCAAGGGAGGGACACTAACGTCAGCCGTGAGATGACAAGACTGCCTTCCAACCCAGCCGCACATGGCGCCGCTGGCCAGAGTCAAGCTGTCGATCTCCGCGACCCCATCGACCGCGCTCACGCTCTTCGCATTGGCAAGGCCTGGACCGAACTCCGTCGTGGCGCCGGCGCTGCGGCCCTGCGTGACTACTACTTCGGCAAAGACGACCCGCTCGAACAAGGCCAGATGGATGCGCTCGACCTCCTGACTCGGCGAGACCGCACAATGAAAGGCCTGGCGGACCGCCTCCGCATCGATCCGTCGACCGCAACCCGAGCCGTACAACGCATTGTCAACGACGGCCTCGCCGAACGATTCCCCTCACCGCGTGACGGTCGCGTCGTCATGGTCCGGGCCACCAAAGAGGGCCGTCGCCGTCACGCGGAAGCTGTCGATCGACGGGCAACGGCACTGATCAACATTGTGCAGTCGTTCGACCATGACGAACTCGCAATCCTGGCCAGCATGCTGGAACGGCTTTCCGATGCAGTCCACAATGTTGCCACCGCGCTTGAGCAAGAAGCCGACTGCCTGGACTGAAAGACCGCGGCATGCCCCGGTGCCGCACGCGCCCCAACCGCTAAGGTCCGCCGCAATGGCAGATCAGGAAGTGTTCGCAGAACAGGCAATGCAATACGCGCCGCAGTTGTATTCGGCTGCGATGCGCATGACCCGAAACAAGGCGGACGCAGAAGATCTCGTGCAAGAGGCGTACCTCAAGGGTTTCCGCAGTTTCCACACCTTCACTGATGGCACAAACCTTCGTGCCTGGTTGTTCCGCATCCTCACCAACACGTACATCAACAAGTACCGAGCGAAACAGCGGCGTCTCGACGAGTCAGATCTCGGCGACATCGAGGACCTGTACCTCTACAAGCGCCTTGGCACTTTCGAGGATGCGTCGATTGGTCGTTCTGCCGAAGAGTCGCTCATGGAAATGCTTCCAGACGACGAGGTCAAGGGGGCGCTCGAAGGGCTCCCGGACAACTTCCGGTTGCCGGTGATCCTCGCCGATGTCGAGGGTTTCGCGTACAAGGAGATCGCTGAAATGCTCGACATCCCAATCGGCACCGTGATGTCACGGCTCCACCGGGGAAGAAAGGCGATGCAGAAGGCGTTGCATACATATGCACTCGAACGTGGCCTCGCTGACCCTCAGCCCGAACCCACCGACTCGAGCAAAGAAGGGCAGGAGAACTGATGGACGCATGTGACACCCCCGATTGCAGTCAGACGCTCAAAGAGCTCGACGTGTTCCTCGACTCCGAACTGTCAGACGCCGCGCGCGACACGATCCGCCATCACCTTGACGCCTGCCCCGACTGTCTGAGCGCCTTCGACTTCCACGCCGAACTCAAGCAGGTCATCCAGAAGAAGTGCCAGGAAAACGAGATGCCAGCCGATCTACTGTCGCGGATCGAGAAGTGCTTCGACACCGACTTCGACGGCGATGGTGTGATCGGCTGAACGCTCAACACGTCATGACCGTGCCGTCCGCGGCACGATCATGACGTGGAATCGACCGATGCCCTCATCCTGCTGATTGCACTCTCGTCGACCTGGGCGATGACCGGGCTGATCTGGACGATTCAGATTGTCCACTATCCGATCTTCGATGCAATCGAACGCGGTACCGATAGCGAGCTTTGGCGTCGCTTCGCGCAGCGCCACACCACCGCGATCAGCTACGTCGTCGGGCCGTTCATGCTCGCCGAAGGGGCCACCGGTATCTGGATCGCAGCGTCACCTCCGGCAGGAATGAGCCGCATACTCCCACTGGTCGCACTGGTGCTGATGGGCGCCGCCTACGGCGTCACCGCCTTCGTGTCGGCGCCGCTCCACGGTCGGCTTGGACCCAGCTTCGACGACGCTCTGCACACTCGGCTGGTCAACACCAACTGGGTAAGGACAGCTGCCTGGACCATGCGCGGCATCGTGTTGTGTGTCATTGCCTACGTTGCGATTACCTGACCGCAATGCCGTTGGCCAGCCGTTGATCAGCCGTTGATCAGTTGCTGTTCAGCCGGGAGATCGGAGAAGTGCGGACGGGAATGCCCTGTCATCGTCGATCGCTCGCTAACCTGCCGGAATGCTCGCAGCCGAAGTTTGGCACTGGTGGATTGGCGTTGCCTTAACGGGCGTCGCACTCTTTTTGGGAGTCGGCCTCGTTGGCCTCTACCTGAAGACGGTGACATCACAGAAGTACCCTGGCGGCAAGCGTCGCCGCCAGAACGACCTCTGACCGCACCCTCCATGCCGGTCGACCCTGGCTTCCTGTCCGTCGACCCGCTGGTCGCAGATCTCCTGGCTCGCTGCGACTTTCCGCCGGCTGGCACCGCTGTCACCTGCGCGTTGTCCGGCGGCCCTGACTCGTCCGCACTGGCGGCCCTCGCAGTTGCCGCAGGGCTGATCGTCAACGCTGTCCACGTCGACCATGGTCTCCGCGCACGTTCGTCTGACGATGCTGACGCGGCCCGTTCGATCGCCGTCGGCCTCGGTATTTCCTGCCGGGTCGTTCGTGTCGAACTGTCCGACGGTCCCAACCTCGAAGCCCGCGCCCGGTCGGCCCGCCGAGCCGCAATCGGCCCCGCAGCCCTCACCGGACACACCGCCGACGACCAAGCCGAAACGGTGCTGCTGGCACTCTTTCGTGGGAGCGGCGCCACTGGCCTCGCTGGCATCCGTCACGGACCGACCAAGCCGATCATTCGGCTGCGCCGAACAGACACTCACGGGCTGTGTAAGCAACTTGGCCTCCCGATCGTTCACGACGAATCAAATGACAACCCGAGATTCCGCCGCAACAGAGTTCGTCAAGAACTGCTCCCGCTCGCCGACGAGATCTTTGACCGTGACGTCTCGGTACTGATCGAACGGGCAGCAAACCTCCTCCGCGACGACGACGTACTGCTCGAGGAGCTGGCGGGCACAATCGACCCAACAGATGCAGCCGCGATCACCGCTGCACCGCTCCCATTGGCGCGACGTGCCCTCCGGCGATGGCTCACCGATGACGGGTATCCACCGAGCGCCGCAGCCCTCGAACGCGTGCTGTCTGTGGCTCGAGGTGAAGCTGTTGCGTGCGACCTTGCAGGGGGGCGCAGAGTTCATCGATCAGCCCAGCGGCTCTGGCTTTCTCACTGACGCAATCGACCGGGTAGCATGATTCCTCGTTATGGACACCGCTCACTCTTCCAACTCATCGCTCCAGGGCAGCTGCTAATGGCTCCCAGATTGCGCGGGAAGTGGGCGCTCGGTATTACACCGCGCAACTTCACCTGGATCCTCAAGGACAAGCTTGCAGTGTGCGAGCGACCCGGCGGCGTTGGCGACAGTCATCGTCGAGTCCGGCGACAAGAAGAGATCATCTGGCTGCGCGAAAACGGCTTCGGCTGCGTTATCTCGATCATCTCAGCGCCGAGCAACCTCCACAACTACGACGAACTGCAGCTGCCGTACCGCCACAGGGCGTTCAACAAGGAACACCTCGACGCCTATCTCAAGGCGCTCTACACCGAACTACACGATCTCCTGAATCGCAACATGCGGGTGCTAGTCCACGCCGAAGAGGTCAGCGATCGCATCATCGGCGTCATGGGCGGATACATCCGTTGGTCGGGCCTCGTTGAAGAAGCCACCCAAGCCATTCAAGTCACCGAGAGGTTGTCCGGCCGCCAGCTTGATCCCTTCGCTCGCGAAGTGATCATGAACGCCCACAAACTACGCTGAAACAAGCGCCCGTAAACTGGCGCTACGACCGCACGAACCGGCCAAAACAGGATTAATGTCATCATAATGACTACACCTGCCAACTGGTATCGCGACCCGAACGGTCGCGCCGAGCTTCGTTACTGGGACGGCGAGGCCTGGACCGACCAGGTCAGCACGGCCGGAGCTCAAAGCACCGACCCCGTCGAAAGCGGGGCCGCTTCACCTGAAGCCGGAGGCGGTGGTGGGACGCTCCTCACCGAGCCCGTCCTGGTCGTCAATCAGAAGGCCAAGCTGATCGAGCTGAACAACCAGTACAGCGTGTCCGGTCAGGATGGCCAGCAACTGGCGATGGTCAACCAGGTTGGCCAGTCGGCAGCCAAAAAGATCCTGCGCTTCGTGAGCTCACTCGATCAGTTCATGACTCACAAGCTGCAGATCACCGACAACTCGGGGCAGGTATTGATGCAGCTGACCCGGCCGCGCAAGGTGATGAAGTCGACGGTGATCGTCGAAGACGCCGCCGGCAACGAAATCGGCAAGATCGTTCAACAGAAGGCAATTGGCAAGATCAACTTCAATCTCGAGTCCAACGGCCAGACACTCGGTTCGATCAAGGGCGAGAACTGGCGCTCCTGGAACTTCCGCATCGAAGATGCCGAAGGCAACGAGGTCGCACGCATCTCCAAGACCTTCGAAGGCTTTGCCAAGGCCATGTTCACCACCGCCGATAACTACGTGGTGCAAATCCATCAGCGGATGCCCGAGCCGCTCAACACGTTGATCGTGGCGAGCGCCCTCTGTATCGATACAGCGCTCAAGCAAGACTGAAGCCCGCGCCGCGGCTTCGGCCGGCTTTAGCCGACGTAGAACGTGCAGTTGTCCGGCCGCACGAGCAGTGGCAGCGGATCTTGCGCGACGTTGTTCGGACGGTATTCAAAGTGCAGGTGGTAGTTCGAGTCGTCGTTGGCACCTGACGTTCCGGTGTTGCCAACGGTGCCGATCACATCGCCCTGAGTGACGATGTCGCCCACTGCCAGACCCTTGGCGTGGGTTGCCATGTGGAAGTACTTGTAGGTGATGTTGTTCTCTTCGTCTTCCAGAGTCCAACCGTTGCCAGCGCCGTACGTCAGTCCGCTATCAACGTACTGCTTCGTGAGCCGGCCGGTGACCACGGCATAGAGGTCGGCACCGCGTGAACCCGAAATGTCGAGGCCTTCGTGGGAACGCGAGCAGCCCGAACCACGGCAGTCCCCGAAGTTGTCAGAAACCCAACAACTTTCCTGCGCATCCACGGGGAACATGATCTGTCCGTTGGGCACGGTGGTCGAGGACGAAATCCGCTCAGCCGGGGCCAGTCCATTGGCTTGGGGCGATCCAGCGGCAGTCATGATTCTGTCGTTTGGCAGCGCAGCAACGACACGTTCGACGGCCATCAACCCGACTGCTGCGCCCAGCCCTGCGGCGAGGAGTCGGCGGCGCGACATCTGGCCGGGCTGCGAAGCGACCGCAGCGATGTCGTTGAGAAGGTGATGTGAATCGGTCATGAGGTGCTCAAAACCCGTCGACGGGGCCCAAAGGTATTCGGCAGCAACTCTGAGCCGCTTGAGGGAATTGTATGACAACTGCGCCACCTATATCGACATGTAACCGTAATATTTAGCTGATCTTGTCTGTCAGTCGCCACACTTGAAAATACACACGCTCCCAGACCGTATTGCCGGTGAGACCGAGCGCTTCCGCCAGTGCACGTGCGGCACCCAATCCAACAACAGACGCGCCGAACATCCCGGCTGCTGAGCCAATCAAATGGCGACCTGTGCGAGTAGATTCGAGTTCCATGTCAGGGCGGCGTGTCTTCGTGAGTGGGGTCGGTGGCGAACTGGGAACGCTCGTTGCGAGGATGCTCGAGGACGAGCCGTGGGTGGGTTCGCTTGCGGGTATCGACGCAGATCCGCCGCGTCGACGGCTGCAGCGCACGACGTACCATCGCCTCTCGCCAGACAACCACGACCAAATCGTCGACACGATCACCGACTTCAACCCGCACGTTCTGGTTCATCTCGGCGTGTGGGAACCCGATGCTCGGGCATCGCCCAAAGCCGCTGGAGTGCTGACTGAACAGGCTGCAACTTCCATCCTCGGCGCCGCAGCCGAATGCCGTGCGCTCGAAAGCATCGTGGTGCGCAGCGGCACCGAAATCTACGGGAGAGGTAGAGGATCACTGACCCGCCCCGCAGAAAACGCTCCGATCAAGCCGACTTCCGAGTACGGCCACACCCTCGCCGGCATCGAGGCGATCGCCAGCAGCGTGGCTCGTCGGGTCGGTGTCACGGTTGGCGCCGTGCGACTTGCGTCGGTCTTCGGCGCTCACGTCCCATCGCCGCTCGGTCGCCTACTCCGCATGCCGGCCGTGCCGTTCAGCGCCCCCACCGATCCACCGTTTGCCGTCATTGAGCACAATGACGCTGCCCGCGCGCTGGTCGCTGCTGCGCGCAACCAACTCGCTGAGCCGGTCAACGTGGTCGCATCGGGCGCAATCACCGCCTTGCACGCAATCCGCCGCGGCCGTCGCATCCCGGTACCGGTCTTCGGGCCGCAGTGGCTCCTTGCCCGCCGTCTGAGCTACATGCTGGGTGCTCCGATCCCCGACCATGTCGCCGAGACGCTCACCCGCGGCCGCCTTGCCGACAACGGGCGTATGGAAGAACTGCTGGGCATCACTGCTGACGTCTCGACCGTCGAGGTCATCGATCATCTCTATCACTGGCCAAGCGTGGTCCGGCGACCGGCCCGGGTCCCCGCCGCCCAACAGATCGGCTCAGCATCATGAGCTCCCCCTTGGGCCGCGTTGTCCAGTTTCCCGTCCGGCACGGTGCCACCCTGGCAGAAAGCACCGCCAACACCGCCCGGGCAACATTCCGCCGCGTGACCGAAGAGCCATCGGGCCATGTCGACGACTGGGGTCGCGACGCAGGGCTGTTCCGCACTGTCACGATGCTGTCCGAAATTCGGTGGGCCGTGTCAACCGGCGGAGATCAACATCTCCCCGTGCGCAAGGGCGCGCTCATCGTTGTCAACGCCCGACGCTTTTCGATGGCGCACGTCTACAGCGCCTTCGCGATCAGCCGAGCCGTTGACCGCCCTGTTCGATTCGTCGGTCGCCCCGACGACACAACGCTCGGCGCGCTCGCACAGCGCCTCGGCGGTCTTCTTCACCACCCTGATGAGGTCGCTGGCGCACTGCGTGCCGGCGAACTGCTCGTCAGTGCCGCAGCGTCGAGTAACCGGCCTCGCGAAGTCGGTGCCGTCGACCACAAAATCATCAGCGCGGCAGTGGCCACAGGCGTCGACCTGTTTCCCGCAGCAGCCATCAGCTCACCGTTCAGCCGACGTGCACGCATCGAAATTGGTCCCGCAATCAGCGACAGCCGACGCCGCCGGGGGCCCCTCGCCGAATACGACCTGGCCGCCGAAGTGCGCGAACAGATCAGTCTGTTACTCAACGAGATGGGCGACATCAACACCGCGACGCCGCTCGACTGGCTTCCGCTGAGCGGCCTGGGTGGCAGCTGATGACCTACGTACGCGCCACCGATGGTGTCCGAATCCACTACCGGGTCACCGGTCGGCCAGGTGCGCCGCCGATCCTGTTCGTGCAGGGCCTGGGCGCCGACAAACACGGCTGGGATCTCCAGCGGCTGGCGTCGGCTCCTCGGTACCAGGCAATCGCCCTCGACAACCGTGGCGCTGGACGCTCCGACAAGCCACACGGCGAGTACTCACTCGAGCAAATGGCGCACGACGCAATCACCGTCCTCGACCATGCGGGCGTTGAAAAGGCGCACGTGGTCGGCGCATCAATGGGTGGTGCCATCAGCCAGATCATCGCGGTCAAATTCCCCGAGCGAGTTCGCTCACTCACACTTGCCTGCACTGCTGGCCAGCACCATCCGTGGCGCGAAGAACTGCTGTCGAGTTGGCGCGACACGGCGCTCGCCAACGGGATCGGGTCCATGGGCCAAGAAGCTGCCCGCTGGGTCATTGGCCCGCGATCGTTCCGCCGCCTACTTCCTGCAATGGCCTGGCTTGGGCCAGTCGCATTAGGCCGTCCGTCGCACGCATTTGCTGCGCAGGTCGACGCGATCTTGAACGTCGACATGACGTACGCCGACGAGCTCGCAAACATATCCGTGCCGACACTCGTCGTCGTTGGCAACCAAGACATCCTGACACCGCGTGGCGACAGCGAAGAGCTGGCCGAGCGGATCCCCACAGCCGAACTGGCCGTCATCAGTGGCGCTGCCCACGGGCTGATGGTCGAACATGCCAGATCGTTCAACCGGGTCCTGTTTGAGTTCTTGAAGCGGGCCGAAGCAGCGCACCAACACCGCACAGCCGGAGTGGAACCGCCAATCGAATCTACGGCATGCTGATCTGATGCGTGTTGCGATCATCGGGGCCGGCCTCGCCGGGTTGATTGCCGGGCGTGAACTCGTTCGCGGCGGAGCTGACGTCATCGTGTTCGACAAGGGCCGATCGCCAGGCGGGCGTCTGGCGACTCGTCGCATCGGTGGCGCCACGCTTGACCATGGAGCCCAGTTTTTCACGGTCCGCAGCCCCGCCTTCGCCGCACAGGTCGCCGAGTGGCAAGAGCGCGGCCTTGTTCATGTCTGGAACCAGGGTTTCGACGGCGCCGACGGGCACCCCCGCTACGTCGCCACGAACGGGATGAGCTCGCTCGCGAAAGATCTTGCCGCCAACCTTGACGTGCATTGCTCCACTATGGCCTTCGCCATTCGTGACGAACCCGATGCCAACAGCGTCACCGTGGTTATCGACGACGGAACAACGCACACCGTCGATGCCGTGATCGTCACCTGCCCGGTTCCCCAAGCATTCGCATTGATGATCGACGGTGCCATCGAGCTCGACGAAACGTTGTTTCGTACCGACTACGACCGCACCGTTGGCCTCCTCGTACGGCTTGACGGGCCGGCGGCAATTCCGGTCAGCGGTGGGATCCAAGACGCCGACGAGATTTTCAGTTTCATCGGCGACAACGCCTCCAAGGGCGTCAGCGCCGAACCCGCCGTCACGTTCCACGCCAACCCCACGTGGAGTGAAGCGCACTGGGACGACGAGGACCATACGTTGGTCGATCAGCTCATCGCAGCTGCGCAGCCGTGGCTCGGCAACGCCTCGATTCTCGAACACTCACTCAAAAAGTGGCGGCTCGCGACACCACGCTCAATCTGGCCCGACCCGTGTTGGACGACGTCAAACGGCCGCGTCGTCGTAGCCGGCGATGCGTTCGCCGGCCCGAAAATCGAAGGGGCCCACAATTCCGGCCTCGCCGCGGCACACACCCTGCTCGACTGAGAAACGACCGCCCGACTCAGCTACGAGGCTGAGAGACACGAGGCATTGATTTATTCTTCGCTGGCAGGCTGGCAGGCTGGCTGACAGGCTGCTCGACCGACGTAATCGTTGCGTCAGGCGCCTCGGTGCCCGCACAACGGACCTCGGTAACCAACTGCGTTTCGAGGTCGACCACCGACGTGCTGCCAGGGCCGAAGCGACGCAGGAAATCACTGAAGCTGACGATGTCTTCGCCTTCACAAAACCGATCGATGACTGGGGCATATCTGATCTGCCAGCCGTTCTCGAACAGGGCGAAGCCGTCTTGGAGATCGAGGATCGGTGGAAGTTCGACGGTCTCGCGCTCGGCTTTCGGCAGCGTCGCGAACCAGACAACCGCGTCGCCCAGCAGGTCGGCGAACACGACACAGCGGTTCGATGACTGCAGGTCACAATTGACAATTCCCGGCGTTCCGGGCGCAACACGCATCACCTTGCTCCCGGGGAGCATAAAATCGATAAATCCGTCGGTCAACCCGTCATCACCTGACCCGAAGTCCTCAGACGTCTCCATCGAGAAGACCGACGAGATGAAGTCGATCTTGCGGTTGGGAACCTCGGTCTTGACGATTGCAGTCAGCTCGTCGTCATCGACAAAAACTGCATTGATCAGGAGCGCCAAACCCGCAAGCGCCGCAACGGCAGCAACGAATCGCCAGGTGAACAGTTGCCGCACCACCGCCAACGTAGCGGTGCGAGCCCGGTGATCGACGGCACCTACCGCTTGTCTCAGCCGCCTACGGCAGACGTTGCAGCGCGATGTGCTGCGGCAATAATCGCGTCGAGCACGTCATCGGTGTGACCGAGACCCACGAAGATCGTCTCGTATGCACCCGGCGCCATTGCCACGCCTTCGGCGAGCATCGCCTGGAAGAACCGCGAGTAAGCAGCCTCATCTGTCCGCTTGGCATCGTCGAAGTTCGCCACGGTGCCGACCGCAGAGCCGCAGAACATCCCAACCAACGTTCCAACAACCGGGAACGATGCCGCAAAGCCAGCAGATGCACAGGCGTCACCCAGACCGGCTGCCAGGCGGATTGCCCGAGCTCGGAGTTCGATGTAGACGTCAGGGGTGAGCTGATCGAGGGCAGCGAGCCCGGCTGCTGTGGCGAGCGGATTGCCGGAGAGCGTGCCGGAGTGGAAGACCGGGCCGAGCGGCGACAGGTGCTCCATAATGTCGGCCCGACCTCCGATGCTGCCAATCGGCAAGCCACCACCGATCACCTTGCCGAAACAAGTGATGTCCGGTGTGACCCCACACATCGCCTGGGCACCGCCGGAACCGAGTCGAAACCCGGTGATCACCTCATCGAAGATCAACAGTGCGCCGACGCGATCGCATTCGGCACGAAGCCCCTCGAGAAAACCGGCAACCGGCGCAACGACACCCATGTTCGCAGCAACGGGTTCAATGATGACCGCTGCAACCCGGTCGTCGAGTTCGGGGACCACGTTGTAGGGCACGACCATGGTTTCGGCGACCGCTGCATTGGGGACACCGGCCGTGCCGGGCAACCCCAGTGTCGCCACGCCGCTCCCACCTGCGACCAGGAGCGCGTCGGTGGCACCGTGGAAGTTGCCGGCGAACGTGACAATCCGGTCGCGACCAGTTACTCCCCGGGCGAGGCGGATGGCGGTGCTGGTTGCTTCAGTGCCCGAGTTCATAAGACGGACGCGTTCGCAGCTCGGCACACGCTCGCTGATGGCTTCAGCCAACTTCATCTCACGCGGGGTCGGTGCGCCGTACGACGTGCCATCGACGACTGCTGCGGTGATCGCTTCAGTAATCGCAGGATGGGCGTGCCCAAGAATCACGGCGCCGTAGCTCTGGACGAGGTCGTAATAGCTGGTGCCCTCGACATCGGTGATCGTTGCACCCTTGGCACGCGCAACCACGTAGGGCTCACCGCCTACGGAGTTGAATGCGCGGATTGACGAATTGACGCCACCCGGGATCACGGCTTTGGAACGGGCGAACATTGTCGCGTTCGACGCCAAACCAGCGCCCGTGCAGACGGTGGCAGTACAGCCCGCGGCTGCGCAGCCGATGGGGTCGCAATAGGGAATCGTCTGGTCAGTCATGGAATGCGTCCGTTCCTGCGGTCACACTGTGCCAGGCACAGTGTGACTGGTCGGCGTTAGCGTTGGTTCTCAGCGAACCAGCGGGTGAAGTAGGTGAGGATGATGTTCGCTCCGGCGCGCTTAATCGCCGTGAGCTGCTCCAGTGCGACAGCGTCGCCGTCGATCCAGCCATTGTCGGCAGCGGCATGGATCATCGCGTATTCACCGCTGACGTGATACGCCGCCACGGGAACATCGACGCGTGCTGCGGTGTCAGCAATGATGTCGAGGTACGACAGCGCAGGCTTGATCATCACTATGTCAGCGCCTTCGGCAATGTCGAGGTCGACTTCTCGCTGCGCTTCACGGGTGTTGCGGTAGTCCTGCTGGTAGCCCCTGCGGTCGCCGCCGTCGGCAATCTCGACGTCGACAGCGTCGCGGAACGGCCCGTACAGACCGCTGGCATATTTGGCCGCGTAAGCGAGAATTGCGACGTCAGTGAAATTCTCGGCATCAAGCCCCGAGCGAATCGCGGCGACTTGGCCGTCCATCATTCCGCTGGGAGCCACAACGTGCGACCCGGCGCGCGCCTGGGCGAGCGCTGCAGCGACGTACAGGTCGAGAGTCTTGTCGTTGTCGACCACGCCGTGTTCGTCGACAATGCCACAGTGTCCGTGGCTCGTGTATTCGTCGACGCACAGATCAGTCATCACGACCATGTCGTCACCGACTTCGCTACGCAGGTCACCGAGCGCCAACTGCACGATGCCCTCTGGGTCGTAGGCGCCGCTACCGACCGCATCTTTGTCAGCGGGGACCCCGAACAAGATCACCGACTTCACGCCGAGAGCTGCCAGTCCGGCCACTTCAGCACGAAGCGAGTCACGAGTGTGCTGCATCACGCCCTTGAGCGATTGGATCGGCTGCGGCTCAGCAATCCCCTCTCGCACGAACAGCGGCGCGATCAGATCATCGGTCCGAACATGGGTCTCAGCCAACAGATCACGCATCGCTGCGGTCCGGCGAAGTCGACGAGGACGAATTACAGGCACCTGACTAGCCTACGAGACACACTCCAACAGACCCATCCCCGAAATGGAGACCAAATCACCGCGCCCACGCGGCCTAACGATCTCTATTTCGGATTGCTGGGTGCGGGTGCGAGACACGGTGTGGGGCCAACCAGTACTGTCGGGAGCCGTGTCAGTGCAGACGTGGTTCTCCAGCGACGGCATGGTGGCTGTGCCTGGCGAACGCCTCACGCTGCCGTTGTCAATTCACAATCTTGGCCAATCGACCGAGTCATACACGATCGTTCCGGCCGGCCTGAGCGCCAGTTGGACCACGATCGAACGTGGCAACGTCACCCTGTTCGGCGGATCGCAGGACGTCGTCGAAGTCGTGGTGATGCCACCGGCTATCCCGACGACCTCGTCCGGCCCGAGTGTAATCAACGTTCGCGTGATCCCGCAGGGTGAGCCCGACGACGCCGTCGTTGCCGAGATCGTGCTGACAATCCAGCCCTTCGACGACCGCCGCATCGTCACGTTGCAGCCGGTGCAACGCTCTCGCCGTCGAGCTAACTACGAGTTCATGGTAGAAAACCATGGCAACAGCCTCGCAAGCTGTCGTCTCCGCCTTGTCGATCCGAGTAACCGGGTCGACGGCTCGTTCGACCCCCCAGCCGTGGGTATTGCTCCCGGCGGTGCAAGCCTCGTCCGATTCAGGGCGAAAGCCAAACGCAGTGGTTTTCGTCGCGCCACTCGCACACTCGACTTCGAGATCGAGGCCGAACAGCAGGGACACGACCCGGCAATCGGTGCGATGTCGGTCGTTCAGCCGCCGACGATTCCAGGGCCCGCCATTGTTCGCGCGCTCACAGTTGCCGCTGTCGTAGCCGCCACAGCCGCCGCTTGGTTCGGTGTGGTCCGCCCAGAGCTTCGCGACACGGTCAACGAGCGCGTTGACGCTCGCATCGCTGAACTCGCGCCCGTCGATCCGGCTAACCCAATACCCGTCACCACAACAGCATCGAACGACGACACCGAACCGACCCTTCCAGCCTCGTCCGACGAAGCCAGCGAGCCAGCGTTCATTCGACTCACTGTCGATGCCGGCCTCACCGCAACCGACGATGCCTCGTCGACGATTCCAGATGGCGAGATCTTCGACCTCACCGATATCCGTGTCGAAAACTCGTTGAACGAGTCCGGCATTGCCACGTTACTGATCAACGGCGAGACCGCGTATCAGTGGTCTCTTTCGAACATTCGCGGTCAGTTGTTCGAGCCGAGCATCACCCCGATCCGCCTGCAACCCGGCGACAACATCACCTTCTCGGTGCGCTGCGACGCCGTCGGCGCTGAGTCGTCGAAATCATCGTGCACCACAGCGATCAACATCGGCGGACTCATCCGCCCCGCTCAGAACGTCTGACACGCCAACCGGGTGGCCTGGCCCCGGTGATGGCCAAAGATGTCAGCCCAGGCCGAAGCCTGGAACACCGATGTACATCGGGTCGTCTTCGATCACTTCGATCTGGACGACGGCTGCAACACCCTGCCGCGACTGGACGACGACTTGACGATCGCCGCCAAATGCATTCGGCTGCACCGGGATAAAGACAATGAAACCGCCACCATCGTTGGTCGTAACGTTGACCTTGTCGCCAGGGCCATTGCCAAAGACGACAACCAACTCGGTGTTGGCCGGGTAGTCAGAACCACCGAGAAAAAATTCTTCGCCAGCCTGGACTGTGCTCTCGAGGGTGACGAGCTCGGGTTCGAACACGCCGTCACCGGCAAGGATCACGGAAGTCGACTGGCCCTGCGGCGTGAACGCTTCGACGAGTACCGTCCGGCGGCCAGCTTCGCTTGGCGTGAACGTGACCCCAACGGCGCAGTTGGCACGCGGGTTGAGCGGGCGGTCAGCGCAGTTGTTCGTGGTGACAGCAAACTCTGAGGCGTGCGCACCGACGATCTCGATCCGCTCGACCGAGGAACTCAAGTAACCGACGTTACTCACGTCGAAGAGGAATTCGATTCCCGACTTGCCGACGGCGACTTCACCAAAATCGCCACCACCAGGGTAGATCTGTAGGGCAGGATCGCCGCCCGAACCCGACACGGTCGCCGACACCGAGAGCGCTTCGAAGCCTTGCTCGGCAATCGTGATCGTTGCAGACACGGCAGCTTCTGAAGTCGGCGTGAACGTAAAGCTCACGTTGCATCGAGCACCGGATGGCACCAGCGTGCCGATCACACAGCTGCTCTCGTCGGGGTCAATGGTGAACCGATCATCGTCAACCGTCACCATTGCCGGATCGAATGCGGACGGACCTTCATTGACCAGCGAGACAAACCAGCCTGCGCTCTCGAGACCGACCACGGTCGTGCCGACGTCGGCATCAGCGAGCGCAACGCGAGACGGCGAAAAGAGTGCGATTACCTGGCGGCCAGGTGCTGCGCCTTCGCCAATGAGTTGTCTGGCGGCCGACGTGTCGAACACGGTGATCCGACCGGTATCGCTCAGATCAGGACGGGAATGCGCGCCGATAGTCGGCCGTACGCCATCAGTCGACACCGTGATGCGGCGCAGGCTGACACCGTCGCCACCGGCAACCAGGATGTCGCCATCGAGGGCTTCACCGCTGCCCGGTGCTTCGATCAGCTGGAGGTTCGGAGCCTTCGAGACGAAAGCAAGCAACTGGCCGTCGGAGCTCAACGTCGGCTGGGACGACGCGGCCCGACCGGCAACCGGGATCGGCGCGTCTTCGGTGATCGGTTCGGCACTGACCATTTCGAGTGCGGTCTCGCCGGGTTCGTCGTACACGCTGTCGGCATCGACGTCGCGGTCGAGACGGAAGATCTGCGTCGGACACTCGTCCGTGCAGGTCGGGAAGACGCTCGTCACGAGGCCCTGATCTCCTGAACTAAAAGCGATCATTCGGCCGGTTCGGGAGAGAACGGGCTCACCAGCGCCTGCAGTTGTCGGCTCACCCGTCGGCAGCGCTGACACCAGCTGGACCTGGCGGAACGGATCGAGTTCGAGGCGGTCCCACACAAATACCTGCTGGGTGGCGCGGGCGCCGTCGATCTGGCCCGTTCCCCACACCGGCAACGCTTCGGCCGAGGCGGCGTCGGAGCGGTACGCGAGGTAGCGACCGTTGTCTGACAGGGCCGGCTGATCAAGACCGACGTGAACAAAGACAGTGTTTGGACGCTCAATCGGCATGCCGGGAACGACCTGGGAACGGCCGGAGTCGCTCGCCGGAACCGTCAGGTCGACGAGAGTGATTGCGTTGACGTCAGGAGCGTCGAAGAGCCGCTCGTCGGGGTGCACGAAGGCGATTGCCGTGCCGGAGCGCGACACAGTAGGAGAAAATTCGGGTCGGACGTCGTCACGAGCAAGCGAGCTGCCATCGTTTCGTGTGGAGACGAGCTCCCAGTTGCCAACGGCGCCCTCGCAATGTGGCAGCACCGATCGGTAGACGTCCCAGCGCGTGCCAGCGTCATCGTCGCTAAAGACGTCGAGTGCCATCTCGGTGATCGTCACGACGCTGCAACCGTCGCCGGAAATGATGGGGCTGATCGAGTTGCCTGATCGGAGTCCATCGGGGACCGGAGTCAATTCGACCGTTGAGCCGTCTTCACGATTGCTCAGGTAAATCGTCGACTCTCGCTCGTCGCGCCCGAGGTCGGCGATCTCGCCCTTGCGCGCAACCGGTTGTTCGGGTACGCCCTGGTAGACGACGTACTGGCCGTCGCCCGATATCGAGGGATGAGAACCGAGCTGGTCGCCCACAGGCTGCGCCGAGGCACCGGGCGGGGCCGATTCAACCTGTTCGAGAATGACAATCGAGCGCGCCGAAACGCTCACGGCGCCCGTACTCAGGATCAAGCCTGCTCCGAGCGCAGTTGCTGACGCAGAGACCCAAGTTCTGCCTCGGCTTCGTGCAGCCACGATGCTCCTCATGTCGTTGTTGCCCTGTTGACCATATCGGTCAGCAGGTCGGCGAAATATTCTTGCATGCTTGTTCTCTCACCCGTGAAATCGCATCACTCCGGGGGATGGAGGATGAATTGACGTTCCACGGCGTCAACAAGACCTGCGAGAGAGTAGTCGGTAGCAACGGCACTCACCTTGAGGCCCAGTTCACGAGCAACTTGGGCAGTCGTTGGGCCGATCACCACGACAATCGGAGGAGCTTCGGTTCCGAAGGCTGCGACCCAACTGGTGGCGGCCGACCCGCTGGCGAGCACCAATGCGTCGATGTCAGTGAGCAGCGTTGGGTCCGGAACCCTGAGCTGCGTCGAGTATGCAGTCACCACCGTGACGTCGTGGCCCGCCGCACGAAGCAGATCGGCCAGCGTTCCCGGTGCACGATCAGCTTGGGCCACCAGGATGCTGACGTGCGCTCCTCGCAGTCGAACGTTCAGCGCCTCGGCCAGTTCGACAACGACTTGGCGGTCGGGAACCACATCAATCGGTCGACCAGCTCGGTCGGCAAGCACGCGAGCCGTGGTGGTACCGACTGCCGCCAGCGCCACGCCTGGGTGCTGCTTCGCTGCATCGCCGACACGTTCGGCGCCGACAGCTGACGTAACGACCAGCCAGTCGTGCTCCGAGAGGTTGCCGAGCGCCGCAGCGAGCGCCACTCCCCCGTCGTCAGGGTCAGTCGTTTCGATGAGCGGAACATGAATGACGTCGGCGCCACGTTCGCCAAGCAGCCGCCCGAGCTCCCCGGGACGGTCACGAGTAACCACAACACGTCGACCGGTCAGCGGACCCCGAATGTCAGCATCGCTCGACACAGTCAGTTCAGTGCGTCGTGCGCCGAATGAGCTGCGTTGCGGGCTGTCTCGATGTCACCCGCATCGCCAGACAAGACGACTTGGCCACTTATTGACATCCCCGTCGACAGGTTGGCGAGGAACGTATAGAGCACACCGTTGGCCACGTGCCCGCCCACAGGAAGCGAACAGCCCGAGCCCAATTCGGCGAGGAAGGCTCGCTCGACTTCGACGTCGTGGCGAGTCGACGCATGATCGATTACGCCAAGCGCCTCGATGGTCGCCGAGTCACCCGATCGGCATTCGATGGCGACGCATCCTTGGCCGATTGCCGGAACGAACTCATCAATCGAGAGCATCTCGGTGACTCGATCGGTCATATCGAGGATTTGCAAGGCGGCAACCGCCATGACGATCGCACCACCTTCAGGAATTTTGGAGAGCCGCGTGTCGATGTTGCCCCGCAACTCGGCAAACTCCAGGTCGGGGCGGACGCGGCCGATCTGTGCACGACGCCGAACCGAGCCGGACGCAACAGTTGCACCCTGAGCCAGATTGTCGAGGGTGGATCCAATCAGCGCATCGCGCGCATCACGCCGCTCGGTGAATGCAGCGATCAGCAGCCCATCGGTGGCACCCGATGTGAGGTCCTTGGCAGAGTGCGCCGCTATGTCGGCACGCCCGTCAAGCACGGCCTGCTGGACTTCTTTGACGAAGACGCCCTGACCACCGATGCTGTGCAGCGGGACCTCAGACTGGATGTCACCCGTGGTGTTGATCTCGACGAGTTCGACAACACGACCGGTTGCCGCAGCGAGCGATCCGGCAACGGCAGTTGCCTGCGCCCACGCCTGACGCGAGCCACGGGTGGCGATACGAAGTGCGGTGGTCATTGAACAATGTTGACGGTTGAGCTATTCAAGTCAAGTCAGGTCAAGTCAGGTCAAGTCAAAAAGGTCGCGCACAGCTGCAGCATTGCGGTCCCCCTGCGGGGTGCCTGCCTGCGCCTTGAGCCGAACCGACGGCTCGTGCAACAGCTTCGCCACGATCGCCTTGGTGATTGCCTCGACTGTTTGACGTTCTTTCTCGCCGAGTGCATCGAGCTTCGACGAGTAGCGTTCCAATTCGCCGGCACGGACCCGGTCAGCAGCTTCTCGCATCGACGCAACGAGCGGTGCCGCCTGACGAGCTACTGATTCGGCGGCGAACGAGTCGACTTCTTCAAGCACGATTGCGCGCACACGATTGGCTTCGGTGGCTCGTTGAGCCAGGCCTCGATCGGCCCAGTCGCGCAGGTCATCAAGGTTAAACACCGTGACGCCGGCAAGATCGGCAACGCCGACCTCAACGTCGCGCGGCATCGCAATGTCGAAGATGTGCAGCGGTTGGTCGGCCCCGACGCCGAGCCGAGCGTTGCGGACCAGTTCGGTCGTGATGATCGGCTCGTCCGAGCCGGTGCTGGCCACAATGACATCGGCCGTCGCAACGGCGTCAGCGAGATGGTCCATGCCGACGGTGCGACCGCTCACGCGAGCTGCCAGCGAGGCGCCGCGTTCGGGTGAGCGGTTAACGACGAGGATCTCGGAGCCGCCGGCTTTGTGGAGAGCAACAGCAACACCTTCGCCCATGGAGCCGGCGCCGACGACAGCGACTCGCTTACCAGCGAGTTCTCCGACCACCTCGGTCGCCATTTCGACAGCGGCATGGCTGATCGAGGCCGTACCGCGGCTGATCGTGGTTTCACTGCGTGCACGCTTGCCCGTTTCGACCGCTGAGCGGAAGAGCAAGTTGAGGCTCGATCGAGCTGCACCTTCGAACTGCGCGGCTTCCCAGGCCGTTTTCACCTGACCGAGGATCTCACTCTCGCCGAGGACGGCAGAATCAAGGCCGGCCGCTACCTCGAAGAGGTGGTTCACGGCAGCACTGTCGTGCTGGCTATAGAGGTGCGGGGTGAGCTCGTCAACTGACAGGTCGCTGATCTCACACAGGAAATCTCGGACATCGCCGTACGCACCGTGGAACAGTTCGGTGACGACGTACACCTCGGTGCGGTTGCACGTGGACAGAACAACGGCCTCACGAATGTTGTCTCGTTGCGAAAGCCCTGAGACGGCCTTGCCCAAGTTCTCGGGCGCGAGCGTCAAGCGTTCCAGCAGAGCCAGAGGGCTGGTGCGGTGGTTGACACCGATGACGAGAATGGACATCTTTTATTAACCCTAGGCGCTTGCGCCTCGGCGTGACTCGCCCGGAACCGAAACCAATGAAGAACCTTTTGTCGCATTAATTCGACGTTGCTCGTGATACGCCAGGATCTGCAGCTCGACGGCGAGATCAACCTTGCCGACGCTGATGCCGTGCGGCACATTGATCACTGTCGGAGCGAAGTTCAAAATGCTCGTGACACCCGCAGCGACCAACGCATCGGCTGCGTCTTGAGCAGCGAGCCCGGGTGTGGCGATGACACCGATCGAGATGTTCCGCGCTGTCACAACTTGCGCGAGTTCGGACACGTGTCGGACCCGGACGCCGCCGACGACCGCCCCGACCTTGGCGGCATCGATATCGACGATGCCCCCGACCATGAATCCACGATCGCCGAAGCCGTTGTAACCAGCCAACGCCTGGCCCATGTTGCCAGAACCAACGATGACCACGGGCCAATCGTGGGTGAGTCCGAGCTCACGACGGATCTGGTAGACAAGAAACTCGACCTCGTAACCCACACCCCGAGTGCCATAGCTCCCGAGGTAGCTCAGGTCTTTACGCACCTTGGCAGCATTGACGCCCGCCAACTCAGCCAGTTCCTCTGACGATATTTTCGTGACATCGATATCGAACTGCTCGCTGAGGATCCGCAGGTACACCGGAAGACGGGCGACAGTTGCCTCCGGAATTCGGCGTCGAGTTCGCTGACCAACCATGCCCTGACCACGTTAGAACGTTTGTGCACGTTTTCACAAGACGTCCTCCAGGTCGCACTGTGAGGTTCGTCACGGCGGAATCTCACGCACCATCCACTGTCTGCGTGCTGGAACAGCAGTGGGTGCTGCTGCGAGTAGCGCTGCGGGTGCCGACGCGCCGCAAGATCAGGAGACAGAGAGCGTGTCGTCGAGACGGCGGCGCAGCAGCTTGCCGGTGGGGTTGCGGGGCAGCTCATCGACGAACATGATTTTCGACGGACACTTGTAGCGAGCGAGCCGGTCGAGGCTGTATTCGATCAACGTCTCTTCGTCGACGTCGGAACCCGCGGTCAGCACCACGAATGCCTTCACCGCCTCGGCGGTATGCGGGTGCGGTACGCCCACGACGCCGACTTCGGCGACCTCAGGATGCATGGCGAGCACCTCTTCAACTTCGGCCGGATACACGTTGAACCCAGACACGATCACGAGGTCTTTCGCTCGGTCAACGATGAACATGTACCCATCGTCGTCGGCCACACCCATGTCGCCGGTTTTCAGCCAGCCGTCTTCGGTGAGAACGGCAGCTGTGGCAATCGGATCATTGAAGTATCCGGGGAACACGTTCGCTCCACGCACCCAAATCTCGCCAACATCGCCAACGAGGACATCGTGGTCACCGCTGACCAGCCGAATTTCGACACCGTCGAACGCACGCCCGACCGATCCGGGGCGGATCGGGGCGCCGAGCGAGGTGGTCACTGTTGCCGAGGTTTCGGTCAGGCCGTACCCCTCGGCGATCTCGACGCCGAATCGGTCACGCATCGCAGTGAAGACCGGCACCGGGAGCTTGGAGGCGCCTGACAGAGCGACGCGAACGGTCGTGAAACTGTCGGCAGGCAGCTCGTCGAAATGCGTGAAGGCTGCCCACATCGCAGGCGCCCCAGGCACGATGGTCGCACGACGAGTCTTGATCGACTCGGCAGCACTATGCGGGTCGAAACGCTGGACGAGCATGACGGTCGCTCCGACGCCCAGCCCGGTGGCCATAACCACATTCAGGCCGAAGATGTGAAAGAGCGGGAGCACACTCCAGATCAGATCATCGCTGTTGAGGACCCCGGTTGCCTTGCTCTGCGCGATGTTCGTCAACACGTTTCCGTGCGTCAGCATTGCAGCCCGGGGCAGACCAGCGGTTCCACTCGTAAAGATGAGCACGGCGGTTGCTTCGTTGCTGACGTCAACAATGTCGACCGCATCGGCGTCGAGTAGCTCGTCGATCGAACGGGCACCCTCCGATGCGTTCTCGCCATCGGTGCTCAGCACGATTTCAACGGTTGGCACCAGAGATCGATCGACGTTCGACCACGTAGCGGTGCTCACCTTCTCGACCACAACCACCTTGGCACCGACACTGGCAATCTCTTTTTCGAGCGCAGGAGCTGGGCTTAATGGGTTGAGCGGTACCGCGATCGCCCCGAGACCGACCGTGGCGAAGTAAGTGATGACAAAGTGCCGGCTGTTCGAGCACAGCAGCGCGACGCGGTCACCTGCAGTAACACCGATCGACGCGAGCCCACCGCGCAGGCAGTCGATCTGGCTGCGGAGTTCGCCGTAGGTCGTTTCATTCCCCCGACTGATCAGCGCGATCGAGTCGGCGTCGTGTGGTTCGAGGATGTGCGCAAGATTCACGTGGAAATTCCCGAGAGTCGATAGCTGTGGAAGTACTGACCGGACTGAGCTGTCCACGCCGTCCCGTTCGGCATGATCGTGCGCAACATTAATACGCTCAGAGACGAACCAATGAGATGATCCCGGCAAGCAGGATCACAAAGAGAAGAAGTCCGAGGGCAAGAGTGCTCGCTGGCCGCATGGTGTGAGCGTATCGAACCTGGGCCGGTCACGGCCGTAACGTCCGCCCGGCAAGGAACGCCTGCCGTTCGTCTTGGCACGCCTGGTAAACGAAGCAAGTGGCGTCGTGATCGTTCGTCAGCGCCTCGGATTGCATGAACGCGTACGCCGTAGTCGGCCCAAAAAACTTCCAACCGCGGTGCTTCAACTCTTTGGCCAACGCCGCGGACCGAGCGGTCTGTGCGGCGATACCACCCGCATCAGTCCGTTCCGGTTCGGCCACGGCCCACTCCCAGACCCAGTCGACGAGCGAACCTTCGGTCTCGACCAGCTCGATAGCGCGCTGAGCGTTGTTGATCGTTGCTTCGATCTTGCCTCGGTGCCGGACGATGCCAGCATCCTGCAGCAGCCGTTCGACGTCGTCAGAACCGAATTCGGCGACGGCCCGATAGTCGAAGTCGGCAAACACCTCGCGGAATCGAGGACGCTTCATCAAAATCGTGAGCCAGCTCAACCCTGACTGAAAGCCTTCGAGGCAGATCTTCTCGAACAGCCGATGGTCGCCAGTGGTCGGGCGACCCCACTCGTGGTCGTGGTACTCGAGGTAGGTTGCGCTGCCGGCCGGCCAGCTGCACCTCACTGGTTCAATCATCGCCCTGACTGCGTGACTGCTCGGCGCGTTTCTCAGCCAGTTTTGCTTCTTCCGCCGCTGCGGCCTCTCCCGATTCGGCTGCAAAGTGCTGCGCTAGATCGTCACCCCCATCGAGTTCGATAGAGACCTGGCCGTACGACGCACGTGCCAAGACATGGGTCGCAACGGGTGAGGTGAAGAGCTGTAGCACCACGACGAGTAGCAGTGTTACCACCGCTTTGCTGGATCCAATTTCGATGGCGGCGCCAATCGCCACGAGCAACAGACCAAGGGTTGGCGCCTTTGCCGCGGCATGGACACGCGACATGAGGTCGTTGAATCGAACGACACCAATACCACCAATCATGGTGAGCAGCGATCCGACGATGACGAAGACGGCTGCGACGATGCTCATCAGCCACCCTGCCGTTCGATGAACCGGCCGAGGGCCACCGTGCCGACAAACCCCACCAACGAGACAACCAAAACCGTCACCAGGATGACGTCGCTGTTCGCCTTGGCCGCAGCAACGATGACGCCGCTGACCACGACCGACAACACGCCGTCAAGGGCAACCACACGATCAGATGTCGATGGGCCGCGCAGGAGCCGGTAAAGAAAACACCCCGCCGCAACGGAGAGAAACACGAAGGCAACAAAGATCATCTGGCAACGTTCTTTCCGTCAGGCGTTGAGTTGCTGGTCGAGTTGAGAGCGGCCTCTACGCGAGACAGCTCGTCGCGCTGCCCGAATGCCTTGATCGCCAGCCATTCGAGTTTCATCACATCGCGTCTGACCGACTCGACATCCCTGAAATGCAGAACATGGACAAACAGGATGCGTTCTACAGAGCCGCCATCGGTCGAACGTTTTTCGCCAACATGGACGGTCACCGTGCCAGGCGTCAGAGTGGTCGAGTTGGCAATCAGCGTGACCACTCCGGCAGACGTGGTGTGCATCGGCACTGCGATGATCGCCCGATGAATCTTGAGGCCGGGCGTGATGATCTCCCAGGCAACAACGAGGTTCGCCTTGACAAGCTGCCACAGGAAATAAGCGGCAAAAACCAGCGCCGAAATGGGCCGAAAGTTCGTTCGTTCAAGACCGGTCACCCCGGTCGGCCGCGCCACGCCGACGACGACGAGCGCCACGATGAGGCCACCGAGCACATTGCCGACAGTGAGGTCAGCCCACAGCGCGACCCACAGCGATGTCAGCCAGATGAGCAGGGTGGGGAGTCGGAGAAACTTGTTCATCCGCCAGCCTCACTGTGCGAGCCGAGGACGGCGTCGATGTAACCCTGGGGGTTCAACAGGTCGGCAGCGGCTCGTTCGGCAAGGTCGTACAACGGGCCGGCGAACACCAGCAGCGCTACCGAGAGTCCGACGACCACGACCGTCGATGCGGTCATCACGACCGGCAGTTTCGTCACGCCCGGCTCGAGACGGTCGGCGACCTCACCGTCTTCTGGTTGGCCCCAGAACACGTTCGACCAGACACGACCCATCACATACATCGTGAGCAGGCTGACAATCAGACTTACTGCGACGATGCCCCACTGCTGTGCTTCAATGCCCGCGCCGACAAGGGCGAACTTGGCAACAAACCCGGAGAACGGTGGAATCCCAGCGATGCTCAAAGCGGGCAGCGCGAAGAGGATTGCGATCATCGGCGCGCTTCGAACGAGGCCGCCGACCCGAGACAACCGATCCGACCCGGCCTTGCGCTCGACCAGCCCGGCGACCAGGAACAGCGCCGTCTTCACGACGATGTGATGGACAACATAGAAGATGGCACCGGCAATGCCTGCCAGGGTGAAGAGACCGAGGCCCATGATCATGTAGCCAATATGGCTCACGATGTGGAACGACAAGATGCGCTGGAGGTCGTCGTGCGACAGCGCACCGAGTACGCCGACGAGCATTGTGCAGCCAGCGATGACCAGGAGGAGCGTGCCCTGCTGCGCATCGATCGGGAAGATCAGCAATTGCGTACGGATGATGGCGTAGACGCCAACCTTGGTAAGCAGCCCAGCAAAGATCGCCGTGACCGCATTCGGTGCAGTGGGATAGCTGTCGGGGAGCCAGAAGAACAGCGGAAAGATGCCCGCCTTGATGCCGAAGACAGCGATGAGCAACAGCGAGAATCCGACACGTACCCCACTGCTGAGCTCAGGCATTCGTTCGGCAAGTTCAGCCATGTTGACGGTGCCAGTCGCCGAGTAAAGCAGTGCCAGCGCCGTGATGAAAAACGTCGAGGCAATCAGGCTGATCACGACATACGACATGCCCGATCGCACCTGCCCGGCCCGTCCGCCGAGGGTGAGGAGCACATAGCTCGACACCAGCATCATCTCGAAGGCAACAAACAGGTTGAACAGGTCACCGGTGATGAAACTCGCCGACACACCAGCGGTAAGAACGAGGTAGACGGGATGGAACGACGCAAACCGCCGCTCTTCGGCGTGCTGGCCGATGGCGTAGACGAGCACCGACACAAGCATCAGCGATGCGACCAGAAGCATGATCGCAGCCAGACGATCAACGACGAGTGAGATTCCGAGTGGAGCGACCCAACCTCCGGCTTGCGACACGGCAATACCACCAATGGCGTCACCGGTTGCCTGGTCGACACGAGTGAGCAGGATGATGTTGTTCGCAACCAGGCCGAGTAGCGCAACGACACTGATCACACGCTGCACGTTGCGCAGACGTGCAAAGACGACGCTCAGCGCAGCGGCAATCAGCGGCAGGATCACAGGTATAGGTATCAGCGCGTCGAAGTAGCCGCTACCCGGAGCGGTCACATCGGCCGCGAGGAATCCAATCGATGCCAGCACGCTCATACCCGGTCCTCTTCGATCGCCCGTTCGCGCTCGGCCGCTTCGCCTTCGGCGACTTCTGCGTCAACGGCCCGGCGAGCGATGTAGCGATCTTCGACATCGTCTTCCACGATGTCGTCGTTGGTGAGCTTCCAGCTGCGGTAACCGAGAGCGAACAGGAACGCCGTGACACCGAACGTGATGACGATCGAGGTCAGTGCGAGCGCCTGCGGAAGCGGGTCGGCGAAGTCGGTTGGATCAGCAGACCCAATGATCGGCGGCAAGCCGCTCCCGCCGCCCGAGGTGAGCAGCAAAATGTTGGAGCCGTGGCCGATAAGGCCAACGCCGACGATGATGCGCGACAACCGGCGCTGCAGCAGTAACCACGTCCCCATGCCGAACAACATGGCGGCGGCGAATGCCAACAAGACACTCATTGGGCGGCCTCAACGTCGGTTTCGTTCGGGGCGCGATCGTCGCCGAACGCCGCAAAGGCCATCAGAACGAGACCGACAACCACCAGGAAGACACCGGCGTCGAACGGCAATGCGCTGACGACTTTGACCGTGCCAAATATCGGGAGTTTCATTTCGTATGAGGCGTGCTCAAGGACAGCACCGCCGAGCAGCACGGGAACGAGCGCCGTGGCAGATGACAGCAAGAGACCAAAACCCAAGATCACATGCGACGGTACGCGAAATGTCGTCCGTACCGCCTCGGCGCCACCTGACACATACCGCAGCGACACAGCAGCGCCTGCTATCAGGCCCCCGACGAACCCGCCGCCGGGCAGGTTGTGGCCGGCGAACTCAAAGTAGAGAGCGAGCACGAGGATCGAGTGGTACAGGACTTTGATCGACTGATCGAGGATCATGGAGCGTCGCGGAGCGCCGACAGGAGCGGTCATGCGTGGCCCTCCTCGGGACGACGCGCAGACGCGCTGATCAGTGAAGATGCAGGGCTATCAGAATCGCCGGCCACTTCGGCGGGCTCGTCATCGAAGATCTCTTCGAACGTCGGACCCAACTCGTCCCGACGGCGACCGCCGCGAGCCAAGCTCACGGCACCGGCTGCGGCGACGAGCAAGACCGTGATCTCACCCATCGTATCCCAGCCGCGGAAGTCGACGAGAATGACGTTGACGACATTTGAACCCTTGCCCTTGGTCAGCGAGTTCTCGACCATTATCTCGGACTGCTGCGGACCGGCCACGTCGCTGCGAGCACCGCTGGCAACCAGGGCGAACACGAAGACCGACGCACCGACGCACACCGACACACCAATCCGCATCGGTGCGGCAATGGCCGGCGCCCGATGCGTCCAGGTCGATGGGAGATAGCGCAACACGAGCACGAACAACACGGTGCTGAGCGTCTCGATCGCAAACTGCGTAAGCGCGAGGTCAGGGGCGCCCTGCACGACATAGAGACCGGCCATCGCGTAACCCACCGCACCGAGCATCAGCGCTGCAGCAATTCGCCGCCGGACAATCGATGCCCCGAGCGCAGCAGCGATGATCGTCGCGACGAGCACCACGTGGACCGGCGTTTCAATCACATCGCCAAACCCGGTCCATTCCTGGGCAAAGGCGATCAGCGGGACACCGGTCACCACCATCATGATGATCGCCACATAGATAGGCAGCGACCCGTTCTGAAGTACCCCGGTCACTCGACGCGCGACGACCCCGACGC
>ERZ888423.716-NODE-716-length-33125-cov-27.063169_pt1 | contig 33125 bp, 31 predicted proteins | sample MGYA00520523_ERZ888423 | MGnify/ENA primary metagenome ERZ888423 (study PRJEB32303, sample SAMEA104408611) | aquatic metagenome | biome: Brackish water; feature: Pelagic; material: water | place: Baltic Sea | collected 2014-06-08T10:24:00 | depth 30,27 m ...
GCGCTATGAGGAATAATTAAATGCCAATTTCAGTAAATACAAACGTTGGTGCACTTGCAGCTATGGCAGCGAGCACGCAAAGTAGTAAGGCTCTTGAGACAGCAATGACACGCCTGTCGACAGGTAAGCGCATCAATACCGCTGGAGACGATGCTGCGGGCATCGCCATCGCAGCGCGCCTTACCTCTGAAGTGAAGGGGCTAGGGGTGGCTCTTAAAAACGCCCTCGATGGGCAGTCACTGATCGATACAACCGAAGGCGCTCAGGCCGAGGTCACAAATATTCTCCAAAGAATGCGAGAATTGGCTGTGAAGGCCGCGAATGATACTAACAGTGCCTCTGATAGAAAAAATATTGATGCTGAGGTTCAACAACTTGTCATCGAAATTGATCGCATTTCATCCACAACTACTTGGGCTGGCGTGAAAATTCTTCATGGCGAAAATGGCTTAGATCAGGTGCCAAAAGCACTGAGCTTTCAAGTGGGATTTATGGATGAAGATAGCCAAAAAATTGATGTTAGCTTTAAGTCAACCTCGTCAAAAACTCTAGATATATTGCCTACTGACACTGCTTTAACTTCGGTATTTACTCCACCTGCCACAGGAGCCAGTAATCTTGTACCCTTTATTGATCCGACTGGTGGGATCTCTTTTACGCCTATCCTACCTGACACGTTAAATACCGCATCTACTTTAACCGTTACGAGAACATCTAACACTGAAATTGCATTTAGTGGTGCTACATATCCGCTTACTGGTAACATCACTCTTCCGTTGGCTGGCAAAGATATAAAGATTACTCTTACTAGCGCTGCTGACGCAGCTGCTGTTTCAGCTGTTTACAAATCGGCGATTGAGGCTGCACTACCTGGCGTGCTTGCCACGATTTCACACTCAAGTGGTAGCCTTGGAGACATAGTAACGTTAAGTAAAGTAGCCACTACCAACGGAAGTTTGGAAATAAAATTAAACGATAAACTCGTAAAGGTTGACGTTGCGCCGCCTGCGTTATCAACGATTAATGATACATCTGGAGCAAATGTTAGCCGAACTTCGGGTAACTCTCTCACCGTTTCAGCTTCCACATCTGGGAGTGCTGGTGCTGGTACTGTTTCATTTTTAATTGGTGATAAGAGTTTTTCTGTAGCTGTTGCAAATGCTGAGTTGCAGGCGACGGTTGCTGCAAATATTAAAACTGCGATTGATAATGCGTCCCTTGGTCTTACTGTGACGGTATCTAGTGGTGTAGTTACCTTCGTGCAGGACGACGCTACCGTTCTAACTAACCTTTCTAAGGCGATTGATGCTGCTAAGGTTCCGGGTGTTTACATGACGGAGAGCACGACGACGCCAGGAACATTTTCAATAGCTAAACACGCCTTTGGCGCGAAAACTGCTGAAGAGGCTCTCTCAGCACTGACGCGCATCGATATCGCAATTGAAGCTATAAACGATCAACGGTCGGCACTTGGTGCCATTTCCAACCGTTTAGCTTACACGGTGAACAACCTTACTAATATAGTAACAAACCTTGATATTAGCCGTGGGCGCATTGAGGACGCCGACTTCGCACTCGAAAGTGCCAACATGGCAAGAGCTCAGATTTTGCAGCAGGCGGGCACCGCAATGCTGGCTCAGGCTAATGCTTCCAAGCAGGATGTGTTGTCGTTGATTAAATAAACTGGGCAGTCTCTACTTAGTTTCAAAGATAATTTGAGGTGGTTTTCCCACCTCTTTTTTTAACTAAATAATCGTTCCTAATTTTAAGCGGTAAAAATTTTGGTGTTCCGCATAAACGGGCTAATTGGAATAGCGATGGCCTACAATGTCGCATTGAACAATAGTCTGAAACTTTTCTAGCTGATCATTGACTATGTCCGTCCATGCTGCGCTACCGTAACTTGACATCAGCTTGGCGCCCACGACTTGTATAGGCCAAGAGCATTCACCTGTATCGCCAGCATTCAAGGGTTCACCGTCATAAGTACAATCTGCCTGCGCATTGCCAACTACGTTTGAGGTGCCACTCATCAATAAGGTAGAAACTGCAGAAATCGGGCGCGCTGTTCGGTTTTTATACTGCATACTCAGCAGATAGACCACATCAGTTCCCTGCGAAGCTTCTTTGAACACCAACCTTACCGCACAGGGTAATATCTCAGAGCTGAATGCTGCGTTTAAAGGAATAACCATAAGGGTTGCGGTCAGGGCAGCGCAAAAGGCGGCAGATTTGATTTTCATAAAAGGCCCTAAATTCCTCAAAAACCGGTGCATTGATTGTCTGACTATGGAGAAGTTGGCCCAATGGCGCAAGTTCTCTAGGACAAACCTGTGAGTACTGTCAAAGTGCTAATGTAAAAGCGAAAAGCCATTGGCTATGTCAATCAGAAGTTTCACGTTTAAACCTATGATCAATAGCGCAATAAAGCCGCAGGTTATGCTCAACCATAAGGGGGCCACCAGCGCCCCCATTTTCGCGCGTGAGGCAGTAAACATCACTAGGGGTACTATGGCAAAGGGCAGCTGAAAGCTGAGTACCACTTGACTTAAAATTAGCAAACGTCCGGTGGCCTCCGTGCCCCAAAGTAATATCACCGCCACTGCGGGAACGATGGCCAAGCTACGGGTGACCAGGCGGCGCGCCCATGCTTGCATGCGGAAATTGATAAAGCCTTCCATGACTATTTGCCCGGCCATAGTCGCGGTAACAGTTGAATTTAAACCCGAACATAGCAGTGCCACTCCGAATAATATCGGCGCAAGTGCGGTGCCAAGTAAAGGTTCTAGCAAAATATGCGCTTGCTCGATCCCTTCAATGTTCTGGTCGGCGCCATTGTGAAAGGCTGCAGCCGCCAAGATCAAAATCGCCGCATTGACACAAAGCGCAAACATCAAGGCGATCGTGCTGTCCCATGTTGCCATGGTCAAAGCATCACGTTTTGCGGCGTCATCTTCGCCGTAGGCACGCGTTTGAACGATGCCCGAATGCAGATAAAGATTATGTGGCATCACAGTTGCCCCAATGATCCCGAGCGCCAAATACAGCATCTGTTGGTTCATCACAATTTCACGGGTGGGGGCGAAACCCGCAATCACTTCGCCCCAAACTGGGTCGGCCAAAGCAATTAATACCGCAAAACAGGCTGCAATCACCGCCAAAAGCGCGATGATCAAGGCCTCGATCCAACGAAACCCTTTGCTTTGCAGCCAAAGAATTAAGAACACATCCGCCGCTGTGATAAAGACACCAATTTCTAACGGAATACCAAAAAGCAAGTTTAACCCGATGGCAGTGCCAATCACTTCGGCCAAATCAGTGGCAATGATGGCCAGCTCGGCTAAAAGCCAAAGTGGATAGGCCAGCCAAGCGGGAAAGGCATCGCGGCATGCCTGCGCTAAGTCGCGCCGCGATGCGATTGCCAAACGCGCACAAAGCGATTGCAACAAGATGGCCATGACATTCGACAAAAGCGCGACTGACAAAAGAACATAGCCAAACTGCGCTCCCCCCGCCAACGACGTGGCCCAGTTGCCTGGATCCATATAACCGACCGCCACCAAATAGCCCGGTCCCATAAAACTTAGAAAACGGCGAAAGGGTGTTGCGGCGCGTGAAACCTTTATCGACCGAAAGACTTCGGTCATTGATGCTGATCCCGTGCTTTGACGCCAGCCCGCTGATGGTTTCAATGAGGCACTCACTTGCAAATGATTATCAATTGCAGATATGATGTGTCCAGGCTTTTGTCAATTGAATTAACGGTTTTAAATAAAAAGGGCCCCAATAGGGGCCCTCGATTTATAGAATCAGATAGGTTTTTAGGCCTTTACATCAATTACGACGCGTCCAGTTAAAGCGCCCTTTAGTATATCTTGAGCAAGGGTAGGCACGTCCGATAGGGCGGCCTCATGGATCATCTTTTCGAGTTTTTCCATCGGCAAATCAGTGGCAATGCGCTGCCAAGCGGCAAGACGCTTCTCAAAGGGGCAGGCTACCGAATCAATGCCCGTTAAGGTGATGCCCCGCAGCAAAAAGGGAATGACCGAGGTGCTAAATGCCGCACCTGCGGCATTTCCAACCGAGGCCACAGTGCCACCATAGGCCATTTGACCCAAGACGCGTGCCAAAATTTGTCCACCCACAGCGTCAATACAGCCCGCCCATAGCGCACTTTCCATGGGGCGTTTGATGACCTCTTCTAATGTCTCACGTGCAATGATCTTACTTGCGCCCAGTTCTTCTAAATAGGGGCTTGAGCCGGTCGATCCGGTTACCGCTGCGACCTGATAGCCCAAATTGGCCAAAATTGCGACAGCAACTGAGCCCACGCCACCCTTTGCGCCTGTGACTAAAACTTCGCCCTTCTCGGGGGTCAAACCATGCGCCTCAAGCGTCATAAGTGACAACATCGCAGTCAGGCCCGCGGTGCCCACTGCCATGGCTTGGCGGGTGGTCAGACCTTTGGGTAAGGGCACAAGCCAATCTGCCTTAACCCGCGCATGGGTTGCAAAACCGCCCCAATGCACTTCGCCTACGCGCCAACCAGTCAGCACGACTTTATCGCCAACCTTATAGCGGCCATCTTGCGACGCTTCTACCGTGCCTGCAAAATCAATCCCGCCCACATGCGGATAGGTACGCACCAAGCCGCCACCATTGGGAGAAAGACAAAGCCCGTCTTTGTAATTAACGGTAGTATATTCAATCGCCACAGTGACATCGCCTTCGGGCAAGCGGCTTTTGGGCAGTTCTTGTAAGCGTGTTGTGACAAGACCTTCATCGTCTTTTTCTAAAAGAATAGCGCGAAACATTAAATCTCCTTTGGTTCGGCAATTTGTGCAAAGGTGTACCCACCTTTTTGATTTACTAAGACCTAGTTTAAAAACTTGGTGGATCCAAGCAACTTTGCTTTAAAGACGTGTAATTTTATCGTGTAACTTTATCGTGCCGTCCTGAACAATACTTAACAAAATACCTCGTAGCCTCTTATCGGCATGGCCCGGCGCTATGATCCAATTTTTGACATCAGCACCGTAGCGTGTTTTCCATTTCACGCAGCCCTCGTTGAAATAAGACGAAACACGCAGGATCGCTGAGCCCACTTTAACCAACTGGCCTTCTGGCATATTCTCGAGACTTAGATCCATATCTGCAATTACTGTATCTCCCGGATGGGTGGCGTCGTTCTCATCTGGGTGCCACACTAAATCTAGCACGCGTTTTGATAAAATCGATACTTGGTTTATCGGATCTGGCCTGCCATCGGGCAGTCGCGACCAGTTGTTGTGCAGCCACCGATCGCCGATTACGCCGTTGGCTTTACTAAGCGTTATTTCTGAGGGAAAGCTACGCTGTGAAAAGTCAGGGCGGACGCACAAACCCATGACGTGCGCCCCGTCTTTTGGGGCGGCTAAAACATGGGGTAAGGCTTTGGCTAAAAGTTCTTTGTTAGGTTGTGGCATGATCACCTAGGGGTTTATGAAAGGTTTGACGATTGCGCGCGCACCAAGGGCGCCACTTTTTCCCCAATCAAGCTGATTGCCTGCTTTAATTGATCATGCGACATGCCGGCATTGTCCATCTGAAAGGTGAAACGTGAAATGCCACCCAAGGCTTGGGAGTGGCGCAGAATTTTAGCGGCTACTTCTTGGGGGTCGCCTACAACCAAAGCACCCAAAGGCCCAATTTGTGCCTCAAAATGTGCACGAGTGATGGGAGGCCAGCCACGCTCTTTGCCAATGCGGCTAAAGGTTTCGGCATAGCCTGGAAAATATGCGTCAACCGCCTCTTGGCTATTTGTTGCAACGAAGCCGAGGGAGTGAATGCCAACTTTCAACCGCTCGGGTGCGTGGCCCGCCTCAAGCCCCGCGCGACGATACAGATCGACAAGAGGACGGAAGCGGTGGGTTTCGCCACCGATAATAGCAATCATCAAAGGCAGTCCCAGTGCCCCTGCACGGTGGAATGACGCAGGCGTACCCCCCACTCCCAACCAAATAGGCAGTTGGGCCTGTGCTGGGCGGGGATGAATGGCTTGATTGGTTAAAGGTGCGCGAAACTGACCTTGCCATGTGATGGTTTCTTGTGACGATATTTGCATCAGAAGGTGAAGTTTTTCGCTAAAAAGCGCGTCATAATCAGCTAGATTATATCCAAACAGCGGAAAAGCTTCGGTAAAGGAACCGCGCCCCACGACCATTTCTGCCCGCCCATTTGAAATCAAATCGAGGGTTGAAAAATTCTGAAATACCCGCACCGGATCCGCCGCGCTAAGCACAGCCACTGCACTCGCTAAGCGAATATGTTTGGTGCGTGCCGCGGCCGCGGCCAAGATAACTGGCGGGGCTGCGTCAAGAAATTCGGCGCGGTGATGTTCGCCAATACCAAATATATCAAGCCCAACCTGATCGGCATGGGCGATACGTTCAAGGAGCTCGGAAATCGCGGTGACACGGGCGGCGGCGCTGTTATCTTTTGGATTTTGCAAGGCTGCAAAACTATCAATACCTATTTCCAAATTCAGTCCCTTTGTCAGATGTTACGGGTCAGTTCTTTAACCTTAGCCAAACCCGCGAGCGCGCAGTCTTGGGCGGGGAAGATGTCTGTAATTGTGCCTTGAGCGCGTAAGGCCTCTTGATAGGCGCTGGCTATCAGGCCTGATCCTAAAACCACAACCGATTGCCCCAGCCAATAGGGTCGCGCGCTCGCAAGCTCTGCTCCCATCAAATGGCCCAGCAAGGCGCTTTGCACATGCGCGTCATCATGGACCGAAAGCTGTACTTGAACTCGCAAGGTCGAAAGATGTGCCGCCAGCCGCTCAGGCCGGGAGATCGCGTCGCTGAGAGCGCCCAAAAAAGGTTCGTGCTTAAGCAGTGGGTTCTTGTCTTGTATTTTCGATGAGCCAAAAGGTTGGCGCAGCACATTATATAATTCGCCCGTCAGAAAGCTTTGAAAACCCACTATTTCGCCTGCCGAGATCAAGACCCAAACTGCGCGGTTTTGTGCCAATAGGATAATACCATCGAAATTAGGTCGCAACGCTAAAAAGCCCGCAATACAGGTTTCTTCACCGCCCAAAAGATCAAGTGGGGTTGCCTGTTCTATGCCTGTCACAAAGCGTAGATCAAGGCGCGAATCCTGTGTGGCAAGGCAAACGGGCCCTTTGGTATCAAGGGGTGTGCAAGGTGCGCGGCGCGCGGCCATCGGGTCAAAAGCGCCTGCTGCTAGCACAAGAGTTTTGGCACCCGAAGCGGGCAGCCACATTTGGATTTGCGCCAACAGACCCGCCTCAAACGCCGCAAAATCTGCCGCCGGGGGTCGGGATTGGCGGCAGGACTGCTCCAAGATCGCATTGTCTTTGAGTGCCCAAAGAAAAAGCGCATCGTCCGTGCAATAAGCCGCTATCCAATCGATATTCATCCCGTGACCGCCACGCCGCCATCTATCACCAGCGCTTGGCCCGTCATCATTTTTGATGCGTCCGAGGCTAAAAACAAAACGCCACCCACAATATCTTCAGGCTCCAAGGCCTCTTTTAGACATTGGCGCTCAATATGGGCGACCAGCGCTTCGGGAGTAACCCAGCGCTCTTTTTGCTTTTCGGTTAACACCCATCCTGGTGCCAAAGCATTTACGCGGATATTATGAGGCCCAAACTCGCGCGCATGGCTGCGGGTCATACCATTGATGCCAGAATTGGCCGCAGTATATACCGAATAGCCCGCAGCCCCCATCATATAGCTGATCGAGCTAAAATTGATAATCGATCCGCCGCCCAGAGCGATCATGTCTGCCAAGGCGGCTTGAGTGGCAAAGAAATAGCATTTTAGGTTAATGGCGATGGCCTCATCCCAAAAAGCCTGGGTCACATCCGCCACCGTATGGCGCTGGTCATTGGCTGCATTATTGACCAAAATCTGAATGGGGCCATTGGCCGCCCGCGCACCCGCCATAGCGGCTTGAAGCGCCTCAGTATCGGTTATGTCACACCGCAAATAAAGGGGTCTTGCGCCTGTCTCTTCATGCATCTTGTCACAAAAATCTGCGCCGTCTGAGCGTTGAACAAAGGCCACTTTGGCCCCTTGGCGCAAAAAACCTTCGGTTAACGCCGCACCAATGCCCGAGCCACCACCAGTGATGAAAACGGATTTTCCAATAAGGTCAGGAAAGATGGGATCTGACATTTCAATCCTTTGATGCCTACTTTACATTTGCCCCAGCCTAGCATTGCCGCGCTTGAAGGCCAATGATATTGCGCGCCTTTAGCTTACCTGCTTGCGCTTTTTAGTATGATCTTATTGAATGGAGTAAATCTATAAAGGGTATAATTTGCCACGTTTCCACAAAATATTGAAACCATTAACAACGACGCGGGAACAAGACCGTCTTGAATATATAGCTGCCCATGTCGTGGGGCCCTACGGCGTGCAGCCTTTGCCGGCTGATGCCTCTGCGCGGCAGTATTTTCGCATCATTGGGACGCACCCACCACGTTTGCTGATGGATGTGCCGCCCAGCTCGGAAACTATTGTGCCTTTCGTGACTATTGCCACGCATCTGCAGGGCTTGGGCCTCTCTGCACCAAAAATCTATGCCCATGACCCCGATCAGGGCTTGGCCGTGATCGAGGATTTTGGCCGTTTGACTTTTACTCAGCTTTTAGCTGCAAACTATAGCGAACACGCGCTTTATGAACAGGCTGTCGACCTTTTGGCCGCCTTACATGAAATGGATGAAGCCTGCACCATTGCGCTACCCACCTATGACATGGGTCCTCTTTCTACCGAGCTTGAAATGTTCATCGACTGGTTTGCTTCCATTTATTTGCAAAAAACTCAGGCCCAAGCCTTCGGCGATGCGTTTATGTCGCTTTGGAACAAAGCCCTTGCCCCCGTTGCGGGCATCAGATCGGCGTTAGTCTTGCGGGATTTTCATGTTGATAACCTGATGATCCTGCCCGAGCGCACGGGTGTTTCTCGATGTGGCCTTTTGGATTTTCAAGATGCGCTATTGGGCGCGCCTGCTTATGATCTTGTGTCGCTCACCCAAGATGCGCGCCGTCATGTCTCGCCCGCGTTTGAGGGGCATTTGATCGACTATTATCTCGCACAAAGGCCGCAGATAGAACGGGGCCAATTTCTAAAGGAATATCACCTATTGGGCGCACACCGAGCCACGAAACTGGTCGGAAATTTTGAACGCCTGTCGCGGCGCGACGGAAAGCATGGCTATTTGGCCTTTTTACCTCGCGTGATGCAGCTTCTAGAGGCAGAATTGAACGCCGCTGGCCTGTGGGATATTTTAGCGCTGTTAAACGCAGATTTGCCCAATTGGAAAAACCATGCGCCGCACTCTCCACAGGGTTAATCAGTCACAATGTTTGCGATTATAGCCATTAGGACTGTTGGCAGAAAAATTAGTTAAAAATGCAGGATCGGGTGCGTAAACCTCGACCAATAGGGGATGACAGGCCTGCGTATCTGACGAATGGCTTGCGCTGCAATCGCCTCCTGGGCAGGCCGACAGGGCGCCGATTAGGTCAATATGTGCGAAAAATTCGATAAAGTCCCCAGGGCGTACGGGGCTGGCCTTCATGAAATATTGGTGCGTGTCTTTGGTAAAACCTGTGCACATAAAGACATTTAGCACATCATGCACATGCTGTTCGGCATTGGTTAAAGCTGTCTTCGTGATTGAGGCTACTGCCCGTGTCAGGTTTGAGTGGCAGCAATTGTGATAATGGGCTCCGGTTAAAAGATGGTTGGTATAGGGATCGCAGCGCGTGCCAATTACGTCATGTATGCCGCCGCCATCCGCGTCATATCCGTACCAATCAAGTGTGTCTTGCGTGATGGTGGCCATCGTGCGCAAATACGGAAAATTTGACCACAAATGCTCCCCCGTTGTGAGATGAGTTCCATGGAGGGCACGGGTTTTTCCCGAAAAAAAACGTTCTTGCAGGTTGTCGGCATGCCACAGATTTAAGTCACCGACTTGTGGGCCCTCTATGCTGACAATACGAAAAAAATGGCCCTTTGGTACCCTGAAAGCTTGCGCATCGCGTGGGGGGATGGTCAGGCTTTGGATCAAGGTCATTTGTGCTTTGGCACGCTGAAACATCACAGCGTCGATGGGAGGCAGCTGATCTACTGGATAAGTAATGACAGGGCGCACCGCTTGCCGCGCGGCACTGTCTAGCGGCGGAATTGAACGGGGCCAAAGGTCAGATGGCATCGGTATTTCTTTCGCTAAGAGCAGGGTCTAAAGAACCGCAATCTGTCCCAAGACAAGCGGAATAAAAAGACCAATGCAAGTCCTAGTTGGTCAATTTCAAAAGACGAGCTTCAGCGCGTGCCAAACGATCATGCAATTTCAAAAGATCATTTTTAATAGCCCGCATTTCGCGCGCAGCTATCAAAATGGCAGGCCGTTGTTCGCTGCCGTCGATGTCTTCTTCGCTTGCGACGCCGGCGCCTTCGCCAGTCATCAACCACACAAGCGAGACATTCAACATACCCGCCAACATTTGCATCCGATTGCCCCGTGGTTCGGATCGGTCATCTTCCCAATTGCGAAAGGTAGTTAGCTTTACCCCAAGCTTTTGCGCCAAATCTTCTTGCGATTGTCCAATAGCTTGGCGTGCTTTTTCTAAACGATCGCCAAAGGTTGCATGTTCTTCGTTAAACCAATTTGTCATGATCTTCCCTTAATAAGTACTCATTATAGTCGGTTGGTACTAAAAAATCAAATTGGGCTCGTAAAGGTGGCAAGATCGTGCCTGTTTCGACGAAATGGTCCCCAGCCAGTGCCCAGAGATCCAGTGCATCGGTTCCCCGCGGCCTCTTTCAAAACCCTGTTAGGAACGGATCCGTCCAAAACGGAGTGCCCTAAATTAAAATAAAGGCCATATAGGCCAGATAAAGTGCTGTGAGCCCAAGGCCCCAACGCCGCGTGATATCTTTTTTGAAAAAGACGAAAGGTACCAGTAAAAGGGATGCGCCTAGCATCACCCAAAGATCAAACCGCAAGAATTGTGCGTCAACCGGAATGGGTGCAACAAGCGATGCTATTCCCAAAATCCCTAAAAGATTAAAGATGTTCGAGCCGATGACATTGCCCAACGCAACATCGGCTTGGCGGCGCAAGGCTGACATTAAGGTGGTGGCAAGTTCAGGCAATGACGTGCCAAGCGCCACTAACGTGAGCCCAATCACCGTGTCCGAGACGCCATGGGTCTTGGCAATGACGGTGGCATTGGCCACCAATAACTCGGCCCCAAACGGCAGACCCAATAGGCCAATCAATAAAAAGATCGCGATCTTCCACTTCGCCATTGACGGGTCTGCCCCTTCGGGTAGATCGCCAAACTCGGCTTTCTCGGCGTTTATTTTTGCGGTTGCCTTGCGCTCTTGCAAAGTATTCTTGATTGTATAGATCATAAAGGTGGCAAGGGCGCTTAACAAAACCAAGCCCGACAGGCGACCAAACTCACCAAAGCTGGCCAAAGCAATGAACAAAAGGCTGGCTGCAATCATGATTACATAGGGTTTTTTCGTGTCATAAGTGCTGGTATGCAGTGTCACAATCACCGCTGGCAGACCCAATATCAGTAAGATATTGGCCGTATTTGACCCCACAACATTGCCCATCGCAATGCCTGGAACTCCATCAAGCGCAGCATTGATCGACACCAAAAGTTCTGGTGCCGAGGTGCCAAATCCAACAATGGTCAGGCCAACAATCAAAGGAGCCACGCCAAGACGCAAAGCTAAATTGACCGCCCCACGCACCAAACAGTCGCCAGCTCCCAGCAAAACCACCAGGCCACTTCCTACCAAAAGCCATTCCATATGATACCATCCTTTATGCGCAAGCAGTTCTTAGGAAGTACCGCCATATAACTGCCCTAGATATGGGCAAAATTCCTTGTTTCGCAAGGTAAGGGACCAAATTAACCCATACCTGCTCTACCGGCATTGATGCGCCGGGCGAGATAGGTGGCGAAGTCATAGTTGGGTCGCTCAAGATGCGATAGGGGACCTGGGGCAGATAAACCCGACAACATCCCTTGATAGACCTTTTCCACGCAGCCTTTATCTTCGATGTTCACATCATCAAGCAGCTCCATGACCGTTTCCAGATAGGCGGGCGCTTTGGGGTCGGCCGCCCAATCTTTGCTTAAGCCCCCACCAAACAGCACCTGAACATGATCTGGACCGTCAGGCGTCAGTGATAAATACCAAAAATAGCCTGGTGTCAGTGTTATCATCAGCGATGGATAAATCGCCAAAAGCCAAGTTCGCCGTCGATCAAGCCCCTTTAGGGTGCTGTTTGACGGATGCGCTAAAGCCAAAGGTACTTTGTCGTTTTTTTCGATCCAATGGTAGTTAAAGGCGGGTAGACCTTCGGGGCAGTCCATTTTCATCAAATCAACCGAACCGCCGATTGTTTGCGCATGGCAAACCGGTAAATGATAACTTTCCATGAAATTTTCGGCCAAAACTTTCCAATTAGTGTTCCAGCGAAATTGTTTTTGGAAGGTTTGACTATAGCTTGCCATGTCCAAATAGCCCACCAGCTCTTGCACGGGGGCCAAATGCAGATCAGGGTCTGGGGCATTGGGGTTTAAACTGACCAAAATCCAACCCTGCCAAACTCGACATTGCAGATTTGGCAGGCTGGTCTTTTCTTTATTAAATTCGCAATTTAGCCCCATCGCAGGCGCACCCCGCAAGCTTCCATCAAGATTATAGGTCCAAGCATGATACGGGCACACCAAGGCACGGGCATTTCCTTGACCTTGCATGATCACCGACATGCGATGACGACAGACATTTGAAAGGGCGCGGATTTCGCCGCTGGTATTACGCAGAACCACAATGGGTTCTTGAGCGATGGTTAAAGTTAGATAGTCCCCCACATTGGGCAGGCTTTCTGCTCGCCCCGCGCAGATCCACTCCGCTTTAAACAGATGCTCTTGCTCAAGCCTTAGAAAGTCTTTGTCCGTGTAAACAGCTTTGGGCATCGCAAATGCCCGCTCAAAGGGTACGGATATATTTGCAAGCAGAGCATCTAAAGCGGTTGGTTCATTTTTAGAATGCAAACTGAGGCCCTTTCTGGGGGACGATGCATAAGTTAACGGGTTTGAAAAATCTCTGGGCGCGCGTCAACCCATGCGCCCATGGCTTTGCCCGACGCCGCCACCGCATAAACCGCTGCCATCGAGCGCAAGCCATCTTCTGCGCGCGGGTAAAGATTGGCAGCAAGATCCATGGGTCGGCCCTCTTTTTGGGCTGAGATGGCTTCGGCCAGATCAGAGTAAATATTGGCGAAAGCCAGGGGCATGCCCTCTGCATGGCCCACTGTGACGCGTGAGGCGCGGTCGGCTTCTGGCGACAGGTTGCCTGCACCGCGTTCAATCACCTGTAAATTGCCATTGAGTGGCATGTAGTAAAGCTGATTTGGTTGTTCTTGCGCCCAGCGCAAACCACCTGTTTCGCCAAAGACTTGCAAAGTCAAACCATGTTGGCGGCCAATCGCTACCGAGCTTGTCCAAAGCCGCCCCACAGCCCCGCCATCCATTCTAAAATTCACCATCGCGTCATCTTCTAATTGACGCGACGCAATGCAAGAAACGATGTCGGCAGACAGTTTTGTAACCTCTTGCCCCGTGACAAAGCTGGCCATGTGCATCGCATGAATGCCACAATCGGCAAATTGTGCTGAGACGCCCGCTTGTGCGGGATCATAGCGCCAGCGGACGCGTGGATTTTCGGCATCTTGTGCGTCGGCATGATGGCCATGGGCAAATTCGGCCTTAACCAGACGCACCGCGCCAATATCGCCTCGTGCCACCATCGCGCGCATATGGCGTACCAATGCATAGCCGGTATAGCCGTAATTCACCGCGCAGATTTTGCCGGTTTCTTGGTTTATCCGTAGAATTTCTTCGCCCTCGGACACGGTCATGGTCATGGGTTTTTCGCAAAGCACATGAAAACCTGCTAATAGAAATGCCTTTGTAATGGCAAAATGTGTGGCGTTTGGCGTGGCCACTGTGACTAAATCCAACCTGTCGGGGTGACTTTTCTCACCGTCCAACATCTCTTGCCAGGACCCATAAGCCCGCGCACCAAGTCCTAGGCTTTGTCCATAAAGGCGCCCTTCTTCGGGGCGGTGATCAAGCGCGCCGGCTGCAAAGGTGAAGTGACCATCAAGCCCGGCGCTGATGCGGTGCGCTGGTCCTATTTGGCTGCCTTTGCCGCCACCGATCATGCCCCAATTTAATTTTTTCATTTGGCCCTCTTAAAATCCGATTTTTTTCAGGTATGATCGATTGGATACTGCGTCTGCCAAAGGGTTTGGGTCTAGGGTCGGATCACAATCTTGTTCAACTGTGCACCAGCCCGAAAAACCACTTTCCATCAACAGCGCACGCACGGCTGCAAAATCCACATCGCCCTGACCCAAATTGCAAAAAATTCCTTGCCCGCAAGCCTTATAAAAATTGGTGCGATCGGTCACGGCTTGAGCCTTAACTTTTGGGTCAATATCCTTGAAATGGATGTAAGAGATCCGCCCCATATGGCGGCGCATGAACGCCACAGGGTCAAAACCTGCGTAAGAGTGATGGCCCGTGTCAAAGCAAATCTTTAAAAGGCTTTCATCCACTTCAGACAAAAGCCGCTCGAGTTCGGGTTCAAAATCCATAAATCCTGCTGCGTGGGCGTGAATGCCGACCGTCAGCCCATAATCTAGCGTGCCGATCGTTGCTATCTGGGCCAAGCGGTCCCTAAAGCCGCGCCATTCGTCGGGCGACATTTGCTCAGCTTCCTCTGCGCGCCCAGCCGTAATGGCACGGCGCGGTGAGATTGAGTCGATTAGGACTAAATGTTTCGCCCCATGCGCTACCAACGCTCTGCAGGTGCGGTGAGCGGCTTCTTGCAGTTCATCCCAAGCTGTGGGGTCATGAAATGGACGAAAAACCACGCCACCAATCAAAGCTAGATCACGAAGCGCCAGCGCATCAGACAAGAGCGCGGGGTCTTCGGGCATATAGCCAATGGGGCCAAGCTCAATCCCGCGGTAACCTGCCCTGGCACAGTCTTCCAAAACTGACTGCCAGCTTGGATTGCGTGGGTCGTTTGCAAACTCTACACCCCATGAACAGGGGGCATTGCCTATCTGAATACTCATGTCATGCTCATTATTTACGGGCAACTAAGGCCCAGTTTTTACTTTGGTTTGAAGAAAACGCAGCGTCAATCACCGCTTGGACGGCTAGCCCATCAGAAAAACGTGGCCAAATGGGCAAACCCGTTTCAATGGCGCGCAAAAAGTCGCGCGCTTCGATGATTATTTGATCCTGATAGCCCGTGCCATGGCCTGGGCCCAAGCAAAAGGGCAGGTAATCCGGATGCGCGGGGCCTGTTAGGATTTTGATAAAGCCGCGCTGGGCTTCGGGGCCCTGAGCCTTGTAAAGCCAGAGTGCATTTTGATCCTCTTGATCAAAGCGAATGGCCCCTTTTGTGCCTGTAATTTCATATGTATAGCCCATTTTACGTCCGTGGCTTATGCGGCTAAAATACATTTGTCCCATTGCGCCGTTTTCAAAGCGGCACATCATTTGCCCGTGATCGTCATTATCAACCTCTCCCCCCTCGCGCTGGTGATGGACGGTTTCAATTTCAGCGATCAGGCTTTTGATAGGGCCGATCAGCGCCAGCGCGGCATTAATCATATGGGGAGCTAAATCGCCCATGGTGCCGTTTGCGCGGTCCACTGTGCGCCACGTTGCAGGCTTGGCTGGGTCGGCAAGAAAATCTTCACAATGTTCACCGCGAAACCATGTGATATCGCCAATCACCCCATCGGCCACAAGCTGGCGCGCATATTGGCTGGCGGGGGTGCGAATATAATTATAACCCACCATATTTGCCACTTGCGCCGCTTGCGCTAGCGCGGTCATCTCGCGCGCCTCGTCCAGTGTCGCCCCCATAGGCTTTTCGCAAAAAACGGGTTTTCCAAGGGCAAAGGCCGCGCGCGCAATATCAAGATGGGTGGCTTGCGGCGTTGCGATTACGATGGCTTCTACTTTTGGATCGTTGACCAAGATCCGCCAATCTGTGGTCGAACGTGCAAAGCCGTAGGCTTGTTGATACTGGGTGGCCGTCTCGGGGCGTGCGGTGCAGATCATCTCAAGCTTTGGACGCAGTTTGGTATTAAAAACCGCCCCCACTGCGGCCATAGCAACAGAATGTGCCTTGCCCATATAGCCGCCACCCAAGATGCCGATTCCAATCTGTCCCATTGTGTCCGCCTATATCGCCATTCTCTGCGGGCAAACCTAGCCGCCGTCCTTCAATCTCGCAAGGCCCAAAGCGGGGGCGAATTGACTTGAAGCAGGTGACAAAATTGGATCAAATGGTTAAAAGAGCGAAAGGGCAGGCTTTTGCTCAATGGTTGGAGGCTAAAGACATTTTGTGAGCAAAGATTTGCAGCTTTCGCGCGCGTTGGCGGGCGGATCTTTTTTGGTGATGGGTCGGGCTGGTATGGATTTGATGCCAAAGCCCGATGGCACCGCGATCGAAGAAGCCAGCAACTTTTGGGCTGATTTGGGCGGCTCTGCAGCCAATGTTGCAGTGGGGCTGGTGCGCCAAGGAGCACGAGCGGCACTGTTGACCAGCCTTTCGGATGACGCTGTGGGGCGCTTTTGCTTGCAGCGCTTGCGCCATTACGGCGTACAAATCGAGCATGTAGCTCAAAAAAAGGGTGAACAGCGCAGCTCACTTGCCCTCTCTGAAACGCGCCTTACTGAGCATCAAACTGTTATTTATCGCAATAATGCGGCTGATTTTCACATGGATATAGACCAAGTGCGGGCTCTGGATTTCACGCGCTTTGATGCTTTGGTCACAGCGGGCACCGTTTTTGCGGCCGAGCCGTCGCGCGCGGCTAGTTTTTATGCCTTTGAAAAAGCAAGTGAAATGGGCTTGCCTATTATTTTTGATATTGATTACCGCCCCTATTCATGGGCCAGCCCCAAGGAGGCAGCGCAGATCTTGTCGCGCGCGGGGGCACTGGCCGATGTGATTGTGGGCAATGATGAAGAATTTGGTTTTATGGCTGGGGATTTTGCGCAAGGTCTTACAAAGGCGCGATCTTTGCTTGGCCAAAATGAAGGCGCGGCCCAGCTGGTTATTTACAAAATGGGGCACAAAGGTGCGGTGACCTTTGTCCAAAAGGAAAGTATCCCAACAGGCATTTATGAGGTTGAAGCCCTTAAGCCTACAGGTGCGGGTGATGGGTTTTTGGCGGGCTTTTTAGCGGCGCAAATGCAAGGGCTGCCTCTTAAAGACGCGCTTTTGCGCGGATCGGCGATGGCGGCATATGTGGTAGCGCGCGCAGGATGCGCGCCCGCCATGCCCGACGGCGCGGCTCTGTCGCAGTTTATCGCCAGCCATTCTGGCCCCTCACGTCCCCCTATGATCACATAAGGCAAAAGTATGCATATCGCCCCCTATGACAATCAAAATAAGCCTATCGTCGTCCCACATCATCCTTTGGTGCCGCTGACCTATTTTAACATTGTAAAGTTAGAGGCGGGGCAGGTTTTTGACTATCAGGTTCCAGGCTATGAAACCTGCATCGTGCCCGCCACCGGGCAAATTGATGTTGATGTGGAGGGTGTGGTCTTCGGGGCCCTTGGCCTGCGTGGGCAAGATGTCTGGGATGGTGAGCCTGAAGCCGTCTATGCCCCCACCGCTGCTAAAGTACGCCTAACCGCGCGCCGTACGTCCGAAGTTTTTATCGCAGGGGCGCAATATGACAAGGTGCTTGACCCGTTTGAGGTGCGCGCCAAAGATATCGATCTGGTGCAATATGGGTCAGACGAGACAAAGACCCACCGCAAAATCAAACATATTTTGGGCCAACGCTATCATGACCGCGTGGGGCGACTTTTGGTGAGTGAGCTTTTCACCGTCGGGCAGGGCGGATGGTCGGGCTTTCCTTCTCATAAGCATGACACTGACCGTCTACCAGTGGAAACGCGCCATGATGAAACCTATAATTTTCGCTTTCGTCCCAATTACGGATCTGGGTTGCAAATGTTACAGCGAGAAGACGGAGTGCCGGGCGATGCCTATCATATCGTCAACGGTTCTACCATTTTGATCGACAATGGTTATCATCCTTGTGCGGTGCTTCCTGGGTATGAGATGTATTATTTCACAATTTTGGGCGGCCTGTCGCAGCGCCCCTTGGTGCAGTATTTCCAAGATAGTCATGCCGCTCAATTGGAGACCATTCCCGGCATCAAAGATATGATCGCGAAATTTAAATGAGCTTGGTCACCCTATCTGAGGTGCTGCAACCTGCGTTTAAGGGGGGCTACGCGCTTTGTGGGGTGGTTGCGCTGGGGTGGGAGGATATGTGTGCCTTTGTCCAAGCGGCCGAGCAAGAAAATATGCCGATCATTTTACAGGCGGGGCCGGGTTGCCGCTCCCATACTCCTTTACCAATTTTGGCCAAAATGTTTTTGCATTTGGCACAAAATGCGCAAGTGCCCGTTGTTGCTCATTTGGATCATGGCACCTCATATGAAGAATGCTGCGCGGCGGTAGATTTGGGCTTTAGCTCGGTGATGTTTGACGGCTCATTATTACCTTTACGTGACAATATCCGTGAAACCGCCAAAGTAGTGGCCATGGCGCATCAAGCGGGCATCTCGTGCGAGGGAGAGATCGGTGTGGTCGGTTATGCCAAAGGGGCCTCCTCGCAAGGTACCAATCCAAAAGAAGCGGCGCTTTTCGCTACCGAAACTAATGTAGACGCGATGGCTATTTCTTGTGGCAATCTGCATTTGCAAGAAGGTCCAAGCGCTGGGTTTGATATTGAGCGTTTGGCTGCGATTGAGGCCGTGACAGATGTGCCTTTGGTACTGCACGGCGGCTCGGGCTTAGGCGGTGATCTGCGCCGCAAACTGGCTTTGGGATCACATATTTGCAAATTCAATATCGGAACTGAGTTGCGTCAAACCTTTGGCGCTGCGTTGCGTGACACGCTGGCCCAGCATCCGCAAAGCTTTGACCGAATCGAGATTTTAAGCGCGACCCAAGGCCCCATGGCGGAGAAGGCGCGTGCCATCATTGCTGGGCTAAAAGCATAAAGGGCCAACCCTGCGAAGGGTCGGCCCTAAAGATGCTAGTGCAAGTGATTAGGATAAATCAAAACGATCCAATTCCATCACCTTGACCCAAGCGGCAACAAAGTCGCGGGTGAAACGCTGTTGTGCGTCTGAGGCTGCGTAAATCTCCGCAATGCCGCGCAGTTGTGAATTTGACCCAAAGACCAGATCAACGCGCGATGCGGTCCATTTCAGCGCTCCGCTGGTGCGGTCGCGGCCTTCAAAGCTGGTCTGAGTGGCCGAGGTTGCTGTCCAAATGGTGTTGATATCCATCAGGTTGACCAAAACATCCGTCGATAAGCTGCCCTTGCGATTAGTAAATACCCCATCTTGGCTTTGTGCAAAATTTGCATCCATTGACCGTATACCTGAGGCCAGAACGGTCATTTCAGCGGCTGAAAGGGTCAAGAGCTGCGCTTTATCAAGAAGCATTTCCTCGGCTGAAACGCTAAAGGTTGTCTTAATGTAGTTGCGGAAACCGTCTGCGTTGGGCTCAAGAACGGCAAAGCTTTCTACGTCAGTGTCGGCCTGGGTCGCGTCAACACGGCCAGGCGTGAAGGGCACGCTTATGGCGTGTCCTGCGGCTTTGGCTGCCGCCTCAACTCCAACCCCGCCTGCGAGCACGATAAGATCGGCCAGCGAAACTTGCTTGCCGTCTGTTTGCTTGGCGTTAAAGGCTTGTTGTACCGTTTCAAGTTTAGCCAAAATCTTCGCCAGCTCGGCCGGTTCATTGGCAGCCCAGTCTTTTTGCGGAGCCAAACGAATGCGTGCGCCATTGGCCCCGCCACGCATATCAGACCCGCGGAATGTCGAGGCCGAAGCCCAAGCCGTCCGCACCATCTGCGTCCCTGTCAACCCCGAGGCCAAAAGATCAGCCTTCAAAGCCGCAATATCTGCCACATCAATCAGCTTATAGGTGCGAGCAGGTAAAGGGTCTTGCCAGATCAACGTCTCAGAGGGAACCATCGCGCCTAAATAACGCGCTTTTGGACCCATATCGCGATGGGTCAGTTTGAACCAAGCGCGCGCAAACGCATCCGCAAAGGCTTGGGGGTTCTCGTGGAAATATTTGGAAATGGGGCCGTAAAGAGGATCCATACGCAGTGCGAGGTCTGTTGTGAACATGACAGGCGCATGGCGCTTGCTTGCGTCGTGAGCATCTGGCACGGTTTGGGCGGCGCTGGCATCGGTCGGGATCCATTGCGTGGCCCCCGCGGGGCTTTTGGTTTTGACCCATTCATAGCCAAACAAAGTATCGAAATAGGCATTGTCCCAGGTTGTAGGTGTTTTCGTCCAAGCGCCTTCAAGGCCGCTCGTGATAGTATGGGCCCCTTTGCCGCTTTTGAAAGCGTTTTTCCAGCCAAAACCCAAATCTTCGATGGGTGCGGCTTCGGGCTCGGGGCCGACAAGGGCCGCGTCACCTGCGCCGTGGGCTTTACCAAACGTGTGTCCACCTGCGATCAGGGCCACCGTTTCTTCGTCGTTCATCGCCATGCGCGCAAAGGTTTCACGAATATCAACCGCGGCAGCCAGAGGATCAGGATTGCCGTTCGGCCCTTCGGGGTTAACATAGATCAGGCCCATTTGTACCGCCGCCAATGGGTTTTCCAAATCGCGTTCGCCGCTATAGCGATTATCGCCGAGCCATTCATTTTCTGCGCCCCAATAGATGTCTTCCTCGGGCTCCCACATATCGGCACGCCCGCCTGCGAAGCCAAAGGTTTTGAACCCCATAGATTCAAGCGCGCAATTTCCCGCGAAAATCATCAAATCAGCCCAAGAGATTTGAGCTCCATATTTTTGCTTGAGCGGCCAAAGCAAGCGGCGTGCCTTGTCAAGATTGCCGTTGTCTGGCCAGCTGTTAAGCGGCGCAAAACGCTGCATCCCCGTGCCAGCACCCCCGCGCCCATCGCCCGTGCGGTAGGTACCCGCCGAGTGCCACGCCATGCGGATGAAAAATGGCCCGTAATGGCCGTAATCCGCAGGCCACCACTCTTGTGAGGTGGTCATCAAGTCCAGCATGTCTTTTTTTAGCGCCTCAAGATCTAACTTTTTGAATTCCGCGGCATAATCAAAATCTGCACCCATCGGATGGCTCTTGCGCGCATTTTGATTAAGAATTTTCAAATTCAACTGATTTGGCCACCAATCGCGGCTTGAGGTGCCACCCTTGCCTGCTTTGGTAACTGCGCCATGCATTACTGGGCATTTGCTTAGATCATTCTTGTCCATTGTAAGCTCCGTTGATTGCTGAAATCAGGAAAAAGCGTGCCAAAAAAGGGGGCTTTGCTTTCTTGACTTGGGGCTTATCAAAGAAATTCGATTAGGTTAAGTTGTATTTTCTGATGAGTGCGATAAGATTAACTTATGAACAACCTGACCCTTAAACAATTCCGCTATTTCGAAGCTTTGGCGCGGCATGGGCATTTTGGCCATGCCGCGGCAGCCTGTGCGATTTCTCAGCCCGCCTTATCGATGCAAATTAAAGACCTTGAGGGCGAGCTTGGCCTGCCCTTGTTTGAACGCGGACCAAAAGAGGTGCGCTTGACCGCCTTTGGGCAAGATTTCCGCAGCTCCGCCGTAGCTATTTTACGCGCCGTGCAAGAGGTGGAAGAACTGGCCCAAGCAGCCCGCCTCACTCCCCTTGGGCGCTTACGTTTGGGGGTTATTCCCACCATCGCCCCCTATCTTTTGCCTCGCATCATCGGGCCTATGATGACGCTTTACGCTGGAGTTGATCTGCATGTGCGTGAGACGGTCACCCCAAAACTGATTGTCGAGCTCTTGGAGGGCCGGTTGGACGCGGCCCTTGTTGCCCTGCCCATTTCTGAACCCGCCTTTAGCGAAACTGCGCTTTTTACGGAATCTTTTGTGCTCGTGCGGCCCATCGACTTTGCTGATCGGCCTGTACCAAAGATTGAAACTTTGCGCGAATTGCGGCTTCTTTTATTGGAAGAAGGCCATTGTTTTCGCGATCAGGCTTTAGCATTTTGCCAAGTGAAAGATGCCGCCCCTCGCGAACTTTTGGACGGCAGTTCGTTGTCGACTTTGGTGCAAATGGTCGCATCTGGGATTGGGGTCACGCTTATTCCCGAAATGGCCATCGGGGTCGAGACGCGCTCTGCGCAGGTCAGCCTTGGGCGTTTTGCGAAGCCCGAACCCCAACGCACCATCGGGATGATTTGGCGAAAGGCCAGCCCCATGGCAAAGGAGTTTTTGCACATTGCACAGATCATTCGTCAAGCGGGGGAAGCGCTTTTAGGCGAAAACGGCCAATCTGTTAGCGAAAGGCAGCCGCAACTGCCACCAATGCAACAACCAAACCCAAACGACTAAGCGTCATCAAAGGTTTAAGATAGGCGCGGTTAGGGGCTTGGCTTAGACGTGCGGCTTTGGCCAAATGCAGGTTTGATAAGACCGCGCTGGCCAAAACCAAACTTGCGCCCCCCAGCTTAATTCCAAATGCAGTGTTGATCCCTAGCCCGCCATGAAGCGCATGTGCCAGTCCAACCCCTGTGATCCAAAGCGTTACGATTGCGATCAGGCCTATAATGCTTAAAAGGCGCAATGCCCGACCCAGTGCGGCGCTAGGGGCTTGGCCCGCTTTGATGAGCGCTGATTGCACAATAGCCCCACCAATACCTAAGCCGCCCGCGGCAAATAGTGCCAAGAAATGTAAAAATTTTAAGCCAATGACCAGCATATATATACCCTTTTATGTAGGGGTAGTGTGCCGGCTTTTTGGCGGATGTCTAGCGCAAATGCACATGCCACCTTGGCCGCCGCTTGGCTTGCATGCTATAGGAGCGCAAGTTTGGGGGGTGCATGGCAGAAATTTGGCTTTTATCCGCGCTATTTGCGTCAGCCTTTAGCTCGGCTACATTGCTGCCTGGCACCTCTGAGGCGGCTTTGGTGGCGGTGGTTTTGTCAGGGCAAACACAGTGGATCTTGGCACTAAGTGTGGCGATCTTGGGCAATGTTTTGGGCGCTGTGGTCAATTGGGGTATGGGTTATTATTGGCCACAAAAACCGCGTGACGCTCAAAGCCCCTATATGCAGCGCGCTGCCCGTTGGTTTGAACGCTACGGTATTTGGTGTTTACTTTTTTCATGGGTGCCAGTGATTGGCGACCCTCTGACACTGGTGGCTGGATTGGCAAAAGTGCGGCTTTTACCGTTTTTTGTGCTTGTTCTTGTGGGAAAATCCTTGCGATATGCGTTGGTCTTAATGACGCTTTCGTCGCTGGGTTAAGTGCTGCTATCTGATTGGATATCATGACCCCTAAATCGTCACCCCTTGTTAAAACCCAAATCACGCATCGTCGCGTGCTGCGCATTGCTTTGCCCATCGTCCTTGCGAATGTCACCATTCCCATTTTGGGCGCGGTTGATACGGCGGTGGTGGGACAATTGGGCGATGCAGTCACCATTGGTGCGGTGGGCATTGGCGCGACGATTTTAACCGCACTATATTGGATGTTTGGCTTTTTGCGCATGGGCACGACGGGCTTTGTTGCCCAAGCTTTTGGCCGTGGTGACCTGCGCGAAATGGCGGCCTATTTGTTGCGGGTCTTGGCTATTGGTTTTGTTGCGGGGCTGGTAGTTATTTTGCTCAAGGAGCCGCTATTTGCACTTGCCTTTGCCCTGTCACCCGCCTCGGCGCCCGTTGAAAATCTGGCACAGGCCTATATGGGCATTCGCGTCTTTAGTGCTCCTGCATTGATTGCGCTTTACGGTGTCACGGGCTGGCTTATAGGGCAAGAGCGCACGCGCGCGGTTTTAATGCTGCAACTTTGGATGAATGGCCTGAATGTGGTCTTGGATTTATGGTTTGTGTTGGGCTTAGGGCTTGGTGCAGAAGGGGTGGCTTGGGCTACCTTTACCGCTGAATGGACGGGGCTTGGTTTAGGGCTTTGGCTTTGCCGCGCGGGCATTTGGCCCAACCTTGGGCGCGACTGGGCGCAGGTGTTTGACCTTGGGCGGTTGCGTGCAATGTTTACGGTGAACCGTGATATTTTGTTGCGGTCTTTGATGTTGGAGGCGATTTTCGTCTCGTTCATCCTGTGGGGTGCGGATTTCGGGGATGAGACGCTGGCCGCCAACCATATTTTGCTTCAGTTCTTACATATCACCGCCTACGGGCTTGATGGTTTCGCCTTTGCGGCCGAGACATTGGTGGGCCAAGCCATTGGGCGTGGTGATCGTGTGTTGCTGCGCCGCTCTTGCACGATGACATTGGCTTGGGGCTTGGGGCTTTGCGCGGTTCTGGCGGTGGTTTTTTATTGCTTTAGCCCGCAGATCATTGCCCTGATGGCAAAATCCCCCTCGGTGCAATCCGCTGCCGCCCTTTACGCGCCCTTTATAGTGGCTGCCCCTTTGGTGGGGATTATTCCTTGGATGTTAGATGGAATTTTTATCGGGGCCACGCGCTCAAGGGATATGCGCGATATGATGGCGATCAGCTTGGTGATCTACGCGGTTTGTGCGGTGCTTTTGGTGGGGCAGTTTGGCAATTACGGGCTTTGGTGCGCACTTCTTATTTCCTTTGTGGCACGCGCCGTGACCCTTGGGGTGCGCTATCCTCGGTTAGAAAAATCACTCACTCAGCCGTAACCCTTGAAAGCCCCCTGTAAGGCATTGGCAATTCTGGGTAAGAGTGGCAAAAGAAAAAAACATCGCAGAAAGAGACATGCATGACAAAATTTCCTGGCACAGCTGACCTAAGCGAAGCTCTGGCCTTTTTGGCGGCCTATCCGGAGGTCGAGGGAATCGATGTTGTGCTTACCGACAGTCAAGGTATTGGACGTGGTAAAATTATCAGGCGTCACGAATTAGAACCGCTTTTTGCTTCAGGGCGAGGCATGCCTGCGTCGCTATTTGCACAAGATATAGCAGGCGATGATGTCGATGAAACCGGCCTGGTGCTTAAAGATGGTGGGGGGGACTCTCGCTGTTGGCCCTTAGCGGGGACTTTGGGATTTATGCCAGCTACGGGGCGGGGTCATGTTTTGGTCAGCATGTGGGACCCGAACGGCGAACCAAACGCCGCCGAGCCGCGCCACGCTTTGGTGCGTCAAGTTGTGCGCGCACGCGAGATGGGCTTTACGCCGATGGGTGCTTTGGAAATTGAGTTTTATCTGGTTGATCGCGAAAACGATAACCGCGGGCGCAAACAGCCCGCTCGCTATGCGATGAGCAAAAGACGCCATTTGCATACAAACACTATGTCCGTGGATGAACTAGACGAGATGTCTCCATTTCTAGACGCGATTTACCAAGGGGCAAAAACCCTTGGGATCCCTCTGGAAACGGTGATTTCCGAATATGCCGCGGGGCAATATGAATTCACGTTGCGCTATCGTGACTTGCTGCACGCCGCCGATGATGTGATCACCGCAAAACGTCTAATCCGCAGTACCGCGCGGCGTTTTGATATGGAGGCCTGCTTTATGGCTAAGCCGTTTGGTCAGTCGGCGGGATCGGGTATGCATTTGCATTTATCGTTGAATGACGTGACGGGGAACAATGTCTTTGCCGACCTGCCATCGGGAGAGTTATCGCCCGTCATGCGTTACGCTATCGGTGGTATTCGCCATAGTATGGCTGAATCTATGTTGGTTTTAGCACCGTTTTTGAACTCTTGGCGGCGTTTCTCGTCAGCAATCTATTCGCCCGCCAATAACAGCTGGGGCATTGAAAACCGAACTGTGGCGCTGCGTGTTCCTGCCGGCTCTGCAGCTTCGCGCCATTTCGAACATCGACTGGCGGGGGTTGATGCTAATCCCTATCTGGTCGGGGCCGTCACCTTGGCTGGCGCGCTTGAGGGGATAACCCGTCAAATTGATCCCGGCCCCCCCGTCGAAGGAAGCACCTATGGCGCAAGTGCCACGCGCGAGATGCCGCGCAGCTGGTTGGATTCAATTGATCTTTGCAACGATTCCCCCTTTATGCGCGCCGTTTTGGGCGATGTGTTGCATAAGGGTTTTGTTGCCGTAAAACGGTCTGAATATATTAAAATGACACAAGAAGTCACCGATGCCGAATGGGATCTTTACGGGTTTATCGTATAGGGTAGATAATCTTTCATCCATATGTGGTGTTTATGTAACATAATAATACAAAAAGCTGTGTGTAGCCTTTTCGTTCTGGTGTTTGCCCCCCTGCGAGCGCCTGATTAAGTTTATTGAAAAGGATTCGTTATGGCTTATCATAGTGAGAATGGAAGATACTTCCTCGGATGTCGCACAAACCGTGCGGGGGGGCTAGAAGTTGTTTTTGAAATTGCTGATACTAAGCGCATGATTTTTAACGTTTTGAACGTTGCGCCTAGTGAGCCTGTCATCAATGCAATTTTGAAATCGGCCCTAGAAAGCACCAATGTGTTAGAGTTTTTGATCGAAAAAACGCAAGAACAACATATTACTATGGAATTAAGCGCAGGCTGAGTCTAGAGGCGGGTTTTAATGGTGCCACTGTTACGTAAATAAAACACCAGGGTTGTTACTACAAGGCTGCCACCTGCCAGCATAAAGCTTGTTGGGCTTTCTCCCAAAAAGGCCCAGACCCAAATGGGACCCAGAATCGTTTCTAGCAACATTATTAAACTAACGTTCGACGCACTTGTGTATCGTGATGATAATGTTAGTAAAAACAATGAACAGGGTACGATCACAGCCCCAGTAACTGCAATAATCAATACCGATCCTAGATCTGCAAATGGAGTGGTCTGCGTCATCCATAGGCCTAAAAGACCCGCCAAAATCGCACCCAAGCCCATTCCCAATGGAAATGGCAAATCTCTATTTTTGCGTACGATTACGAAATTCGCGGCTAAGCTAATGGCAACGGCAAGGCCGCACAAAGCGCCAAAGGCGGTTGAACGGTCAAGTGCCAAGGCCCCACCGTCTTTATTGGCCATCGCCAAGGTTAAACCAGCCAAAACGAAGCCAATTGTGACGGTTAGACGTAGGGTGAGTTTCTCATTCAAAAAAATAGCGCTCAAAACCGCCGCCATCAAAGGCATCGTGGCAACGCCCAATAATACCGAACTGACGGGCGCATTGGCAATGCCAATGGTAAAACCCGCGCCATTTACCACCTGGAAGGCAATCAAGAGCCAAAATATACTTGCACTAAAGGGGCGCAAAATCTGTCTAAGGTGGGGCTTTTCGAAGAACACCCAAACACCAATATAGACTATGCCACTACATAGGCCCCGCCAAAATAGCATATTAGGCCCGCTTAGTCCTGAAAGGCGCATAAGCAACGAGTCGGGGGCCAAAATGGTGGCACCCAAAAGGGCCAAAAAGATGCCATTTTTACGCAAGTTGGGGATAATGGGGCGCATAAAGGGTCCTTAACTGTCCAAGGCCCCGCCAGATGAAAAGGGGCCGCCATGATGTCAGGCCCTTTGGTGCTATACTTTTTTAGGTTTTACCATCCATTCTTTGCCTCGTAGCATGCCATTCCAATAGATCCATGGCAACATTTTTGCTTTTAAGAACCACGCTAAGGCCGTAGGTTTGGTACCGTCATTGATCCAAGTTGGAAAGCTTGGCAATAATTTGCCGCCGTAGCCAAACTCGGCCAGAACGATTTTGCCGCGCTCAACCGTCAATGGGCACGATCCATAGCCATCATAATGGAAGATATGGCTTTGGCTTTTAATGTCCGCCACAATATTTTCAGCCACAATTGGCGCTTGTTTGCGCACCGCAGCGGCGGTTTTGGCATTGGGGGCATTCATCACATCTCCCAATGACCAGATATTATCATGGGACCTATGGCGCAAAGTGGTTTGGTCGACATCCACCCAACCTGCGGGATCGGCAAGGGGCGATTGCTTAATAAAGTCAGGCGCGGTTTGGTTGGGTGTAACATGGATCATGTCGAATTCAACTTCGACCGTTTGGGCGGGGGTGTCTGGTTTTGCAACTGTGAACCATGCTTTTTTCGCGGCCCCATCAATAGCGCTCAGCGAATGGAAGTAATTGAGATTCACTTTATATTTTTCAATATAAGACATCAGTGCAGGTACATATTCTTTTACACCGAAGAGTACACCGCCAGCATTATGAAAATTGATGTCGATTGCGCCAAGTACACCTGTGCGGTGCCAGTGATCGGCCGACAGATACATAGCTTTTTGCGGAGCGCCCGCACATTTGATCGGCATGGGCGGTTGGGTAAAGACAGCGCGGCCTGATTTTAAACTTTTGACCAGATCCCATGTATAGGGTGCCAGGTCATAACGGTAGTTTGAGGTGACGCCATTTTTACCCAGCGTGGCGCTCAGCCCTTCAACTTTGCTCCAATCCAATACCAACCCAGGGCAGACTACTAAACGCACATAACCAATGGCACGGCCATCTTCTAGCGCTACGGCATTATTGTCAGGGTCAAAGGCCGCAACCGCGGCTTGAATCCATTTAACACCTGATGGAATCAGAGATGACATGGTGCGAATGGTGGATTTGGGGGAAAAAATGCCTCCACCAACCATTGTCCAGCCAGGTTGGTAATAATGTACGTCGGCGGGGTCGAGAATTGCGATATTCAGATTTGATTGGCGCGACAAAAGGCTTGCTGCGGTGGAAATGCCTGCGGCCCCACCGCCCACGATCACCACATCATAGGAGACATCAACAGAAGACTTTGGATGATGTGCTTGGTTTTTAAGTGTTGTCGTCATCGCTTTCTCCTGATTGTTTATTTTTTAGATCTTATGAGAGTGCACATGAAGTCTGGCCCCAATCGGGGGAATATGAGCCAAAAGAGGGGCCTTTTTAAGCAATATCTTGTAAGGTCAGTTGATTAAGAACAAACATAAAGGCGTTTATGGCCTTTGTCATCCTCTTAGCCATTCCTAGCTTGCGACAAGTAAGAAACCAAAAGTCTAGATGTAAAGCGCGATGGGCCTTTCAAACGAGGCGTAAAAAGTCAGCTTGTGCCCACTTACAGGCTTTCATCTTTTTGGCTGAAAATTGTTATTGCAACCCAAATTAATTTAAGACTTAATCTTTTCAAGACCAACCAAAAAGGGAGATTAAAATGAAAAAAACAAAGATTACTGCCGCTGGCCTAACATTCGCCGCTGCCTTGGCAGGGGGCTCGGCGGTTTTTGCAGCAGATACGGTAAATGCCGCATTTTTTCTAGAGTGGGCCACTCCAAACCAGATCGCCAAAGTCGACAAAGCCTATGACAAGGCGATGGGCGTTGATGTGAACTGGGTCGACTTTTCGACTGGTGTAGCCATGACCGAGGCTATGCTATCGGGAGACATCGATATTTCTTACTCGCAAGGCTTGGCCCCCTTCGTGACTGCCATCCAGCAGGGCGCGCCGATTAAGATGGTGGGCATCGCGGTGGTTTATGAAGCCAATAATTGTTTCGTGCGCAATGGTTTGGGGATTACCTCATCTAATGCGACGGAACTAGAAGGCAAAACGGTCGCCGTTCCTTTGAACACAATGGCCGATTTTGCCTTTAAAAGCTACATGAATCACCTAAATGTTGACATGGCAAAAATGACGATCGTGGATCAAGCCCCTGCAGATGGAGCCAAATCTTTGGCCGATGGTGCGGTGGATATGGCCTGTATTTTTGGCGGGGCTTCTGCCAAAGCTGCGGGTGAAGTTGGCACGCCAATCATGACCAAAGCGGAAAAAGTCGCTGCTGGGATTGGGTCATTCGACGTGATCTCTGTCACTGAGAAATTCGCAACCGAAAATCCAGATTTGTTGCGTACATTTATGGAAGTAACCGAAGAGTCCAACCGTGCGTGGACGGGTTCTGACGCGCAAGTGACTAAAGTTGCCGCCGATGCGGGTATGGATTTTGAGACCACCAAAGCACAAATGGCGGACTTCATTTTCCCGACTGCAGCAGAACAAATTGCCACATTCTTTAACAAAAATGGTATTGCTGCCCAAGCAGCAGCATCGCTTGGCTTGCTTTATTCAAACGACTCAGATGGGGCAATGATCGCCAAAACCCTTGACGGTTCTTATCTCAAATAGGGTTTAAATACCCAACGAAAGGCGGCCTTTTAGGGGCCGCCTTTTGATTTTTAGCCTCCAAATCCCTTGGACTTATAAATCTGTTTTTTTTGGACTTAACATCACGACTTGCTTTGATGTTACCAATTCGGACCGACGTTTTGATTTAGAGATGAGCGCAACTGATGGCCGATCTTACATGCAAAGACCTATCGATGACCTATCGTAACCCGCAAACTGGGGCTGAGGTTCATGCGCTTAAAGATATTAACTTTACCCTCAAAAAGGGCGAATTACTGGCTGTCCTCGGTCCCTCTGGCTGCGGTAAGACGACTTTATTGAATATGGTTGCAGGGTTTTTGAAACCAACGGCGGGTGAAATGATCTTGGGTGATCGGTTGATCAATGGGCCGGGAGTTGAGCGCGGCATGGTTTTTCAGCAAGGGGCCTTATTTGAATGGCAGTCAGTCAAAAAAAATGTTGATTTCGGCTTGCGAATGAAAAAAACCAAGGCCGTTGAGGCCGCTGATTTAGTAGAAAAGTGGCTTGATATTGTGGGTTTGCAGGGGTTTGGTGAAACGCCAACCTATCAGCTTTCCGGGGGCATGCAGCAGCGGGTCGCTTTGGCGCGCTGTTTGGTTAATGACCCCGACGTAATTTTGATGGATGAGCCTTTGGGTGCGCTGGATGCTTTGACGCGTGAAAAGATGCAGTCCTTGATTTTAGAACTTTGGAAAGAAACCGGTAAGACCATCATTATCATAACCCATTCGGTAGAAGAGGCCCTGTTGCTGGGAGAAAGGCTGTTTGTGATGGCCCCAAGGCCGGGGCGCATTCACAAAGAATATCATTTGCCCTTTGCTGAAAGGGGTTTAAGCGAACCGCTCCGCGCCATTCGTCAAGATAAAGACTTCACAAAAGTTAGAGAAGAAATTTTGACAATGATTTGGAACATGGAAGAAGAGATCATGGGCCGTGTTTGAATTTATAGCAGATCAAAGGGCGGCCATCGCTGCTGTCTTTATTCTTACTTTGTTGCTCGCCTTTGGAGTGTCAATTTACATTGGCCGCAAAGAGTATCGCAAGAACGGTCAAGATCAGGTCTTTGGTGACCCTGAACGTACCAAAGGTGGGTGGTATTGGTCACTTTGTGGTGTTTCGGCGCTTTTGTTAATCTGGTTTTACTTTTCTTGGGGCGTGGCGCGGGCCTATTTTCCAAATGCTGCGAATGAGCTTTGCCAAATTGCCAAGCTGGATGAGGCGCTCTCGCCTATTCGTGCTGTGTTGCCCATCGGTTCGCGGTCATATCAATCGACACTGCTTGTAGCGCGTAATGGCGCCCAAATTGAGGCCTTGCGAGACAGTATGCCCAAACAGGCTTTTAGCCGTGACGAACAACAAGTGCTAGAGCTGGTTATTGACGATGTGCAGTCCTTGCTGGGCCTTTCTTCTGATCCAGATCAGCAAAGCCCTGAGGTTGCGGCGCAAATTGAGCTTCTGAGCCAAGAGTTGCGTGCCATAGCTATTGCGCTCGATGCCGGTCCAAGTGCTGTGGAGCCAAGTGCCGAAGCACTTGCGCAACCCAAATGGGGTGCAACCTACACCGAAATTCCACTGCTTCCGGTAACAGCGCGCGGTATTTTGTTTGACCAACTTTCGCAAGATGCGGCACTGTTGTCCGATCGTTTCGTAACGCTTAAAAATATTCCACCCGCCTACGCCACGCGTATTCCCCTGATCACTCAAAAAATCGAAGCCTTGTCTGCTGCTACAAAAGCGCAGCAATTTAGTGACGCAGACGTGGAAGCCCGAAAGGATTATATTAAATCACTTGATCGTATTTTTAATCGCCTAGATGACGGCTCTATCTTTCCCGCAGGCAGTTTCGCACCATTGATGAAGGTTTTTCAAGAATTGGCGCGTGCACAGGCACACGCCAAAGGAAGTTTAAAAGTAATCGACGCGTTGTTTGTTCCGGGGGCAGGGGTCGTTAAGTCACGCACGCAATGTTCCGAGCAAGGCTCCGGTCGTTGGTTGCCTAAACCTATGGATGTTGTGGTAACTTTTGCCGAATTAGCAGATCCAGATGTGGAAGATGGGGGCGGCTTTAAGGGCACGCCTTTGCTTTGGTGGAAGTGGCTACCGATCGCCGATGTCGTGGCGTTCGTCATCCCTGATGCATTGGCAGATCTTTGGGCTGGCGAATATGCCCGTCATGGGGTGGACGGTAAGGTACAAGAAAACACCAAAGATCGTCTTTTGGCTTTGGCGCAAGGCGATATCGATCTGGGCTCTGTCCCCGCGCTTGATGGGCATTTATGGGACTCGCTTTTTCGGGTATTGGTCGCCATGGGATTGGGCATTCTATGTGGAGTTCCTGTGGGAATTTACATGGGTGTTTCGCAATTCATAAAAGGCGTCTTGGACCCAGTGGTTGAGCTATACCGCCCGGTGCCACCTTTGGCTTGGGCGCCGCTGATTTTGACCATCTTTGGCATCCAAGATGACGGGAAAATCTTTTTGCTCTTTATGGTGGCTTTTGCGATCATGGTGATTTCCGCTCGCACTGGTGCTGCAGGCACCCAATTATCAAAAATTCGCGCCTCGCATTCTCTTGGGGCAAGTAATCGCCAAATCTTGTTGCATGTGATTTTGCCCAATGCCCTTCCCGAGATTTTGACCGGTGTGCGGATTGCAATTGGCGTGTGCTGGGGCACATTGGTGGCGGCTGAAATGTTGGCAGGCACCACAGGCATAGGATTTATTGAAAATGTCGCGCGTACCGTTTCGGATTATGAGCTAATTTGGGTGACCATCTTGATCATGGGAATTTTGGGTTTGGCTTTTGATTTAATCATGCGTTGGGTGATTCAAAAGACGATTCCATGGCGAGGTAAAGGCTAAGGCCTAACAGGAAAGAAAAATTTTAGGATTAGGTA
>ERZ888423.717-NODE-717-length-33124-cov-32.166077_pt1 | contig 33124 bp, 47 predicted proteins | sample MGYA00520523_ERZ888423 | MGnify/ENA primary metagenome ERZ888423 (study PRJEB32303, sample SAMEA104408611) | aquatic metagenome | biome: Brackish water; feature: Pelagic; material: water | place: Baltic Sea | collected 2014-06-08T10:24:00 | depth 30,27 m ...
GCAGGTTTCAAATGCCGCCTGACGAGGGGCATCACCAACTTTTGGGCATATCTCGGATCTGGAGGGGACGATGAAGCGCCTGATGCTGATGATGGTTGCCGCAACGCTCAGTCTTGCGGGCTGCGGCGGGGGTGGTGCGGATTCTTCGACCGGCACGCCTCCGCCGGTGTCTCCGCCGCCCCCGCCCCCGCCCCCACCTCCTCCGCCTCCACCTCCACCCCCGCCTCCGTCGGCGCCGGATTTCAGTGCGGTTGAGGCCCGGATCAACGCTGCGCCTGTAGCCAATATTGCACTTCTGGTCGGCGACCGTACGGGGGTTCGCTACCGGTTCGAGAAAGGCGCGATGAAGACGGACACCCCGATCCTGATCGCTTCTGCTTCAAAGCTTGTGTTCGGTGCGTTTGTCTGGACGCTCATTGAGCGCGGCGAGTTCTCTCGCACCTCGCGCCCGCAAGATAACATCGACTTCTGGACAAACGTGGCGGGCGACGGGCGATCGGCCATCACGCTCGACATGCTGATGGGCTTCACATCCGGTTTCAACCAGCGGGACGGTGGGCCGGGTTGCGTCGGTGAAAGTGCTTTTTCGCTCCAGACATGCGTGCGCCAGATCTATGACGGCGGGCTGGACACCCTGCCGGATTCGGCCTTCTCCTATGGTAACGAACATATGCAGATCGCCGCGCTGATGGTCGCAAACAAGCGGGGCCAGACCATCGATGCGGCGATGCGGGAAGTCCTGCTTGACCCGTTCGGGATCAGTGCAGTTACGAGATACACACAAGGCGCAGGCGACAATCCGCGGTATGCAGGGTCGCTGCTCTCAACCGGCGAGGACTATGCAAAGCTGCTGACTGCCATTCTCCAGGGCAACATCGCACCGAGCCGCGCGGCGTTTCTTGAAGACCGCACAGGCAGCCGCGTGATTGAATTCCGTCCGGGTGCGCTCGACGCCAACAATGTGGATTGGCGTTATGGCTTCGGTTTCTGGAAGGAATGCGATGTACGTCCATATTCGCCAGCCTGCGACGCCGCGCCCGTGATATCCTCACCAGGCGCCTTTGGCTTCACCCCGTGGGTCGATTTCGAGAATGATTACTGGGGTATCATTGTGCTTCAGGAGACTTCGGGGACCCTGAGAGACCCAGCCTCTTTCAGCATCGATCTCGAGCAGGATGTTCAGCCGCTTATTGAAGTCGCGCTCGGCCGCTGAAAGCGTTCAGGCGGGAGCGTCCAGGAAGACTTCGCCGGAGAGATCGTCGAGCCCGCCCTGCAAGTGGGCGCGGACGTCCCCGGCCGCCTGGTTGTAGACGCCGGGGCCGATCAGGGCGGTAATGCGGTCGACCAGTCCGCCGGTGCGGAAGGCGCTCAGGCTTTCGTCGAAATTGCGGGCGAACAGGGTCTGGACCTGCTCGATCAGGGGCTGGCAGCGTTCCGGCGACAGCTTCAGCTGCTTCACGATTTGCCGGACCCGCGTACGACGCCAACGATCGGGCCCATGTCGAGGCCGGATTCGTTGCGCTCCAATGCGGGGGCGTAGACCTTGGAGACCGCGCCATCGAGATAGAGGGCGTTGGGTACGTCAAGCTCGTCGCGGAAGAAGCGGGCGAAGGCGTGGAAGTTCACCGGCGAGTCCGAGATCACGAAGACGACGCGGCGACCATCGTCGCTGACGCCGACACCGTTGCGGCGGCGGATGCTGGTGCCGTCCGGGTTGAGGACCGGGTGGAGTTGGCCGTTGACGACGAGCATCGGGCCGGACTGGGTGGCGAAGCGGGGAGGGTCATCGGCGAAGCGTTCGGCGTAGGCGAGCGTTTCGGTGACGCCGGCGGCCGCGTCCTTGATCCAGAACACGCCGTTGGGCAGCATGCCGAAATTGCCGGGCCCGGCATTCATGACGAGGCCCATTTCGGATTCTTCTTCCTCGATATAAAGGCCGACCGGGCGGCGGTCCTCGTGGTACATGCCGGCGTTCATCGCGAAGACGAGGCTGCCGCCTTTCGAGGCGACATGGTTGGCGAGCCGGTCGAACTGGCCGAAGGGCGCGCCGGCCTCGTCGCGCAGGAAGAGGCGGATGTCATCGGCGGCGGGGTCGAAGCTGCAGACCAGAAAGGGCACCGATTCGAAGCCGACCGTCTCGCACGGGCCTTCGGACCTGGGGGTGCAGCCGGCAAGCACGAGGCCGCTGAGGGCAAAGAGGGCGGCGCGCAGCATCATTGTAGAGAGGTTAGTCATCCGGGGCGCCGCCCGCAACCTTGCCGCCTGTACGAGGCTGCGGGGAGGTGTGGAATGCCGCAATGGCGACACGCGGTGCGGCGATTGCGTCTGCCCTCCGAGGGGCTTATCCTGCGCTCATGATTGCCTGCCAGACAGGCATCCCCAAAAGGATCCGACATGCCGAAGTCAAAAGACGCTCCAGCCGCCGCCCGCGAGGGGCGCGATTCGCTCCTGCAGTTCACCGTGATGGTTTCGGGGCGCAGCGATCCGGCGGAAGTGATGGCCTACGCGGTAGAGCGCGGCTGGCTGGACGCAGGCGGCAATATCACACCAGCGGGGATAGAGCTGGAGAAGGCATTGTCCGACCAGTCAGGCACGCGCTCGGCATTCCAGGGAACATAAAGTTGGCTGGGAACTTCGAACGCCACCGGCAGGCCTGGACGACCGATGAGGTGCAGAAGCTGCACCTGCTGGCGACCAAGGGCATGAGCCTGAAAGCCATAAGCAAGGCGATGACCCGCAGCGAGGAATCGATCCAGGTGCGGGCGAAGATCGACAAGCTGAAGATTTCGAAGATGCGGTAGGGGGGGGCGGCGGGCGCTGCGATCAGCTGTAAGCCCTGGACCAGCTTCGGGCCCATCATCATAGTATGGTCTGCAGGCTGGTTGTGTTTGCGGTGCGCCTGCAAAAGCAAAATCCGGCACTGTCATTGATGATCCCTGGGCGGAGCGTTTTCACGCTGGCCTGCCGGAATGGTAACGCGGCGAATGCTGCGCGGCGCAACCTTGCGCCCGTTCGGTACTTCTTGTGGGATCACAAACAGGAGCTGAGCATGACCGCTATCAAGTCCGCCAGAATAGCCATCCTCTCCACAGACGGATTCGGGCAATCGGAATTATTCAAGCCGGAGCAGGCGCTCGAAGCGGCCCCTGCGACCGTGCTTGTGCTGCTGAAGGATGCCAGCCAGGAAGACTATGATGCGCTTGTGTTGCCCGGCGGTCAGATGAATCCGGACATTCCGGGAACCCTTCCGGAGGCGATCAGCTTCGTGAATAGCCTTTTTCGACGCCAGTAAGCCGCTCCCCGCGATCTGTCATGCGCCCTGGCTGCTGATCGCAGCGGGTAGTGTTAGTGACCTGGCGCTGACCAGCTGCAAATCGATCAAGGCCGATGCGGTGAACGCGGGCGGCAGATGGCAGGACAATGCGGTCGTCGTCGATAACGGCGTGATCACCTCAGGAAATCCGGACGATCTCGGCACGTTCGCGGTCAAGATCATCGAGCAGGTTGCCAAAAGCCTGCAGGCACTCAGCGCGGCCTGAAACGTCAACAGGCCGGACTTCCGGACGGGTCAGGCAAGGGGGGGGCAAGAGCCGGGATACAAGCTCTGCCACGGCTTGCCACTTCAGGCGCCTGCTTCGCCGCCCGCCAGCGCCTCGCGGCGTTTCTCAGCAGCGGATTTTTTGACGCTTTCGGAGCGCAGCTGGCCGCAGGCGGCGAGGATGTCGCGGCCGCGGGGGGTGCGGATGGGGGAGGCGTAGCCGGCGCGGTTGAGGATTTCGGCGAAGGCCTCGATCTTTTCCCAGCTTGAGCATTCGTAAGGGCTGCCCGGCCAGGGATTGAACGGGATCAGGTTGATCTTGGCGGGCACGCCCTTCAGCAGGCGGACGAGATCGTGCGCTTCGGCGAGCGTGTCATTGACGCCTTTCAGCATCACGTATTCGAACGTCACCTTGCGGGAGTTGCCGAGGCTCGGATAGGCGGCGATGGCGTCCATCAGTTCGGCGAGGTTGTACTTCCTGTTGATCGGCACGAGTTCGTTGCGCAGGTCGTCGTTCGTGGCGTGCAGCGAGATGGCGAGCATGGCATTGGTGCGCTGGCCGAGTTCCGGGATCCTGGGCGCCACGCCGGCGGTGGAGACGGTGATGCGTCTGCGGCCGATCGCGATGCCGTCGCCGTCCGAGATCGTGTCGATGGCTTCGGCGACATTGTCGAGATTGTAGAGCGGCTCGCCCATGCCCATGAAGACGATGTTGGTGAGCAGGCGGCCTTCCTCGGCGCTTGGCCATTCGTCAAGCGCGTCGCGGGTGATCAGCACCTGCTGGACGATTTCCTGGGCGGTGAGGTTGCGCACGAGGGCCTGCGTGCCGGTATGGCAGAAGGTGCAGTTGAGGGTGCAGCCGACCTGGCTCGAGACGCAGAGGGCGCCGGCCTTGCCGACATCCGGGATATAGACGCTTTCACTCTCGATGCCGGGTCCGAAACGGGTGAGCCATTTCTGGGTGCCGTCGCCGGAGACCTGATGGTCGGCGATTTCGGCGCGGCCCAGACTGTATTTTTCCGCCATCAGGCTCCGCAGATCCTTGGCGATGTCGGTCATCACCGCGAAATCACGGGCGCCGAAATGGTGAATCCAGCGCCGCAGCTGTTTGGCGCGCATGCCAGCCTGTTTACCGTCCAGCCCAAGCGATTCCATCTCCGCCTTCAGGGCCGGGATCGACAGGCCTGACAGGGATTTCGGGCGCGGCTGAGGCGCGGAGCGCCGGGAAAGGTCGAGTGAGGTGGACATCGGCGGGCCTATAGCATGCGGGGCAGATTAAGGAAAACCGCTCCGTGCATGGACAGAATGTAAGGGGGCAAATCGTGGATCGGGCCTTCTTTCTGTCACCGAATTGCGGGAACGATCTGACACTCTTGGCGTATATTCATACGGGTTGCCGCAAAAAGCGGTCGATAAAATTCATCACAAGGGAGTCACCTCATGAAAAAGTCTATGATCCTCATTGCAGCGCTCGCGCTGCCGCTTTTCATCCAGGCCTGCCAGACGGGTCCGAGCCAGCGCGTGCTGACGACCGGCGCGGCCGGCGCCATCCTCGGCGCAGGGGCCGGTATGATGGCCGGCGGTGACGACAAGCGCAACGCGGCCATCGGCGCCGCTGTCGGCGCGATCGCCGGCGTCTCGGTCGGCGTCTACATGGACAAGCAGGAAGAAAAACTGCGCCAGCAAACTGCGGGCACCGGCATCGAAGTCGACCGCGTCGGCGACCGGCTCCAGCTGACCATGCCGTCGAGTGTGACCTTTTCGGTCAACAGCGCGACGATCCAGCCAGGCTTCTACGGCCCGCTGAACGATGTGGCCGCAACACTCGTCGAGTTCCCCTCGACCGCGGTCGACATCATTGGCCATGCCAGTTCCGACGGCGCTGACGACTATAATATGACCCTGTCGCAGCAGCGCGCCCAGTCGGTGCGGACCTACCTCGTCGGCCGCGGCACGCAGGCTGTGCGCATCAACGCCATCGGCATGGGCGAAGCCCAGCCGATCGCCGACAACTCCGCGCCTGAAGGCCGCGCGGCTAACCGCCGCGTGGAAATCCATCTGACCCCGATCACGCAGTAACCTGCGTTTCGACTGAACGGCTGAAGAACGGGCTGTGGCTGAAAGGCTGCCGCCCGTTTTGCTTTTCGCCTTGCGGGGCTGATTTCCATCAGGATTCGGCAGGAATTCGCGCATCGGTATATGGTGTTCCGGCGCAAAGCACGGATCGTGGCGGCATGGACAATACGGGACACGTTAAACGGGCGAGCGGGCCCTTCGGGCGCAGCGCGCCTTATGCCGGCCTGTTCTCGGAGTTCATCCGGGGGCTTTCCTGGGTATATCTGAGGACGATCGGCTGGCGCATCGGGTCCGACTGGCCGGTGGATGTGCCGAAATCCGTGATCGTGGCGGCGCCGCATACGTCCAACTGGGACGGGCTGACAATGGTGGCGGTGGCCGGCTGGTACCGGATCAAGCTGAACTGGATGGGCAAGGCGGCGCTGGTGCGCGGGCCGCTGGGATGGCTGGTCAGGCGGTCGGGCTGCGTGCCGGTGGAGCGATCCACGTCGCAGGACGCGGTTGAGCAGATGCGGCAGGCCTTTGCGGCGCGCGAGACGATGTATCTCGCGGTCGCGCCGGAAGGCACGCGGGAGGCCAATCCGAACTGGAAGACGGGTTTCTACCATATTGCGCGCTCGGCAGGCGTGCCGATTGTGATGGCGGTGCTGGACTACCGCACGCGGGTTCTGCGCCTCGAGGGGCCGCTGCCGGTGACGGCGGATGCGGCGGGGGATATGAAGAAGGTGCTGGCCTACTACGCCGAAGCGGACGGGAAATACCCTGAGCGCTTTGTCAGGCCGGACTGGTAGCGGGTTAGCGGCAGGCTTCTGCGGCCTTGTCGATTGCGGTGGCCGAGCCGCTCAGCGAGAATTTGTAGGATGTTTTCGTGCCGCGCGCCGAGGTGGCGTCGACGACGAGGCTCGCGCCCCTGCGCAGGGCTTCGACAATGGCCGGGTCGTCTGCATCTTCGGCGAACGCCTCGCGGCCCACCGGGAAGAGAGACCAGGAGGAGCGGCCGACCCTGGCCTTGGGGGCGGAACCTTCCTTGAAGTCGTAGCCGACCTTGATCGAGGGCTGGGCCTTCGCCTTGCCGGATTTCCAGCTGGTCACGTAATACCAGACGGCCCCGTGGTTGACCTTGGTGGGCGTCTTGGTCTCGGCCTCGGTAGCGGCGTAACAGATCAGGTCGCCCTCGACGGTTTCGGTGAATACAGCCCAGTCCTTGAACCGGCCGACCGCTGCGGGCTCCGCAAGGGCGGCTCCGGTGAACAGGAACGGCGCGATCACAATTGCGAGATGACCTAGGCGGCGAAATGTTTTCTGTTGCGTGCTCAATATTTTATTCCCATAGTCGCTTCAGGCCATCACTCTAGTGGCAACAGCCTTCGCGCGCGACCACGAGAAACACTTATAGCGAGTATAACTAGGAAAATCCAAGCGTCATGGTTGCTTTACCGAAGGATCAGGCAGAGAGTGTAACCGTTAAGACGGGAAAGGCTCCGCGTGTGTTCGACAAGACGGTCCGAACGGTAGATCCCTCCCAGCGGGAGCGGCATGCCGACTGTATGGCGGCGATCTCCACTGACCGGTCCAGGCCCGCGTTTTCCGAGCTGTTCGAGTTCTACGCCCCCCGGATCAAGAGCTATATGCTGCGCCTCGGCGCCAGTGACGGCGAGGCCGAGGAACTGGCGCAGGACGTGATGATCACGGTCTGGCAGAAGGCGGGGATGTACGATCGCAAGCAGGCGTCGGTCTCGACCTGGATGTTCCGGATTGCGCGCAACCGGCGGATCGATCTGCAACGCCGGCAGCGCCGCCCGGAACTCACCGCTGATGATCCGATGCTGCGCCCGCCGGAAATCGAGCAACCTGATTCGCTGATGTCGCGCGACCAGCTGGAAGGCATCGTGCGCTCTCAGCTCGTCAAGCTTCCGGCCGACCAGCTCCTGCTGCTGCAGGCCGCGTTCTATGACGGCCTGTCGCATTCCGAAATTGCGCGGGCCTTCAATCTGCCGCTTGGCACGGTCAAGTCGCGTATCCGGTTGGCGTTTCTTCGCCTGAGAGGTGAGCTCGAAGGGGCAACTTAATGCTTCTGCTGTAATCGGCAGCCTTGCGTCCTTGACCTGTGCGTCAATAGAACAATGTTGCTCGAAACGACCGGAATTTTTCAATCAATGTCTTCTTCGCCTACCAACACGTTCAGTGAGCTCTACGCCGCCTATGCGGCAGGTTGTCTCGATCCGGCATTTGCGCTGATGTTGGAAACGCAGAGCGTTCTGCGCCCGGAAATCCGCGACGCGGTGGCGCTCAGCGAAGTGATCTCAGGCTGTATTCTGGAGACGGCGACGGCCGCCAGGCTGACCGACGGCGCGCTCGACCGGGCGCTGGCGGCGATCGACGCGCTGGACGCTGACGAAGTGTCTTCCGCGCGCGCCGGCCGCGCGGCGGGGGAGGCTATGGAAGAGATGCTGGCGCTGCCCGAGCCGCTGCGCACGGCGGCGCTGGACGCGCTCGGCAAGAGCGGCTGGCAAGCCATGGGACGCGGACTGAAGCGGCTGAACCTCAACGCTGGCTCCAGGCTCGAGACGGAACTCTACCGGATTGCGCCCGGCGCAAGGATCCCGCGCCACACGCATGCCGGCAGCGAATACACGCTCGTCCTGGCTGGCGGCTTTTCGGATGAGCGCGGCAGCTATGGTCCCGGCGACATAGTGATCAACGGCACCGACGATTACCATCAGCCGGTCGGCGACGAGGGCGAGGTTTGCTACGCCCTCGCGGTGCGCGATGGCGGGCTGCATTTTACCGGCGTGATGGGCTTCATCCAGCGGACCCTCGGGGCGCGCTAGTTCTCACCGGGCCTTTTTCTATCCGGACCCGGAACATGTTTCCGGCCGGGTGCGTCCGGGCCGCCTGGCATAATCGGTCGGGGCGCGTGGCCGCCCATCGAGAGGTGGCGGTCGTACATGACCATCGCGCCCGCAAGACTGACATTGATACAGAACTTGGTGGGGATCTTCACGACATGCGCGCAGCGGTCGAGGATCGCGGGCGAAAGGTTTCCCTTCTCGGGCCCGAGGATATAGGCTGCCTGCGGCGGATGCCGGAAAGAGGGGAGCATGACTGCGTCATCGGTCAGCTCGATGCCGACCAGCTGGCAGCCGCGCGGCAGCTGCATCTCGCCGGGCGTGTCCCATTGGTAAAAGGGGATCTGGTCTTCGCTCTTGGACGTGTCGGCCCAGTGGCCTTCCTTGATATTCTTCGCCGCCCGAATCGAGAAGACGAAACTGGCGCCGAAAGCATGGCCAGTACGCATCAGGGCGCCGAGGTTCATCGGTTTGGAAATGCGCTCGGCGCCGATGGCGAAGAAACCCCGCATGTCAGATCACTCCAAAGGCGTAGCGTCCAGCCAGGACGAGGATCAGCAGCAGGCCGGGGGCGACCAGGGCGACGCGGCGGGCGAGGACCAGGTGGGCGACGGGATTGGGATATTCCGTAGACAGATAATGCGCGTGCTGGGAGTCCGGCTCCGCCCGCCCGGCGTCATATATGGCGGTGCGGTACGCCGTATCGGTGTGCTTGCCGCCGAACCTGGCGGCGAGCGCGCGGCGCAGCACGATGGACAGCAGCATCCGCATCTGCGCGGCGAGCAGGATGGCGAAGGCGAGCAATGCGGTGAGGACCCAGAAGAGGACGATCACAGGAAAGTCCCCACTTCGAAACGGCCGCGCGAATCGGCGAGGGCGCGCTTAAGGCCGGAGGAGTTGAAGCCCCAGACGAGCTCGCCGCTGGCCGAGACGGCGATCATGCCGCCATTGCCGCCGAGGCGTTTGACATCGTCGAGCGCGCCGCGAACGGCCTTTTCGAAGGTCTGGTTGCCATAGCGGATGCGGGCGGAGACATCGGCGGCGGCATTGGCGCGGATGAAATACTCGCCGAGGCCGGTGCAGCTTACCGCGCAGCGCTCGTCGGCCCAGGTGCCGGCGCCGATGATCGGCGTGTCGCCGATGCGGCCCGGGGTTTTCGACAGCACGCCGCCGGTGGAGGTGGCGGCAGCGAGGTCGCCGTACTGGTCGAGCGCGACGGCGCCGACCGTGCCCATGCCCGGCGATTTCTCCTGCATGGTGTCTTCGTCGACGGCGCCATAATAGGTCCTCGGATCAGTGACGCGGGCGAGGTTGGCTGAGGCGGCGAGGGTGGCCGCGCCGCCGGCGACGAGCAGCACGTTGGGGGTGCGCTCCATCACCGCGCGGGCGGCCTGCACGGGGCTTTCGAAGCCCTGCAGCGCGCCGACAGCGCCGGCGCGGCGGGTACGCCCGTCCATGATCGCGGCGTCGAGTTCCCATTGGCCGGCCGTGTTCGGGCTGGCGCCCTTGCCGGCGACATAGAGGCCGGAGGCCTCGAGCGCCGTGACCATCGCCTCGACCACGTCCAGCGCAGCTTCGCCCGCGGCGAGGCGCGCGGCGCCGTCCTTGAGGAGCGCGCGCAGGTGCGCCTCTTCCGGGGCATAGTTGCGCCCGAAGATCGGACCTGCGCCGCCATGCAGGGCAAGAGCCCAGAGTTTCGCCATCTCTTTTTGCCTCTTTCCCCTCGCGTCAGGCTTGGCGTGGGTGTGGCGCATGGCTACCGTCAGGCCAGCGAAACAACAAGCCGTGAAGGGAGCTCCCGCATGAAAGCCGTGCTGTCGAAAACCGTGGGAGGGCCTGAGACCCTCGTACTCGAGGATGTCGCCGTTCCGACGCCGGGCAAGGGCCAGGTGCTGATCCAGGTCAAAGCCTGCGGGGTGAACTTCCCGGATTCGCTGATGCTGCTGGACATGTACCAGTTCAAGCCGGCACGCCCCTTTGCGCCGGGCGGGGAAGTGGCGGGCATCGTCTCGGCGTTGGGCGAGGGCGTCAGCCATGTGAAGCCGGGCGACCGGGTGCTGGCATCGGTCGGCACAGGCGGGATGGCGGAATATGCCGTGGCGGCGGCGCCGAGTGTGATGCTGATCCCGGACAATATGCCGTTTGACGAGGCGGCGGCGCTGATGATGACCTACGGCACGTCTTACTATGCGCTGAAGGACAGGGCGAACCCGAAGCCTGGCGAGAAGCTGCTGGTGCTCGGCGCTGCGGGCGGCGTGGGCATCGCGGCGGTGGAACTCGGAAAGGCGATGGGCCTGGAAGTGATCGCGGCGGCCTCGACGCAGGAGAAGGTGGATTTCTGCCTCTCCAAGGGCGCCGACAAGGGGCTCGTTTATGCGAGCGAACTGGACCGCGACGGGCAGAAGAAATTTGCGGACGACATCAAGGCCGTGTCCGGCGGCGGTATCGACATCGTGTATGACGGCGTCGGCGGCAACTATGCCGAGCCGGCGGTGCGCGCGCTCAACTGGGAAGGGCGGTTCCTCGTGATCGGCTTCCCGGCCGGCATTCCGAAGCTGCCGCTGAACCTGACGCTGCTGAAGAGCTGCGATGTGCGCGGCGTGTTCTGGGGCGCGGCGGTGGCGCGCGATCCGAAGGCGCATGCGCAGAACGTCAGGGAGCTGTTCGAGCTCTACAGGGCCGGCAGGATCCGCCCGCACATCTCGAACTCCTATCCGCTCGAGCGCGGCGGCGACGCTATCCGTGAGCTGATGGACCGCAAGGCGACGGGGAAGGTCGTCGTTCTCATTTAACCCACTTTACCGCGCGAAAGCGGCGATACGCTGAAGCCTGAACGAAAAACCCCGCTGGATGTCTCCAGCGGGGTTTTGTCTGTGTGGCGACGGAAGGCCTAGGCGCGTTTGTCGCCGTCGACTTCTTCGAAGTCGGCGTCGACGACGCCGTCATCCTTGGCGCCGTCGGCTTCGGCGGCGGCGGTGCCGGCAGCGGCGTAGATCGCCTCGCCGAGTTTCATCGCGGCGGTCATCAGCGACTGGTGCTTGGCCTGGATGTCGGCCGCATTGTCACCGGCGGCAGCGGTTTTCAGGTCCGCAATCGACGATTCGATCTCGCCCCTGACCGCGTCAGAGACTTTCGAGCCATGCTCGATCATCTGCTTCTCGGTCTGGTGAACGAGGGCTTCGGCATGGTTTTTGGCTTCGACCAGTTCGCGGCGGGCCTTGTCGGCGCCGGCATTGGCTTCGGCTTCGGCCATCATCTTCTTGATGTCGGCTTCGGAGAGACCGCCGTCCGCCTGGATGGTGATCTGCTGTTCCTTTCCGGTGGCCTTGTCCTTGGCCGAGACCGAGACGATGCCGTTGGCGTCAATGTCGAAGGTCACCTCGATCTGCGGCAGGCCTCGCGGGGCCGGCGGCAGGCCTTCGAGGTTGAACTGGCCGAGCATCTTGTTGTCGTTAGCCATCTCGCGCTCGCCCTGGAAGACCTTGATGGTCACGGCGGGCTGGTTGTCTTCGGCGGTCGAGAAGACCTGCGACTTCTTCGTCGGGATGGTGGTGTTGCGGTCGATCAGGCGGGTGAAGATGCCGCCGAGCGTTTCGATGCCGAGTGAGAGCGGGGTGACGTCGAGAAGGACCACGTCCTTCACGTCGCCTTGCAGCACGCCGCCCTGGATCGCGGCGCCGATGGCGACGACTTCATCCGGGTTGACGCCCTTGTGTGGTTCCTTGCCGAAGAATTTCTTCACGGCTTCCTGCACCGCGGGCATCCGCGTCATGCCGCCGACGAGGACGACTTCATCGATGTCAGCCGCCGTCTTGCCAGCGTCCTTGAGGGCTTTCTGGCACGGGTCGATGGTGCGCTTGACGAGGTCTTCGACAAGGCCTTCGAACCTGGCACGGGTCAGCTTGATATTGAGGTGTTTCGGGCCTGTCGCGTCCGCCGTGATGAAGGGCAGGTTCACTTCGTACTGCGTTGCAGACGAGAGCTCCTTCTTGGCCTTCTCGGCTTCTTCCTTGAGGCGCTGAAGGGCGAGCTTGTCGGTCTTCAGGTCGATGCCCTGTTCCTTTTTGAACTCGGCTGCCAGGAATTCGACGATGCGAAGGTCGAAGTCTTCACCGCCGAGGAAGGTGTCGCCGTTGGTGGAGAGCACTTCGAAGACGCCGTCGCCGATCTCGAGGAGGGAGACGTCGAACGTTCCGCCGCCAAGGTCATAGACGGCAATGGTCTTGTTGCCGGCCTTGTCGAGGCCGTAGGCGAGCGCAGCAGCGGTCGGCTCGTTGATAATCCGCAGCACGTCGAGGCCGGCGATGCGGCCGGCGTCTTTCGTTGCCTGGCGCTGGGCGTCGTTGAAATAGGCAGGGACGGTGATGACGGCCTGCGTCACTTTTGCACCGAGATAGGCTTCGGCGGTTTCCTTCATCTTGGTGAGGATGAAGGCGGAGACTTCCTGAGGGGAGTAGTCCTTGTCGCGGCCCTTGACCCAGGCGTCGCCGTTCGGTGCCTTGACGATGCCGAAGGGGCTCATGGCCTTGTCCTTCTGGGCCGTCGGGTCGTCGAAGGTGCGGCCGATCAGGCGCTTGATTGCGTAGAAGGTGAAGTCTGGGTTGGTGACACCCTGGCGGCGGGCGGGCTGGCCGATGAGGCGGTCGCCGCCCTCGGTGAAGGCCACAACAGACGGGGTGGTGCGGGCGCCCTCGGAGTTTTCGATAACCTTGGCCTGGCCGCCTTCCATGACGGCAACGCACGAGTTCGTGGTGCCGAGGTCGATGCCGATGATCTTGCTCATACTGTCTCTCTCTTCTTTAGCTGCCTTGGGCGGGGTTTGGGTTCGGTCTGCTCAGCAGCCCCGGCCGCCAATGGCTCTCTTCAAGTTTCTGTTTTGAGCGGTGGGGACGACGTCCTGCGCCGAACCACCTGTTCGGTCGTCGATATGGTGAACCCTGCGCGTCGCTCAAGGGGCATATGCACATTTGGATAGGTAGCGCGATAGGCGGCGTCTATCGCGGAGCCGGACAGGAGCTATTTGCAAATCATTCTCATAGTTCTCATGTCCGGCGCATGAGACTGAGATTTCCATCCTTGCCGCGCCCCGCCCTGAAGACGCTGACCTGAAGCCTGATGCACTTCGCCGCGGCGATCACGGTCGCGTACGCGCTGGCCAGCAGCTGGCGCGCCGCGTTCTCGATCGGCATGATCGGGCCGCAGGTCCAGACGGCCGTCTGCGTGCTGCCCGGGCGCGGGCGGATCAGGGCGCCCGGCCGGAAGCTGCGCCCGGATTACAGATCGCGCCTCACTCGCAACCTTTCCGGTACGCGCCTATGTAAGGCGGGCAACCATAGGGCTCCTCCATGAAATACGCAAAACTCGGACACACGGGACTGGTGGTGTCGAAACTCTGCCTGGGCACGATGACGTTCGGGGGCGATGGCGGGATCTGGAAATTCATCGGCAAGCAGCAGCAGGAAGAGGCCGACGCTCTGGTCAAGGCGGCGTTCGACGCCGGGATCAATTTCTTCGATACGGCGGATGTGTATTCGGCCGGACGCTCCGAGGCGATCCTCGGGCAGGCGCTTCGCAATACGGGTCTGCCGCGCGACGAGGTCGTGGTGGCGACCAAGGTGTTCGGGCGGGTCCCGATGCTGGTGGGGGACGGGGCGAGCGCGGATGAGACGGCGGAAGCCGAGCGGCGCGAGAAGCACGCGCGCAACATTTCCGGCCTGTCGCGCAAGCATGTCTTCGACGGCGTGGACGCAAGCCTCGCGCGGCTGGGGCTTGATTATATCGATCTATACCAGGTGCACGGCACCGATCCACTGACGCCGATCGAGGAGACGGTGGAGGCGCTGGACGCGGTCGTGCGTTCCGGCAAGGTGCGCTATGTCGGCCTCTGCAACATGCCCGCCTGGCTGATTATGAAGGCAGTGGCCTATGCCGGGAAGCGCGGGCTCGCCCGGTTCGAGAGCTGCCAGATGTATTATTCCATCGCGGGCCGCGACCTTGAACGCGAAGTGGTGCCGATGGCGAAGGACCAGAACCTTGCGATCCTGCCCTGGAGCCCGCTGGCAGGCGGATTTCTCTCCGGCAAGTTCAGCCGCGACGGGGCCGGGCCGAACGATGCGCGCCGGACGATCTTCGACTTTCCGCCGGTCGACAAGGAGAAGGGGTTCAACATAATCGACGTGATGCGGGACATTGCCGCCAGGAAGGGCGCGACCGTGCCGCAGGTGGCACTCGGCTGGCTGCTGCACCAGAGCCATGTCACCAGCGTGATCATTGGCGCACGGACGATGGAGCAGCTGGCGGACAATCTGGGCGCGGTCGACGTGGTGCTGGACGCCGCGGACCTTGCGGCGCTGGACGCCGTCTCCGCGCTGGCGCCCGAGTATCCGGGCTGGATGGTCGACCGGCAGGGCATGGACCGGCGCGGGCAGGTGTGAGGCCCGGGCCCGTCCGGATCAGGAATTCTTAAGGCAATACTTCCAGGCATCCGGCCTCAAGGCTTATAAAAACAAGACGCCGGGTGATGTGATGCAGGACTTTCGGGCGGGTTTCGCCTGGCAAGCCGCCGTTCCGGGGGGGCTCACCATCGTGTTTACCGTGCTGGCGTTCCTGTCGCGGGGGCGCGCCGCGTTGCATTGGCCGAAACCGCTGCGCCAGAGCGCGGTCACCAACTTCCTGATCATCCGGTTCACCAGCCTGAATGGCGCGCTTTACCTTGTCCTGATCGCGCCGCTGGCCGTGTTCTAAACGTGGCTGGGTCTGCCGGTGATGGACGCTGCGGTGTGGGACAGGATGCCGCTCGCGGTAAAGGCGCTGGCCGCGCTCGTGGTGTATGAGTTCAGCCTCTAGCGGGTGCACCGGATGCTGCACACCAGCGTTCCGTGGCCGGCGTATGCCGCGCACCTTTCCGATCCGGAGCTCCATTTCCTGTCCTGGTCGCGCGGGCATTTCACCGAGCAGGTGGTGATTGCCGGCTGCCTCGTGTTCACTTCGTCCCGGATGGGTTTCCGGATGGAGCAGATCGCGGGCCTCGCGCTGACCAAGGGCCTGCACCAGCACTATGTACATTCGAAGCTCGACCGGGATGGTATCTTCTGCGATGTGATCGTCTCTCCGCAATTTCCATCGCTGGCGCCATGCGCATGTGGCCGAGGCCTATGATAAGAACTTCGCGTCGATCTTCCCGGTCTTCGACTGAACGTTAGGCACCGATTACAATCCGGGTTCGGCCATCGATGTGCCGACCGGCATTGCAGACAACCCGGCGAATAATTTCCTGCCACAGACGCTCTACCCGTTCCGCAAGTGGGCGCAGATGCTGCGCACGCGGGGCAAGGCGCCGGAACACGCCGGCGCGGTCCAGACTATCCAGCAAAAAGCCTTTCGGGCATGGTCGGGCATCTTTTGATGCGGAGACCTGTTTATGCGCGCCCTTTTTGCTTCCGCCTTTGCGGCGATCGTCCTGTCCGGCTGCAGCAGCGAAACACCGGAGCAGACTGCGCAACCCGAGGCGCTTGCGCAAGAGGTCGAGACCCGGATGGCCGAGGCGCGCTCGCTGGAGCTTGTCTGGATGGCGAGCGGGTTCGAGCAGCCGGAAGGGGCCGCGCTGGCGCCTGACGGGGGCTACTTCATCTCCAATATCGGCCCCGGTCCGGAGACGGAGAAGGACGGCAATGGTTATATCTCCTGGCTGAACACGGACGGTACGGTGGCGGCGGCGAAGTTTGCCGAGGGGCTGGACGCGCCGGCCGGTCTCGCGGTGCATGAGGGCGTGCTCTATGCCGCCGACCGCGACGGTGTGGCGATGTTCGATGCTGCTACCGGAGCGGCGAAGGGCAAGGTCGTGATCGAGGGCGTCGTTTTTCTGAATGACATGACGGTCTGGAAGGGCGACGTGCTGGTTTCTGATTCCGGCACGGCGACGATCCACAAGGTGACCCCGGAGGGCGCGAGCGTGTTTGCGACGAACGCGGGCTGGGAGGGTATCAACGGCATCCTGGGTGATGGCGACCGGTTGCTGATTTCGACGATGACTGAAGGCAAATTGATCGACATGCGCGGGCCGGGGGCCGAGACGGTAATTGCCACCGGTATGAAGGATGCGGACGGGATCGGGCTGGTCCCGGGCGGCGGGTATCTGGTGTCGAGCTGGCCGGGCGAGATTTACCATGTCAGCGAAGACGGCGTCGTCACGCTGATGATCGATACCAAGGCGGACGGTATCCTGCAGAACGACCTGTCCGTTTTCGGAGATGTCGTGATCGTGCCGAACTGGGAGCCGGGGACGGTGACGGCGTGGAAGATTGTCGGGCAGTAAGGCCTGCGACGGCTTGTCCGGGCCATGGCGGGTTGTCTGGAAGCCGCTGTTGCCCATCTCGAGCAGAAGAGGTGATGCCCATGGCTTTAGACCAGAATTCCCCGCTCCCCATGCCGCTGGAGTACCGGCATAGCCCGAAAGACATGTCCGACCGGGTCGCCTTCGGGCTGACCAAGATGCTGCGCTTCCTTGCGGATATGTTTTTCCGCAAGCGCTACGGGCACCGGGCTGTTGTGCTGGAAACGGTTGCAGCCGTGCCCGGCATGGTGGGCGGGATGCTGAACCATCTCAAGAGCCTGCGGAAATTCCAGGATGACCGGGGCTGGATTCATACGCTGCTGTCGGAAGCCGAGAACGAGCGGATGCACCTGATGACCTTCATTGCGGTGGCGCATCCCAACTGGTTCGAGCGTGCGCTGATCATCTTTGCGCAGGGCGCCTTCTTCAACGCCTTCTTCGTGCTCTACCTGTTTGCGCCGCGCACGGCGCACCGGCTGGTCGGCTATTTCGAGGAAGAGGCGGTGGTCAGCTACACGTCTTATCTCAACGAAATCGATTCCGGGCGTCTGCCCAATCCGCCCGCGCCGCAGGTGGCGATCGACTACTGGAAGCTGCCGGCCAATGCGACGCTGCGCGATGTCGTGATCGTCGTACGCGAGGACGAGGCCGGGCACCGCGACGTGAACCATGCGTATGCGGAAGAACTCCGCGCCGGGCGCAGCGAAGGCAGGCAGATTTCAGGGCCCGGCGAGAAAAGTGAGCTGGCGCCGTAGCGCCTAGTTCGCCTGCCCGAGGCTGACCGCCACCATCGCGGCGCGCAGGGTGCGTTCGCCGATACGCCAGCCGGGCTGGAAGAGTTCGGCGATGGTGCCGGCCGGGTGGGGCGAGGGGATCTGCGCGACGGCCTGGTGGACGTTCGGGTCGAATGTGCTGCCCGGAGACGCATCGATTTCCTGCACGTTGTGGCGGGTGAAGACCGTATGCAGTTCCTTCTGCGTCATCTCGATGCCGCCGAGCAGGTTCTTGCCCGCTTCGGTGAGCGTCTCGCGGTCGGCGTCCGGCAGGGCAGCGAGAGCGCGGGCGAGGTTGTCGGCGACATTCAAGAGGTCGCCCGCGAACTTGCCGATGCCGTAGACGCGGGCTTCGGAAACCTCGCGTTCGGCCCGCTTGCGGGTATTGTCGAGGTCCGCGTAGAGACGCAGGAACTGCGTGCGCAGTTCTTCCTTCTCGGTTTCCAGCCGGGCGATCACCTCTTCAGGCGGCGGGGCCGCGGTGTCCGCGGACGCTTCGCGCGCGGCTTCAAGATCGGCGGTTTCGTTTTCGTTCGATATGTCGCTCATGACTTTCCATCCTTCCCGCGCCGGCCCGCGAGAATTTCGCCGACCACTTTCGCGGTATAATCCACCATCGGGATGACCCGGGCATAGTTGAGCCGCGTTGGCCCGATGACGCCGAGTGCCCCGATTACCTGCTTGGTCCCACCCATATAGGGAGCCACAATCACACTTGAACCCGACAACGGGAAAAGCCTGTTCTCGGCGCCAATGAACAGGCGCACGCCTTCGGCGTCGCGGGTCGTATCAAGGATCTCGAGCAGGCTCTGCTGGCGTTCGAGCTCGTTGAACAGCTGGCGCACCCGGTCGAGGTCCTCGGCAGCCTTGGCGTCCTCGAGCAGGTTGGCCCGGCCTCGCACGATCAGGCTTCGGCCCCGGCCGGGCGCGTCGCCGCCCCATTGGGCGAGGCCGGCCTCGACGAGGGCGGTGGCGGCGGTGTCGAGCGCGGCGCGGCGGGTGCGCAGTTCCTCGCGGACTTCGTTTGTGGCTTCCGCCAGCGTGCGGCCCTTGAGCCGGGTAGAGAGATAGTTGCCGGCCTCGATCAGCGTGGTGAGGGGCAGGCCTTCGGGCACCTTGAGGAAGCGGTTCTCGACATCGCCGTCCTCGGTCACCAGCACGCACAGCGCGTCCCCGCCGGCGAGGGGGACGAATTCGACATGCCGGACGGGGGCGTCGCGGGTGGGTGAGGAGACGAGGCCTGCGCCGCCAGTGAGGCCGGAGAGGATGCCGGAGGCCTCGCCAAGCACGCTTTCAAAGTCGGCGCCCGCGGCGGCGAGGCGGTCATCGATGGCTTTCTTGTCGAGTTTAGAAGGCTCGCCGTATTCGAGGAAGCCGTCGACGAAGAGACGCAGGCCCCGGTGAGTCGGGGCGCGGCCAGCGGAGATGTGGGGGGCGTCGAGGAGGCCAAGCTCGGTCAGGTCGGCCATCACGTTGCGGATCGAGGCGGGGGAGAGCTGGATGCCGCTCTTCGACAGGGTGCGCGAGCCGACCGGCTCGCCGGTGGCCAGATAGCCCTCGACGATCTCCCGGAATATGTCGCGGGAGCGCTGGTCCAGGCGCAGCATCAGGGAATTGGTCTCGAACCGTTCGGCCATGCTCATGGAGTAAGGAGCTGAACGTCCGGGTTCAATAGGCCAGCCGCTGCGCAGGTCTGCAAATCAGCTGAGGCCTTCGATCTGGCCGGCGGCGTTCAGGTGCATGATCTCGGCGGCAGGGTGGCGGGGCAGGCCCGGCATGGTCATGATGTCGCCGCAGATCGCCGCGACGAAGCCGGCCCCGGCTGAAAGGCGCACCTCGCGCAGGCCCACGACATGGCCTTCGGGCGCGCCAAGCAGGGCCGGATCGGTCGAGAAGCTGTACTGGGTCTTCGCCATGCAGACGGGCAGCTTGCCGAACCCGGCGGCCTCCCATGCCTTGAGCTGGCTGATGACGGCGCGTGTCGTCTCGACCCGTTCGGCGCGGTAGATTCTGCGGGCCACAGTCTCGATCTTTTCGAACAGGGGCATGTCGTCCGGGTACAGAAGTCTGAACGGCTCGGCCCGCCGGGCGGTGAGTTCGGTGACCGCGCGGGCGAGGGCCTCAGCGCCGCGTCCGCCTTCGGCCCAGTGGGTGCAAAGCTCCGCCGCGACCCCGAGCCTGGCGCAATAGGCTTCGATGGCCGAGATCTCGGCGGAGGTGTCGGTGGTGAACCGGTTGATGGCGACGACGACCGGCAGGCCGAAGAGGCGCAGGTTCTCGATATGCCGGCCAAGGTTTGCGAGCCCTGATTCGAGCGCGCTGCAGCTGACCATTGCCAGGTCGTCCCTGGTGAGGCCGCCGTGCATCTTCAGCGCCCGGACGGTTGCCACCAGAACGGCGGCGTCCGGCACGAGATTGGCTTGCCGGCACTTGATGTTGAGGAATTTCTCGGCGCCGAGGTCGGCGCCGAAGCCGGCTTCGGTCACCACATAGTCGGCCATGTGCAAGGCGGCGCGCGTGGCGATCACCGAGTTGCAGCCATGTGCGATGTTGGCGAAGGGGCCGCCGTGGATGAAGGCCGGATTGTTCTCCAGTGTCTGGACGAGGTTCGGCTGCATCGCGTCCTTCAGCAGCACCATCATCGCGCCGACGGCCTTGATGTCGGCCGCGGTGACGGCGGCGCGCTCGCGCGTGTAGCCGACGATAATGCGCGCGAGGCGCGCCTCGAGATCGGCGGCATCCTTCGCGAGGCAGAGGATCGCCATCACTTCGGAGGCGACCGTGATGTCGAAACCGGTTTCCGAGGGCGAGCCGTTGCCGGGCCCGCCGAGACCGGAGACGACATTCCTCAGGCTACGGTCATTCATGTCCATCACGCGCCGCCAGGTCTTACGGCGCGGATCAATGCGTGGCTCATGGTTCCAGTGGATGTGGTTGTCGACCATCGCGGCGAGCAGGTTGTGCGCCGAGGTGATGGCGTGGAAGTCGCCGGTGAAGTGCAGGTTGATCTCGTCCATCGGCACGACCTGGGAGAGGCCGCCGCCGGTGGCGCCGCCCTTCATGCCGAAGCAGGGGCCAAGCGAGGGCTCGCGCAGGCAGAGCATCGTCTTCTCACCGATCCGGCTGAGCGCGTCGGCGAGGCCGACGGAGGTCGTCGTCTTGCCTTCGCCGGCCGCGGTCGGGTTGATTGCGGTGACGAGGATCAGCTTGCCGAGGTTGTGCGGGCGCAGGTCCTTGATGTAGCGGGCCGAGACCTTGGCCTTGTCATGGCCGTAAGGGATGATGTCCCCGGCCGGGATGCCGAGGCGCGCCGCCACCTCGCTGATGGGACGTTTCTTCGCCGCGCGCGCAATCTCGATGTCACTTGCCATAAGCCCCTCAAACGCCTTCGCCGCATGCCTTTGCTGTGGACACGCCGCACAAAACCCGCAAATCAGGCCGCAACCTATAAGGATTCCATTCCATGCCCAGCCTCATCCGCCCCTCGGGCCGCGCTTCCGATCAGTTGCGCCCGATTTCCCTCGAAACCGGGGTCACCCGGTATGCCGAAGGCTCGTGCCTCGCTAAGTTCGGCCACACGCACGTTCTGTGCACCGCCAGCTGGGAAAAGGGTGTGCCGGGTTGGATGAAAGGGAAGGGCGCAGGCTGGGTGACCGGGGAGTACGGCATGCTGCCGCGGGCCACGCACACGCGCGGACGCCGCGAAGCGGCGCAGGGCAAACAGTCCGGACGCACGCAGGAAATCCAGCGCCTGATCGGCCGATCGATGCGTTCGGTCATCGATCTGGCGGCGCTCGGCGAGAACACCATCACCATCGACTGCGATGTGGTGCAGGCCGACGGCGGCACACGCACGGCCTCGATTACCGGGGGCTTTGTCGCCCTCGCGCTCGCTTGTAAGTATCTGCAGACGGAAGGCGTTATCAAGACGAGCCCGGTGCTGAAACAGGCGGCGGCCATTTCGGTCGGGCTGTTCCAGAACCATCCGGTTCTGGATGTCGACTATCCCGAGGATTCCAGCGGCGAGGCTGACATGAACGTCGTGATGAGTTCGGATGGCGGCTTCATCGAAGTGCAGGGCACCGGCGAAGCACGCCCGATGACGCGGCCCGAGCTCGACGCGATGATGGTGCTGGCGGAGAAGGGCTGCAACGAGCTGTTTGCCGCCCAACGCCTGGCGATCGGTTAGGCTATTCGGTGCCGGGTTTGGCGCCCGTCGAGGTCACTTCCTGGCCATAGAGTGGCACCGTCGAGAGGCTCATTTTCGCCGAGCCGTCGACGATGGTGCGCCGTCATGGAGTCCTACATCAGGCTGTCGCTGCTGGCATCGCAGATGCCGCGCACGGCGGGCTGCTTGAACACGAGGCCCTGGCTCTGGTCGAAGACTTCCTCGCCGGACCTGTCGGCATCGATCTTGCCGACTGTGACCGGGCCGGACTGCAGGCGGGAAATCGAGGAGCAGGACGGGTTGTCGAACCCGTTGCCCTTGCCGAGCCGGTCCCGGACGCTGCGGCCGAAGTGGCCGAGGTGGCAGACGACGCCGGTGACCTGTGGGCGGCGATCATCTGGTTGGAATGACCGCGGACCACGAAGCCGGGGATCTGGCGCTCGCGCTCCGACAGGTTCGCCTGCCCGGGCAGGGCCTCAAGGGTAAGGTCACAGCAGCGAAGGTGAGCGAGCTGGCAGGCGGCATGACGTCTGGCGATCTCCCGCTCGTCCAGCAGGCGGTCAAGGGAAGTTGAATCGCGATCCGGTGCCTTGGCTATAGTCCTTTCCGGGCATCTGAATTTGCTCCGGCAGGATGTCTTTGTTTTCTCTGCAGCGGAAGAAGAAACTATTCGGCTGCGACGCGGCGCTGGCCTTCCTCGCCTTCGGTTTCGAACACGAGGATGTCTCCGGGCTGACACTTGAGTTCGCGGCAGAGCGCCTCGAGGGTTGAAAACCGGATGGCCTTGGCCTTGCCGGTCTTCAGGATTGAGAGGTTAGCAAGGGTGACGCCGACACGTTCCGACAGCTCTGTCAGGGACATGCGGCGTTCCAGGAGCACGCGGTCGAGGGTTACGCGGATGGTCATGTGCTGATGGCGCTCCTCAGATCGTCATTTTTTCTTCATCGCGCAGGCGGGTGCCTTCACGGAAAACCTGGGAAAGCACGAACAGAGCGGCAACCGAGATCCACAGTATGAACTGAGTCGAAATTGGAGGTAGTTTGTCTCCAACAAGACTGGGAACAGCGCGCACAACCATAACTGTCGCCATTCGGATCAGTTCCATTGCGGCGATTGCCGTGCCGATCCGGGTCAGGCGTCGTGCATTTTCCGGCACGAAAGGGTCGCCGTCAGCGAGGGTCAACAGTATGTGACGCAGCTGAAAACAGATATAAATAACGCCCGGTACAATGACTGCGAGGCCCACAATAACCAAAACAAACTCTCCCGGGAGAACGCCATCTACCAGTGTTCGGACCAGCGGAAACTGGGAATCGCCGCCTGACAGGCTGGCACTCAGGCCAACTGAAAAGAGGGGAATGCCGATGACGCCCACCGCGCCCACGATCCACATCGCGACTGTGACCAGCGCAGTCATGATTTCTGCCATGGAGTTTCGTCCGGTGCTCGGCATACCTAGTCTTTTCACCCTCTATCCCTGATGGTTGATGAAGCCGGACTCTGCGTGTGCATTGTCAAGGTTTTGCCGAATAACGATATATGAGTTCGCGCACAACGCAAGAATGGAGCCAATATGGCAGCCCGATCCGCCGAACCGCCCCCACGACTCGCGCCTGGACCGCTTCTGGCGGCGACCCACAACAAGGGCAAGGTTGTAGAATTGAAGGCCCTGTTTGAGCCGCACGGTTTCAAGGTGGTCTCCGCAATCGACCTCGCGCTGGATGAGCCGGAGGAGACGGAGACAACTTTTGCGGGAAATGCGCTGCTCAAGGCCCGCGCCGCGATGAAGGCCTCCGGGCTGCCCGCGCTCTCGGATGATTCCGGCCTGGCCGTGATGGCGCTTGGCGGCGAGCCGGGGATCTATTCGGCCCGCTGGGCGGGTGAGCCGCGCGACTTCTACCTTGCCATGCAGCGGGTCGAAGCGGCCTTGCAGGCCAGCGGGTCTTCTGACCGGTCGGCCAAATTCGTCTGCGCCCTGGCGGTCGCCTGGCCGGATGGGCAGGAAGCGGTGTTCGAGGGCGAAGTGCACGGGCAACTCGTCTGGCCGCCGCGCGGGACGCAGGGGTTCGGCTATGATCCGGTGTTTGTCGCAACCGGCGAGACCCTGACCTTTGGCGAGATGGATCCAGACCGCAAGCATGCGATGAGCCACCGCGCCGACGCCGTGCAAAAACTTCGCGCGGCCCTGCTGCCGTGACCGCCGCTCCAGCACCTTTTGGGCCGCATTTCGGCTTTGGCCTCTACGTGCACTGGCCCTACTGCGCGCGCATCTGCCCGTATTGCGACTTCAACGTCTACGCCGCCAAGGACCGTGACGGCGCACCGCTGGTCGATGCCATCGCGGCGGATATTCATGCGCATCGCCCAAGAATGCCGCAACATGGCGGGCTGGACTCGGTGTATTTCGGCGGCGGCACCCCTGCGCTGCTGCGGCCGGACGAGCTGAGCAAGATCCTGCTGGCCGCGTCCGATACGTTCGGCATCAAGCGCGGCGCCGAGATCACGCTGGAAGCCAATCCCAATGATGTTCTGCGGGCAGATCTTCCTGGCCTGCAGAGGGCGGGCGTGACCCGCCTGTCGATCGGCGTGCAGTCGCTGCGCGATTCCTCGCTCGCCTTCCTCGGGCGCGACCATGACGCCGTCTCGGCCGCCGAAGCGGTGAAGCGTGGGCTGCAGGTGTTTGCTTCGGTCTCGATCGATCTGATCTACGCGCGCCCGGCCCAGAGCCTGGCAAGCTGGGAGGCGGAGCTGGCCGATGCGCTCGCCCTCGGCGCGCCGCACCTGTCGCTGTATGAATTGACCTTCGAGGCGAAAACGCCGTTCGGCCTGGCGGCCGCGCGCGGCGATATCGCGCCGATGGGAGACGATGCGCAGGCGGATCTTTATGAGCTGACGCAGAGCGTGACGTCGGCTGCAGGTCTTCCGGCCTATGAAGTGTCGAACCATGCCGCCTCGCCCGCGCACCAGTCCCGGCATAACCTGATCTACTGGCGCGGCGGGGACTGGATCGGCGTCGGCCCCGGCGCTCATGGCCGCATCTCTGTGGGCGGCGGGCGTTATGCAAGCGAAGCGGAGCGGCGGCCGGAAGCGTACATTGCGAGCGTGCTGGCGCTGCAGAGTGGTTGGGGAGATGCGGCGCGGCTCGCGCCGCTGGAGGTCGCGCGCGAACTGCTTGCGATGGGCCTGCGCGCGGGTGAGGGCGTGGACTTGCGGCGCGTCGAAGTGGTTTCCGGCACGCCCGTGCCGCGCGACAAGATCGCGGTGTTCGCCGACAAGGGCTGGGCGGTCATGGAAGGCGCGGAGCTGCGCCTTACACCGAGCGGGCGTTTGTTGGCAGACGCCATCACGGCGGCGCTCAGTCCCTGATTTCAGGCGCGCGGATGGGCGGCGGCGTGCACGGCGCGCAGACGGCTTGAGTCCACGCCGGTATAGACCTGCGTCGTGGAGAGCGAGGCGTGACCGAGCAGTGTCTGGATCGCGCGCAGGTCTGCGCCATTGGCGAGAAGGTGCGTTGCAAAAGCGTGGCGCAGGGCATGCGGCGTCGCGGTTTCCGGCAGCCCGAGCAGGCCGCGCAGCATCTGCATCCGGCCCTGGATGATCCGTGGACTGAGGGGGCCGCCCTTGGCGCCCCGGAACAGGGCGCCGCTCTTCGTCAAGGCGTAGGGGCAGAGCTTACCATACGCGTTGATCGCCTCGCGCACCGGGGCGATGAGCGGGACAAGCCGCACCTTGGCGCCCTTGCCGGAGACGCGCAGGCGTTCCGGCGCAGGCAGGTCGGCGCCGGTCAGGCCGAGCGCTTCGGAAATGCGCAGGCCACCGCCGTAGAGCAGTGAGAGCACGGCGAGGTCGCGCGCGGCAATCCAGGGCTCGGCGTCCGGCTCGGTTTCCGCCTCGTGCAGGATGTCCTTGGCCGCTTCGATCGACACCGGACGGGGCAGCCGCGGCGCGCGGCGGGGGCCTTGCAGGTAGCCGATCTCAGCATTTTCCAGCCCGTGCGCGCGGCTCATCCAGCGGTAGAGTGCCTTGATCGAGGACAGGAGCCGCGCAATCGAGGCATCCGACAGGCCGTCGCGGCGGCGCGCGGCGAGGTAGGCTCGGATGTCGCGCGCCTTGAGGCCGGAGAGCGCCTTGAGGCTGGGCTCTGTGCCCAGGTGCAGGCGCAGGAACCCGAAGAACATCGCGAGGTCCGAGCCATAGGCCTCGACCGTCCTGGCCGCCATGCGGCGCTCGTTGCCGAGATGCGAGAGAAAGGCGGGCAGGACGTCCATGTCCCGACTGTGGACTGTTTACCTTAAGCGCTGGTTGAAGCCCAGCACATCCGTGGCTTTCGCGGGTTGATGCGTTAACTGCCTGTTGCCGGGTGAAGAGGCGCCAGGGTGGAGGCACGCATGCGGTATCTGGGGATGGACCTTGCCGCCGTGCCCGATCCGGCGCGCGTTGTCCGGTCGACCCTCGCTGCGCTGAGCCTCTGCATCTTCCGCTACCATCTCCGGGAAGGCCGCCGGGTGAAGTCAGCCCCCCCTGCCGCGCGGGCCTGTCGCTGGCTGGCGGATGACAGCACCGCGCAACTGGTCCGGTGGGCAACGGGACCGTTCCTCGCACGTGGCCCCAGCGCGCCGAAGCCCCTGAAACCCTTAGACTCCGCGCTCTAGGGTTCGTTGCCTTCCCAATCGACGATCCAGTCCTCCTGGTCTTCGTCGAACACGGTCTCCTCCGATACCGTCCTTCCACGGACAGAGTGACCATCGGTGTGGACCCGCTCGCGGTCGCCGCAGCGCAGGTGATGCCACTCGGGCAGGTCCTTGCCCTCGTTGACAAGGCGGTAGGCGCAGGTCGAGGGCATCCAGCGGATTTCCTCGATGCCGGCAGGTGTCAGCTTTACGCAGTCCGGCACATGCAGCTTACGGTTGGCATAGTCCGAGCACTTGCACGTACCGGCGTCCAGCAGGCGGCAGTGCAGCCTGGTATATGCGATCTCCCCGGTGTCTTCGTCTTCGAGCTTCAGGAGGCAGCATTTCGCGCAGCCATCGCAGAGTGATTCCCATTCGGCCCCGTCCATCTGGTCGAGGCGTTTGGTCTTCCAGAAGGGAAGGGACGTCATGCTGACAGTCCGGCCCATTCCGGGGTCTTTTCGATCAGGCCGCTCGCGAACCAGCAGGACGAGGAGACCGTCTCTTTTGCGGCGATTACATCCTGCATGAGCTGCGTGACCAGCTGCTTGCCGAGACCGCGCCCGCTGAGCGCGTCCGGGACGATCGTGTGCGTGATGCGGCGGTGGCCGGCTTTCGGGCGCTCGTAGGTGAGGTAGGCCTCTGCGCCGTCAATCACGACAAAGTAGCGCTGGCGGGTCGCATCATGCTGGATGTCACCGGTCATGCGAGCACGTCCTGCCATTCGGGTTGCTTCTCGATCTGCGCCTTGGCGAACGGGCAGAGAGGGATGATCTTGACCCCGGCGGCGCGGGCATTTTCTGCCGCGCGCTTGACAAGCGTTTGCCGAGCGCCTTCGCCGCTGAGCGCATCCGGCACACCAGTGTGGCCGATGATCAGGCGGCTGGTGCCTGCCTTCGAGCAGGTCATCCCGGCAGTATGACCTTCGATCGCGGTGAGGTAGCGTCCGCCGGTGGGACCATATCCGCATCTTACGACTATGTCGCTCATGGCAAACTCCTCTTTCGTCTTCGATGTCACGAAAATGGAGGCGGCGGCAAGATAGTGCTATGGCCTGCGAGCCATAGCACTTATGCAGGCAAGGGCCCCAGCCCCGGTTGCCAGCCCTGTCTTACGTGTGGCGGTCGGCGGCCTCGCGGACGGCGCCCTTGACGTCGCCGACTTTCTTCCGGATTTCACCTTCGACCTTGGCCAGCTTGCCTTCGGCTTGCAGGTTGCGGTCGCCGGTGAGTTTGCCAGCGGCGTCCTTGATGTGGCCTTCAGCCTTTTTGGCCTCGCCCTTCAGATGTTCCTTGTCCATGAGGAGTTTCCTTTCTGTTGCGCCGCACGAATTGCGGACATTCGAACAACGCAGGTTCGCCGAAGAGGTTGCGCGCTTACCCCCTACTCAAGACACCCCGGGCGGGTTAACTCGGCGCAATGGCCCGCCTGCTTCAGCACCCCGAACTCGACTGGACGGACGACGGCGCGCCGCGTGCGCGCCAGCACGGCGACGTCTATTTTTCCGCGCAGGACGGGCTTGCGGAAACGCGGACTGTGTTTCTGAAAGGGTGTGGCCTGCCGGAAGCGTGGGAAGGCCGCTCGCAGTTCACCGTCGCAGAGACAGGCTTTGGCACTGGCCTCAATTTCCTTGCGGTCTGGCAGCTCTGGCGCGCGCATCGTCCCTCATCTGCAGCGCAGTTCACCTTCATCAGTTTCGAGGCCTATCCCCTGCGCCGCGAAGACGCGGCCCGCGCGCTGGCGGCCTGGCCCGAACTTCGCGAACTTGCACAAGCGCTTACGGCGCGCTGGCCGGCTCCGGTGCGCGGTGTACGGAGCATCGTATTTCCGGAAGACGGCGTGCGCCTCATCCTGCACCTCGGCGATATCCGCGAGACGTTGGCGCAGAGTGCCTTCAAGGCGGATGCCTGGTTCCTGGATGGGTTCAGCCCGGCGAAAAACGAAGACATGTGGCACGCGGGCCTCTATCCCGATCTCGCTGCGCGCTCGGCGGCGGGCGCCCGGCTGGGCACCTTCACGGTAGCCGGCGCAGTGCGGCGAGGATTTTCGGACGCGGGCTTCGAGTTATCGAAAGCTGAGGGACATGGCCGCAAGCGCGAGCGGCTGGAAGCACGGCTGGAGAAAGAACCGGTTGCTACGGCCGATACGTTCGGGCTGCGCGCGCCGCCCACTGCTGCGTTCCGCGTGGCCATCCTCGGGGCCGGGATCGCGGGGGCGGCGCTCGCGCGGGCCTTAAAGTCCAGGGGCATCGAGGCCGAAGTTTTCGATCCGGCGCCGGCACCTGCAAGCGGCGCGAGCGGCAATCCGCTGGCACTGCTGATGCCGCGCCTGGATGCCGGCGATACGGCCGAAGCAGGCCTGCTGCTCGGCGCCTATCTGGCAGCGCGCGATATCTACCGCGATATGCCGGAGGCGGAGGAAACGGATGTTCTTCAGTCGCCGCGCAATGACGGCGAACGCGCGCGGTTTGAAAAGCTGCTCGCCGACCCGCCGCTGCCGCTGGAATATCTCGAAGCCGTGCGGGGCGGCGGCCTTCTGCACAAGCGGGCCCTGATCCTGCGCCCGCCCCGGCTCGTGGCGAGGTTTCTGGAGGGGGTCACCTGTCATTTCGGCGGAGTGCCGGACGTGGATGTGGTGCAGCGCTCCGTCAACGGGCGGACGTTTGACGCAATCATTCTTGCTAACGGCATGGAGGCGGCTGCCCTTGCGCCGTTCCTTCCGCTGGAAGCGCGGCTGGGGCAGGTGGATTTTCTGGAGACGCCAGTGAACGCGCCGCCGTCAGTTTCGGCATCCGGCAGCTATGCCCTGGCGCTCGGGCATCAGCGGCTCTGGGGCGCCACCTTTGCGGCGTCGGGGGCTGATTTTGCGCCGGGCGGGACGGCCGAGGCACGCGCCGAGAATCTTGCGGGTCTCGAGCGGCTCTCGCCTTATTGGGTCCGCGCGGCGCGGGAGGCGTGCGTCCAGTCCCGCGCCAGCCTGCGTGCCACGACGCCCGACCGACTGCCGCTGATCGGCGCGGTGCCGGATTACCCCGCTGCGCTCGAGCTTTTTGCACCGATGAAAAAGGGGCGTGCCGCAGATGCGGACGCCCCTCTGGTTACCGGTGTTTATGTTGCGAGCGGCTACGGGGCGCGTGGCTTTACCTGGGCGCCCTGGGCGGCGGACATTCTGGCCGCGCAGCTTGCCGGCTCGCCGATGCCTGCATCCCTGGCGGCGCTTCGGGCTGTCAGTCCCCTGCGCTTCGTTTTCCGCGCCTTGAAGCGCGGCTGAAGACGTTCAGGGCGCCCGGACGAAAGAGACGACAAGTCCGTCCTCGTGCTGCGACTGGACGCTCAGCATCATTTCGCCAAGCTTCATCGATAGGCCGCCCTGCAGGTGCGCGACGGTGAGCGCCGCAACCAGAACCGTCAGCGCGAGAGCGCCGAGCAGCCGGTTGTTGCGAAGAAGTGTCCCCTTGGTCATTGGTCCGGTCCTTGGTCGGAAAGTCGCTGTTGGAATGTGTCAGGAAGGGCAGGTGTCAGTTGCCTTTCTCGAGATCCTTAAACTCCTGGCGCAGGCGCCATTCATCCGAGGTGACGGTGTGTTCGATATTCTTCAGCCGCTCTTCAAGGTCCATGAAGGAGTATTTGATCGTGCCGAAGGTGGCGCGGGGCCGGTCTGAGACGCCGCGCCAGAAGGCGTCTTCGTCGGCGGAGAAATTGCCATGGCCGAACGGGGCAAAAGGCGTGATCACCGCAACCACGAGATAGGCGACGAAGATCAGGGGGCCCGCCACGAAGCACAGCAGCAAGACAGCGATGATGCGGACGAGCGTCACATCCCAGTCATAACGCTCGGCAAGGCCGGCGCAGACGCCGCTGATCAACTTGTCAGTACGCGAACGATAAAACCGTTTCGGGTTGGGAGAGCTGTAGGGGTCGTAGGGGCGGGACATCGGGCGGCCTCTTATTCTTCGAACGTGGAGCGGGTGGGGCGAGTCGGACGGCGCGGGGCGTCCGCCTCATTCTTTTCGAGCAGCGCTTCGAGGGACTCGATGCGACGCTCCATCGCTTTGGCAGACCGCCAGAGGTCTTCGAGCATTCGCTCGTCATCCGGTTGCAGCGTCTTCTGGCGGCGCCACAGTGTGACGTAGTGGAAGATCATCGCAGGCAGGATGATGAAGATCGAGACGATCCCCATGACGGCGACTACGACGATGGAAGCTTCGTCCATCAGGCGTCTCCCTCAGCCCGGCGGGCTTCGGCCGCGGCGCGGCTTTCGGCGATCAGACCGGGGGCGCACACCATCGACAGCACGACGGTCAGAACGATTACGGAGGTCAGCATCAATCAGCCTTCCGTCTTCTTGGCGGCCGGCTTGCCCTTGCGGGCTTTGAGGGCGGCGAGTTCCTTCTCGACCGAATCGTTCTGCTCCAGTTCGGCAAACTCCTGCGCAAGGCCAGGCTCGCCGCCGCGGATCGTGTCGGCGTAGGCTTCCATCTCGTCGACTTTGCGCTCCAGCTGGTTGTAGCGCAGGATCGCCTCGTCGGCGCGGCCATCATAGAGCTGGCTGCGCATGCGGATGCGTTGCTCGGCGGCTTCGCGGCGCATCACCAGGGCGCGGTGCTTGGCCTTCGCTTCGTCGAGTTTCGCCTGCAGTTTCACGAGGTCTTCCTGACGGCGCAGGAAGGCTTCTTCGGCAATCACCATCGCTTCCTGGCGGCGGACGATTTCGGTTTCCGATTTCTGCTTGGCCAGCAGCGCGCCGCGGGCAAGGTCCTCGCGGCCCTTGTCGATAGCGAGTTCGGCTTTTGCTGCCCAGTCATCGCGCGAGGCCGAGAAGTGGACGATTTCGCGTTCCATTTCTTTCTTGTCGGCCATGGCGCGCGCTGCGGAGGTGCGTACTTCGACCAGCGTGTCTTCCATTTCCTGGATGATCAGCCGGGCGATTTTTTCGGGGTTTTCGGCGCCGTCCAGCATCGCGTTGAGGTTCGAGTTGATGATGTCGCCGAGGCGGGAGAAGAGACCCATTGTCAGTTTCCTTTCTTTGTCCCGGATCAGAAGAAGAGGCCGCCGAGGATCACGCCTGCGGCAAAGAACATCCAGGTTTCAGCGGAGCGCGTGGACAGCCAGCGGCCAAAGCGGCCGGAGTCGGAGCGCGGCGGGTAGCGGTAGTCCTGGTCGTTCATGGTCTTCCTTGTCCTTCGTTGGGGTTGGCAACGCCCGTCGCCTGATGGCTTCAGTGTTTTCAAGGACCGTGCCAATTCCGGATTAATTCTTTAGAGCCCTGAAATATTGTAATAAAAAACTTATCCCGGCATGTTTTTTAAGAAATGCTCGGTTAAAATGACCAAAATAATGGTCGAACTTTGAATAGATTTTCGCTAAAAAGACCGCATGCAGGACCGTTCGAAACAGCTTGTCGGAGAATCGCCGCCCTGGCTGAGCGCGCAGGAGCATGCGAGCCGGGTCGCCCCGCTGGACCGCTCGGTGCTGGTGATCGGCGAGCGGGGCACCGGCAAGGAACTGATCGGCGAGCGGCTGCACTTCCTGTCAAAGCGCTGGGAAGGCCCCTTCGTGAAGGTGAACTGCGCGGCGCTATCGGAAACGCTGCTGGATTCGGAACTGTTCGGACACGAACGCGGCGCCTTTACCGGCGCGACCGACATGCGGCGCGGCCGGTTCGAACTTGCCGATGGCGGCACGATCTTTCTCGACGAGATCGCCACGGCCGGAGAGGCGCTGCAGGAAAAGCTTCTGCGGGTGGTCGAGTATGGCGAATTCCAGCGGGTCGGCGGATCGAAGGTTCTGACCACCAGTGTGCGCATCATCGCGGCCACGAACGCAGATCTCCCCGCCCTCGCCGAGGCCGGCCGGTTCCGCTGGGACCTGCTCGACCGGCTTTCCTTCGACGTGATCACGCTGCCGCCGCTGCGGGTGCGGCACGGCGACAAGAGCCTGCTGGCGGACTTCTTCGCGCGCCGGATGGCTGTGGAGCTGGCGCAGGATTTCCCGGGTTTTGCACCGTCCGCCATCGAGGCGATCGAGGCGCATGACTGGCCGGGCAATGTCCGGGAGCTGCGCAATTTCGCCGAACGCCTCGCGCACCGCGCCCTGATCACGGCGCCAAATGATCCGGTACAGTTTGATCCCGCCGCATTGGACCCCTTCGCCTCGCCCTGGAGGCCCCAGGGCGCGGCGAAGAAGGAGTCCACAAACCCTCCAAAAAGCGCCCCTGTGGAGACCCCCGATTTATGGACGGTTGCAGGCGGTTTTCCGGAAGCCGTGCGCCTCTACGAGCTGCGCCTGATCGACGCCGCTCTGGCCCGTGGGCAGGGCCATCAGGGCAGGGCGGCCGAAGCCCTCGGCCTCACCTATCACCAGCTGCGCGGCTTGCTGAAAAAGCATGGTTACGCCAAGCCGGAAAAGGCGGGCACCTGAGGCTCAGGGCCCCGCGCCTGCGGCTCTTCGCGCAACTCGCAGCCCATCGGGTCATTCAGATCGCAGGCGCGCTTGTAGAATTTGCGCGCCGGCGCCTTGTCTTCCCCGAAGCCGGACTGCGCCCAATCCTGCAAGGACGCCATGTCGATGCAGGAGGTTGCCGCGCCCTTGTCGCAGCCCTTGATGAAGTGTGCGGAGGCGAGCGCGACGTCCTTGGTGCAGCCCTCTTCTCCGGAGGCATGCCACCAGCCGATGCCGCGGCAGGCTTCGCCGTCGACAAGGTCGCAGGCGCGCTCTGT
>ERZ888423.718-NODE-718-length-33113-cov-71.112136_pt1 | contig 33113 bp, 28 predicted proteins | sample MGYA00520523_ERZ888423 | MGnify/ENA primary metagenome ERZ888423 (study PRJEB32303, sample SAMEA104408611) | aquatic metagenome | biome: Brackish water; feature: Pelagic; material: water | place: Baltic Sea | collected 2014-06-08T10:24:00 | depth 30,27 m ...
CTTCTACTGCCTCTGCCGCAGGAGCCTCTTCGGCCACTGCCTCAGCTGGAGTCTCAACCGGAGCTTCTTCAGCAACAACTTCTACTGCCTCTGCCGCAGGAGCCTCTTCGGCCACTGCCTCAGCTGGAGTCTCTGCTTCAGCCACTGGTGCTTCAGCTACTGGAGCTTCGGCTGACGGAGTCTCAGATGGTGCCTCTGCAGCAGGAGCTTTTGTCTCCTTGGCGGCAGGCGCATCTTCAACCGGTGCCTTCTTCTCGACCTTAGGAAGAAGAACTGACTTCTTCTTTGCGTCTGGCACGAACGGAGTCTTTGCAACCTGAGGCTTGATGGTGTTCTTGAACTCACCATTTTCATTGGCCAAGTCACCACTGAGCTTCAGAAGAACAGCAGCCTGCTCGGTTGGCTGAGCGCCAACTGATAGCCAGTACTTTGCTCGTTCGGACTGAATCTCAATGATTGACGGGTGGTTAGTTGGAACATAACGCCCAATCTCTTCGATTACTCGACCATTACGGTGAGTACGAGAGTCGGCTACCACAATGCGGTAGTGAGGGCTGCGCTTTTTACCAATGCGCTGAAGTCTGATCTTTACGGCCACAATTCTCCTGTGAGTTTCTGGGATGAGTTTCACCGTGAGCGTGGGGACACACTCTGGTGTTTCTCTAAGGTTTTTCGATTACGTCTCGTTAGAGGGTCGAGACGCTCGAACTGTCAAAGTCTGCCAGAAAACACGAAGTTTCGCTAGTTTCGGAGACCAAAAGCGCTACCGGGTTTTGATTCGGGGGGTTGCGAGACGCTCAAACCTTGATTTTCTGCCGCTCTTTTAGCGGGATTCCCGCTTTTGGAGCCCTGTTTTTTCTTGCTGGTTTTTTTCCCACCGATGTAACCTCCGCCAACAGCTCCACCCATCGCGACGGGATTTGTGCCAGGAATATTTGGCATTCCACCCTTTGACATGGTCTTCATGACCTTGGCTGCCTGCTCGAATCTATTGACGAGTTGATTAACTTCTGTGACCGATGTGCCAGAGCCCTTTGCTATCCGCATTCGCCGTGATCCGTTTAGCACCTTGGGGCCATTTCTTTCCAAAGGGGTCATTGAATAGATGATTGCTTCGGTCCTAGCGATTTCGGATTCGTCGAAGTCCTCGAGCTGCTGCTTCATCTTCCCTGCACCCGGAAGCATGCCCAGCAGGCTCTTCATGTTGCCCATTTTTCTGAGTTGCTGCATTTGCTCAAGGAAATCCTGGAGCGTAAATTCCTCATTGGCTATCTTGTCGGCAAGCTTTTTTGACTCTTCCTCATCGAAGGTCTTCTGAGCCTGCTCGATGAGACTGACCACGTCACCCATGTCAAGGATCCGACTTGCCATCCGCTCTGGATAAAACGGCTCAAATGAGTCAAGGTCTTCTCCCGTGGAACTAAACAGAATCGGTGCTCCGGTTATGTTTGCAACCGAAAGCGCCGCACCACCCCTTGAATCGCCATCAAGTTTTGTCAGCACCACTCCGGTTACCCCAACGCCATCCTTGAATGCCTTCGCCACGTTTACTGCATCCTGACCCAGCATCGAGTCGACGACAAACAAAATCTCGTCTGGAGTCACGGCATCGCGGATACCGATGGCCTGCTGCATCATTTCCTCGTCGACACCCAGGCGTCCAGCCGTGTCCACGATGACAACTGAAAATTGCGCCTTCTTGGCATGAGCAATGGCGTCTTTGGCAACTTTTATCGGGTTTCCTACGCCGTTTCCGGACTCCGGAGCAAAGACCGGAACACCGACCTTTTCGCCCAAAACCTGCAATTGCGTGACCGCGTTTGGTCGCTGTAAATCAGCCGCAACCAAAAGTGGAGTTTGATTCTGCTCTTTTAGCCACTTGGCAAGCTTGCCTGCCAAGGTGGTTTTTCCGGAACCCTGGAGCCCGGCCAGCATGATCACGGTTGGAGGGGACTTGGCAAATTGAATTCTTTTGTTTTCTTTTCCGAGAATCTTGGTCAGCTCGTCATTGACGATCTGAACAACCTGCTGAGCCGGATTCAGGGCCTTAGAAACCTCATCACCGAGTGCACGCTCACGGATGGCAGCTATGAAGTCCTTTACGACCTCAAGGGCTACATCAGCCTCCAGGAGCGCCCTGCGGATATCCCTGAGCGTGGCATCGATGTCACTTGCCGAGAGCCTGCCCTTGCCTCGCAGGTTCTTGAAAGTGTCTGATAACCGATCAGAAAGATTGCCGAACAATGAAACTCCTATTTCTTAGCGACTAGGCCCTTGGCGAATTCTTCCGGTGAGAAAAACGCGAAATCATTGATTTGCTCGCCAACACCAACGAGCTTAATTGGCAAATTCAATTCTTTTTGCAATGCATAAAGGATTCCACCCTTTGCAGTTCCATCCAGCTTGGTCATAACAATGCCGGTCACTTCTGCAACCTCGGTAAAAGCCCTAGCCTGGCTCATGGCATTTTGACCGTTCGTTGCGTCTATTACTAGCAGCACCTCTGAGATTTTTGTTTGTTTCTCTACTGCTCTTCTGATCTTTCCAAGTTCGTCCATCAGGTCTTTTTTGTTTTGCAACCTGCCTGCGGTGTCAATGATTGCAATGTCAGCCTGAGTCCTGATCGCCATTTCTACCGTTTGGTAAGCAACCGAGGCAGGGTCAGCTCCTTCTTTGACCGGCTTGACGATTGGGGAATCAGCTCTCTTGGCCCAAGTTTCCAGTTGATCAACCGCGGCTGCTCGATAGGTATCGGCCGCTCCTAGAACAACCTCCCAATCTCCATCCTTCAGCCACCTTGCAAGCTTCCCAATTGTTGTGGTCTTTCCAGCACCGTTCACACCCACTACCAAAATCACATATGGCAACGTGCCGTCATCTAGGTTCAGCGCTGAGTCAGTTCGGCTAAGCCTTTTTGCCAACAAGTCTTTGAGCAATAATCGCAATTCAGGGTCGGTGGTTGCGCCCTGCCTATTTGCCTCACGCTTTAGTTCGGTAGCAATCTCTTCCGCTGTCTCAACTCCAAAATCAGCCAGAATCAAAATGTCTTCAAGCTCATCGATATCCATTGAATCGCTGAATAGTGACCTTATTCCGGTGCCGAGTGAGCGCTTAGGGAGCTCCACAGAAACAAGGTCTGGCTCTTTACTCTCTGCCTTATTTGCAACAGTGTCCGACTTGAGCGCGGTTGTCTGAGTTTTAGTTTCGGCTTCTTGCTCCACCGGAGCAACGTCCTTAGCAGGCACATCAAGCTCGGGCAATACTTCAATGATTGCCGCCGGCTGATTTTCTTGCTCTGGCGCTGAGGCATCCACATCTTTGCCGCGAAGCCGCTTTAGGAATTTGAACATCAGCTTGCCAACTCGACTCTCTGGCCAACAACCTGTGTGATGCCGTCTTGACGCATCGAGACGCCGTAGAGAGCGTCGGCGATTTCCATGGTGCGCTTCTGGTGAGTAACAACAATCAGCTGCGAGCTGTCTCGAAGTGACTTGATCACGTTCAATAAACGACCCAAGTTTGAATCGTCTAGCGCCGCTTCAACCTCGTCCAGAACATAAAACGGACTTGGCCGTGCCTTGAAAATTGAAATAAGCAGCGCAACTGCAGCTAAGGATCGCTCTCCACCGGAAAGAAGCGACATTCGCTCAATTCTCTTGCCAGCAGGCTTCACCGATACCTCGAGTCCGGTCGCGAGCAAATTATCGGGGTCGGTCAGACTTAATGAACCAGCACCTCCTGGGAATAGAAGCGGGAACACTTTTTCGAATTCCTTTTTAGTGTCCTCGAACGCACTGGCAAAAATATGCTGCATCTTGCCGTCAAGGTCGCCGATGATTCCGGTCAAGTCAGCCCTAGCGGCAGTTAGGTCAGCTAGCTGATCACTCAGATACTTGTGCCGCTCTTCAAGTGCTGAAAATTCTTCAAGTGCAAGTGGGTTGAAGGCGCCCAGTTGTGCCAACTTGGCTTCAGCCTGTCTAAGCAACTTCTGCAATTCTTCGACCGGCTGATCAACATCGGCATTTTCCTCCAGCAACTCCTCGATGCTCATCGATAACTCAGACTCGACGCGCTCCTTTAGGTTTTGCAAGGTTAGGCGAAGCTCGTAATTTTGCATCTCGACTTCGTGAACAGAGGAGTTCAAGCTGGTAAATCGAGCCTCCAATTCAATCCCTTGAGACCTCAGCTGAACTAGACGCTCGCTTCGTTGCGACCGTTTGGCTTCCAGGTCCAAAAGTTCAACGCGCAGCTTAGAAGACAGCGCTTGGGTAAGCGTCATAACTTGAGGCAGTTTCGAAAGAACGTCTTTAGCGCTTGCAAGCTGGCTCTCTCGTGCCAGGCTCGCATCATTGGCGGCAAGCTTGGCAGAAACGGCCTCAGCTAATCGACCCTTCAAAACCGCCAGCTGCTTGGAGGCTGCGCTGCTTCGCTCTGCAAGAGTTCCGGCCTGAATCCTGGCTTCAAGCTCTTGCTGTCTAGCGGAGTCTAGATTCTTCGAAAGCTCTAAGCGTGCCTCTATGGACACTTCGACTGAAGACTGCTCAGGGAGATCTGCAACTTTTTTAGTCAAGCCTTCAAGTTCCTGATTGGCGGTGAGCGCCAACTTGTCTTGAAGTTCAATTTCGGCCTCGAACCTTGCGATTTCAGCGCGACCGGAATCTAGTTGGGCTATGAGCCTTCCAGCGCGCTCCGCGCTTGCTGCCAAAAGCGCATCGTGTTCTTGCAACTCAGACAGGCTTGTCTTCACGGCTGCAGTTGCAATCACCGAACCTGCCTCGGCATCGCTGAGTTTGTTCGCAAGATTTTGTATTTCAGACTCAAATTTAGATAGGCCTTTGGCTGCAAAATCTCTTTCGGCACTCAGTTCTAGCTTGGATGCAACCTTTGTTCCGCCGCCTCGAACCGAATGTTCAGAAACCATGTCTCCGTCCTTGGTGATGACGGTTATTTCGGGATCTATTTCTAGGGCCCTTTCCGCATCGTCGAGGTTTGTTGCCACATAGAAATGTTCCAGGAGAGACAGAACTGACTTTGGTGCGCTCACCAGCGTGCTGGCGTTTACGAGTCCTGCCCTTTGGGCAAGCTTTCCAGTTTCAACTTCGGAGCTTGTTATAAGAAACTCCGCGCGCCCGAGATCTTGAGCCTTAAGAAACCGAATAGCTTCGATTGCCTGAGCCTTAGTGTCGACGACTATCGCGTCCGAAAGCGCACCCAGTGCAACGGCAATGGCCTTCTCAAAGCCCTTTTCAATGCTCACGCTCTTGGCTAGTAGGCCTTTGAGGCCCTGCAGTTTCGCCCTTAATGCTTCTCCGCCGCCGTCTGATTGATCGAGGGTTAGGCCCAGTGCGGCATGCCTTGCGGCCAGAGCATCGCGCTCTCGCTCGGCAGAATGCAACTGCTGGCGAGACTCGTCGACTAGCTTCCGAGCTTCTGATTCGGCAAGCTGAGCCAATTCATAACCCTTTCGAAGCGCATCGTCTGAGGTCGATAGGCCCTCCGTTTTCATAGTGGACTGCTGCTTAGTCAACTCCGTCACGCGAGACTCGGCCTGGGAGATGCTGTCCTGCAGCTTGAGGCGGGCTTGGGCTATAGATTCGATTCTTGCTTCCTGCAGGGAAACATCCCCGGTCGCCTGATTTCTCTCGCGGGCCCGAGATTCTCGCTCGCTACGTTGACGGATAGCGTCCGCATCAAATAAGTTCATGGCTTCTGCAGCCAGTTGCCTGGCCTGCTCGAATCCAGCAAGCTTTTTAGCGCTGGCCTCTATCTCAAGTTCGATGGCTCTGAGCGAATCCGTCGCCGATGAGAGTTCTGTTTCTAATGCCTCGATTTCAAAAACGGAAGATTCGGACTGCTTATCCGCCAGGAGGCTTACGCGTTGATCCGCAAGATTTTTTAAGTTTCTGAGTTTTTGCTCGATGGCTTCGAATCGAAACAGCTTCGACCTAGCTTGATCTAATTCATCCGAACTTAGTTCGGATTCAATTTGCGCAATGGCGGTTCTAGCGCTTGCTAGCTGTTGTTGAGCAAAAGAGGATTCGGCTTTGCGTTCGTTCTCGGACTTAGAGGCGACTTCTAGCTTTTCTTTGGAGTTGCGTACCTGAACGCTAAGAAGCTGGGCCTTGGCATGCCTTGCCACGGCACCTATTTCCTGGGCGCTTCTCGCAACCTCCGCTTGTCGTCCAAGCGGTTTTAGATTCCGCCTAATTTCCGCGATCAGGTCATGCAATCTGGTGAGGTTCGACTGCATAGCTTCCAGTTTGCGCTCTGTCTTTTCCTTGCGGCGACGAAACTTTAGGATTCCTGCAGCTTCCTCTATAAAAGCGCGACGCTCAAGTGGCGTGGCTCGAAGCACGGTGTCAAGCTGCCCCTGGCCGACGATCACGTGCATCTCTCGGCCAAGACCAGTGTCGCTCAGAAGCTCTTGAACATCTAACAGACGACAAGGTTGTTGGTTGATCGAATATTCGGAGGCCCCGTTTCGAAACAAGACCCTTGAAATCGTGACCTCGGCATACTCAATCGGCAGAGCGCCGTCCGAGTTGTCGATGGTGAGTGAAACTTCCGCCCGGCCAAGCGGTGCCTTGGTAGAGGTTCCAGCGAAAATTACATCTTCCATCTTGCCGCCGCGAAGGGTTTTTGCACCCTGTTCACCCATCACCCAAGCTAGAGCGTCGACGATGTTGGACTTACCGGATCCATTCGGTCCGACCACGCAAGTGATTCCAGGTTCCAACTCAATCGTGGTCGCCTGGGCGAAGGATTTAAAGCCTTTCAGGGTGATGCTTTTTAGATGCAAGCTCAAACACCCCTTTCGCTTCTAGATAAAGCCTATCCGAGCCAGAAGTTTAGCGATTTTCTTACCGTTTGACTTGGCATGCATCTCAAAGGCTGGTGTGGGACAGGCTGCGGTGTGCTCTTAGGTTCTAGGCTCAAGATGTGAAAAGCAAAAAAAGAGTCGTGGGCAAAAATCTTTCCGCGGTTATGAAAGCTGCAACCGTCGCAGTTTTTGGAACAATCCTGCATCAAAGCTCGCTGTTCGACCAGTTCCCTTTTGGGTCATTCCTAAGCCTCGGCCTGGTGCTGCTAGTCGCCCTCCAAATAAGAACTGCCTCAGGCTTCAAAAGTCCAAATCTCGTTTTTGCGTTTGTTGTCCTAGGGCTGCTTTTTTTATTTAGCCAAAGCTTTTGGCAAGACAAAATGATTCCGGCTAATCAAGCCGGATTTATTTGGTCCTACGGTGCCGCGGTGCTGGCCTTTGCGGTGGCGATGTGGCCAAGGATTTCCTCCAAGCAGTGGCGAGGGGATTCAAGACCTAGCTAGCTAGCCGCTGACAGTTTGGGCAAAAATGACTTCCCCTGTTTGCCCAAGCGACTCGCTTAATTTCTTCCCCGCATCTTGGACATGGCTTTCCAGCCTGCCCGTAGGCATTTAGCGACTGGGCAAAATAACCGCTGTCGCCGTTTACGTTTTTGTACTGCTCATCAAAAGAAGTCCCGCCTTGGATAACTGCGCGCTCGAGGACTCCGGTTGCGATTGATATCAGCTTCGTCAACTTCTCAGGAGCGATGCTGTTAGTTGGTTGGTCATAGTGAAGCTGCGCGAGCCAGAGTGATTCATCGGCGTAGATATTGCCTATGCCGCTCAGCAAATTCTGGTCAAGTAGCACGCGCTTGATGCCAGAAGATCGAGCCTGCATTTTATTTACGACGCTATCGCTGTTGAAATGTTGATCGAGCAAGTCTCTAGCGATGTGCGCAACCACAGCAGGAATGCTGCTGCCCACAGGAATCTCCGGGCTAAAGCCTCCTGGTGCGCCATCCGAAGTTGGAACCAAATCCTCAATTGCCAAAGAACCAAAAATTCTTTGATCGACGAATCTGATCTCTAGTTGTTGACCTGACTGGGACTCAACAGATAAAACCACCCTGGTCTGGGGATCGGAGTCGTGACCCTTGTCTCGCAAGAGCATTTGGCCGCTCATGCCTAGGTGACCAACAAGGGCTCGAGAATCTGACAGCGGCAGCCAAAGAAACTTGCCCCTTCGAACAACTGCCAAAAGGCACTGCCCTAAAAGCTCATCAACAAAGTGCTTGGGGCCTAAGACATGACGCTTTAAGGATCTGGCGTCACTTATTGAAACATCAACCACTCGGGCGCCGATTATTTTGGAGGCAAGCCCAGCGCGAACAGTCTCAACCTCTGGAAGTTCGGGCATTAGGACTCTTGAAGCAACCTGAGGGCTTGAATGGCAGCCTCGGTCTCAGCATTGCGCTTAGTTCTACCTTCGCCGACCGCCAATAATTTTCCGGCCGAAAAACACTCCGCCCGATATACCCGTTCATGCTCAGGTCCAGTGGCGGTTATTTCGTAGGAAGCGGGTTCTCTTGATAGTCGCTGAAGTTTTTCAATCAACGACGTCTTTGGGTCGCTGGCTTCTCGGACCGCGTCCGGGTCATCCAAAAGCGGCAGAATAAACTTTTGCACAATTTTGCTTGCGCCCTCGAGGCCGTTTGAAAGATATGCGGCACCAAGGACCGCTTCAAAAGTGTCGGCGAGAATGTTAGTTTTCTGTCGACCATCGGTCTGCTCTTCACCTTTACCTAGAAAAATATAGGCACCAAGGTTCATGCGATTAGCGGCTGTGGCCAGGGCGTTAGCAGACACGACGGCATTTTTAAGCTTTGTGAGCTCGCCCTCTTGGAGGTCGGAATGAGTTTGATAAACAAAGGTTGCGACTAAAAAACCAAGCACAGAGTCACCGAGATACTCGAGACGTTCATTGTCCTTGGAGCCGTTTTCGTAAGCGTGAGAAGAGTGCGTCAGAGCAAGCGTAAGCAGCTCGGGATCAATCTCGATGCCGAGCGCTTGAGACAGCTCGTCAAGGGGCATTGGTTATGCGTCTGCTACCTTGCGACCCTTGTATTCCATGTAAAGCGCGGTGCCGACGGAGTCAGTGACCACCTTGGCACGGTGAGGCAAGCTGTATACGGTCTCGCCGTTTTCAATGGTCTTTACCAATGTGATTGGCGCAGCCTTCCACTGAGAGCGACGTGAGCGTGTGTTCGAGCGAGACTGTCGACGTTTTGGTACTGGCATCTTTACTCTTCCTTATTCGCGAAATCTTGTAGCGCACTGAAACGCGGATCAACCGGTTTTTCGTGGCCGTGTTCTAAGTCTTGGGTCAACCTTATTCCACATTCTGGGCACAAGCCAAGACAGGTCTTGGAACACACAGGCTGGAAAGGAAGATTCAAGACTATCGAATCAATGAGGACCTGTTCTAAATCGATGTGCTCGCTAAGAACTACTAGATCTTCATCCGAGCTAGAAGAATAGGCGAAAAGCTCCTGAAAATCCACCTCAACATCAAGGTTGATTGGATCTAGGCATCTGGAGCACTGCGCCTCGGCAGCCGCAAATACTTCGCCGGTGGCCAAAACACCTTCGTGTACTGACTCCAGCCTAAGAGAAATCTTTACGGTTGACTTGGCAGGAACCTCAACAACCGAGGTTCCGATTCCCATTTCCGGCGCGTGATCAATCTGAATCTCCCGCATTTGACCGGGTCGTTTCATTAGATCGTGGACTGCAACCAGCAGGGTCATTCTTTTCCTTCTTGCATCTTTTTGAGAACCGATGGAGTTACGTATTTGGATATGTCTCCGCCGAGGGCAAAGACCTCCTTGACCAAACTTGAGGAAACGTGTCCGTAGTTTCCATCGGAGGCGATGAACACCGTCTCAATTCCAGCTAGGTCGTGATTAACCTTGGCCATCGGAAGTTCGTAGTCGATGTCTGCGGAGTTGCGGAAGCCCTTTACGATGGCATTCGCACCAAGTTCTTCGGCTTTTTTCACAAGAAGACCGCTGTGCAGAGACTGAACTGAGCACTTGTCTGCGAGGCCAGCTTCGGCTATCACCCGTTCGGCCATCGCCACGCGCGTCTCAAGGTCCATAGCAGCTGTTTTGGAGCTGTTATGCACTACTAGCAGGTAAACCTGGTCGAAGACCGTTGCGGAGCGCGAGAGAACCGACAGGTGCCCCTTAGTTATCGGGTCAAAGGACCCCGGATAAATCGCTACAGAACTCACGTCACTAGGTTAGCCGCGTGCCAGCTGCCCCGCATCCTGTATTTGCAAAACCAACTTCAATTCTTCAGACATGTCGGCCTTTTCAACATCTTCAGCCAGAGGCCTCACCTCTTGAATCAGCTTGGCATCCCTGACAACTCTAAGAAGTTGCAACGACGAGCGACCTCCCGACTGAGTATTGCCCAAAACGTCGCCCTCGCCTCGAAGATCAAGGTCGATCTCCGAAAGCTCAAAACCGTCGCTGATTCGACTGAGAGCATCTAAGCGCTGAAACGCCAAGGTTTCAGGCTCTGCCCCCGAAACCAAGAGACAAAGCCCGGCATGCTCTCCCCTACCAACCCGACCACGAAGCTGGTGAAGTTGGGAAAGCCCGAAGTGATCAGCGTCGAGCACCACCATCGTTGAGGCATTTGGAACATTCACTCCAACCTCAATTACGGTGGTGGCGACAAGCACCTGCAATTGCCCCGACTCAAACTGATCCATGACCTCGTCTTTTTCTTTCGAGCTCATGCGTCCGTGGAGTAAGCCAATGCGAATTCCTGCCAGCATCTTGTTGTTTTCCAGGGAGGCAAAAACACTTGTCACGCTCGCAGGCTCCGGGCCTGGCTCGGATTCCAGATTCTCAGGTTCCGGAACCATTTCTCCAGTGTCTTCTAAATGCTGAGGGTCAATTTTTGGACAAACAACAAACGCCTGCCTGCCCGCCAAGACTTCCTCGGAAACTCGCTCCCATACTCGGGCAACGAGGTCCTTGCGTGAGATATCTACGACGTGAGTAACAATTGGCTGGCGGCCTTTTGGTAGCTCTCTGAGGGACGAGACATCAAGATCACCAAAGACTGTGACGGCAAGGGTCCTGGGTATTGGAGTTGCGGTCATCACCAAGCTGTGCGGGGAGTGTTTCGCCTTGGATTTTAGGACTTCGCGCTGGCCCACTCCGAATCGATGCTGCTCGTCGACAATCACCAAACCGAGGTCAAAAAACGAAACATTCTCACTTAGTAACGCGTGAGTTCCGATCACAAGGCGGCAATTACCTGAGGCCATATCAAGCAAAGTCTTTTTACGGACAGAAAGGGGCTGCTGCCCAGTAAGTAGCCTGACTCCAAGCTCCTTGGTGACAGCCGGTCCGAGCGCCTGAACTATTGAACGGTAATGCTGCGATGCCAAGACCTCGGTTGGTGCCAGTAAGGCACTCTGCCCACCAGATTCAGCGACCGCGAGAACCGCTCGAAGCGCCACAACCGTCTTGCCCGAACCCACTTCACCCTGCAGCATTCGGTTCATTGGGTGGCCTTTAGCTAAATCGGCCGCAATCTGGTCTCCTGCGGCAACCTGCCCAGGGGTCAGCTCGAATGGAAGAGCCTCATCAAATTGGGAAAGCAGCACCCCGGATTTGTAGACGGCGGCCTTTTCTAGTTCGGCATTTTTTCTGCGTTGCAGCAATCCAAGCTGCAAGAGCATGGCTTCGTGAAACTTCAAAGATTTAGTTGCCTTTTCCCAGTCCGAGTCTTTTTTGGGGCGGTGAATCATTTTTATTGCAATCAAAAGCGGCATGAGCTTCTGTTGTTCGAGAAGCTTCGCTGGCAAAACCTCCTGGGCCTGGTGACCGGCATCAAGCACTTTTTCGATAGCTTTTTGAATCCTCCAGCTGGATAGAGTCCCGGTGGCTCGGTAAATCGGAATTGGGAGCTCTGCCCAAGCCTTAGCCTGCTGGTCAATAATTTCGGCATCGAACAACTCATAATCGGGATGAGTTAGTTGCAATCTGCCCGAGAACGCACCGATTTTTCCGGAAAACAAGCCTTGGACGCCGGCATGCAACTCGGCTTGCCGCCAGGTTTGATTAAAAAAAGCAAGAGTTAGCTGACCATTTCCGTCCCCAAGAACTACCTCGAAGATGCTGCCTTTACGGCCCTTCATGCTGCGCTGGTTAGTGCTTTGAACCTGGCCAACAACCGTCACCACTTCCCCGATCGGTAACGAAGAAAAGTCCGTGAGTTCGCCGCGCTTGGAGTAGCGTCTTGGAAAATGCAAGAGCAGATCTGCAACTGTTTTGATCCCAAACTGTTTATCGAGAGCCCTGGCGGTTTTATCTCCAAGAACTCCGGCCAATGGCGTCAAATCGGTAAGCACAAGCCAATCATGACCGATGTTGTGAAAAAGTTTCACTAGGCTCACTTTCGTGAGCAGAATCATTTCGGGAGACGCCGGGTCAATTAGATTGCACTCGGTGGCTAAGGCCACCCGACCAACAGGGGATCGAGTCAAAGAATCTGTCTTCTCTGCCCTGGAGGCAAGAGGGCTGATCGAAGATAGCGCAGTCCTGGATCTATTTGCCGGCACCGGTGCCCTAGGACTTGAGTCTCTATCTCGCGGGGCGACAAGCGTAATCCTCGTCGAAAAGGACCCTGAAGCCCACGAGATATGCCAAAAGAACTCGGTTCAGGTCCTAAAAGCAGTCCAGAAAATACGCCCGGGAGCAGCAGTGTCAAACAAAAACTTAGACGCTTTTAGGTATCTCAAGAGCGCAACCCAAGTTTTTGACTTGGTGTTTTTAGATCCGCCCTATGAATTTGCCAACAGTGACCTTTTAAATATCTTGACATCGCTAAGAGGCCTCTTGAGCCCGGGCGCGACAGTTGTGATCGAGCGCTCAGACAGAACAGAAGATTTGGATCAACCAGATTGGCTAGAGATAATTTCCAACAAGAAATTCGGGAGTACCCAGGTGCGGATGTACCAAAAAATCTAAAGTGAGCGTTCGGTAGGCCCTGTGTAGAGCTGCTGCGGCCTGCCGATGCGAGTACTTGGATCTTCCATCATCTCGCGCCAGTGGGCTATCCAACCTGGCAGGCGTCCAACTGCAAACAACGGCGTGAACATTCGAGGAGGAAAACCTAGAGCCTTGTAAATCACGCCAGTGTAGAAATCGACGTTCGGGTAAAGCTTGCGCTCCGCAAAATACTCGTCCGAAAGGGCGACCGCTTCAAGCTCCTTAGCAATTTCCAGCATCGGGTCGTTTATGCCCAATTCATCTAGAACCTGATCTGCAGTCTGCTTCACGATCGTCGCCCTGGGGTCAAAGGACTTATAGATGCGGTGACCAAAGCCCATGAGCCGGATTCCGTCTTCTTTGTTTTTGATTCGATCTACGTACTGGCTAACGCTCTCGCCGGAATTTTGAATAGAGCTCAGCATCTCCAGAACCGCTTCATTTGCGCCACCGTGTGATGGACCGGAAAGAGCGTTTATGCCGGAGGCAACAGATGCGAACAAGTTGGCATTTGAAGATCCGACCAGTCGAACAGTAGAGGTACTGCAGTTCTGTTCGTGATCAGCGTGAAGCAGCAGCAATGTGTCCAGCGCTTGAGTGACCACCGAGTTCTGAGAGTAATCTTCAGCGTAGTTTCCAAAGGTCATCTTTAGGAAATTCTCAACCAATGAGTAAGAGTTATCAGGGTAAACAAGCGCTTGCCCAATCGAAGACTTGTAAGCGTATGAGGCAATGACCGGAAGTTTGGCCAAGAGCCGAAGCGTTGAAATTTCGACCTGCTCAGGGTCTTTAGTGTCCAGCGAGTCTTGGTAGAAAGTCGAGAGTGCACTAACCCCAGCGGATATAACCGACATCGGGTGAGCGTTCTGAGGGAAGGCCTTGAAAAAGTCCTTCATGCCTTCGTGAATCAGGGTGTGGCGTCTGAGGCTCTGGTCGAACTCTTCTGCTTCTGCAGCCGTTGGCAACTCTCCATGGATTAGAAGATAAGAGGTTTCAAGGAAGCTTTTGTTAGCAGCAAGTTGCTCGATCGGATATCCGCGATAGCGCAGGATCCCCTTGTCCCCGTCAATGAAAGTAATTGCGGATTTTGTGGAGGCGGTGTTCACGAAACCTTGGTCGAACACGGTCAGGCCGGTGTTGGTGATTAGATTTGAAATGTCTATACCCGATGGGCCTTGGGTCGCAGGAATTACCGCATACTCTTCAACTTTGCCATCGATGTCGATGGAAACCTTATCCGCACTCAATTGCTACTCCTAGTTATACCTATGGCCCAGCCTAGGGCACTTGTGTTTACTGCTAGAAAAAGTTGTGAAAACTACGCCTGCAACTGCGGGGGCAGAGCTGCAACTATCGGGTGATCTCCAGCGATTGGGCCGACCTTCGCAGCGCCTCCAGGAGAGCCGACATCGTCGAAGAAGTCAACATTTACCTTGTAGTAATCGCTCCACTCGGCAGGGATATCATCCTCGTAGTAAATGGCCTCCACCGGACAAACTGGCTCACAGGCACCGCAGTCAACGCACTCGTCTGGGTGAATGTAGAGCATGCGATCACCCTCATATATGCAATCAACAGGGCACTCATCAATGCAGGCCTTGTCCTTCACATCGACACATGGCAAAGCAATCAAATAAGTCACAGTTAGCTCCTCAAAACTAAAATAATTCTAACCCGATAAAACTTGCGAGAAGAGCACTCACCACTCTTTACCAAGAGTTGCAACGGCTCTCGCGACCTCTCGGGTGTCCTGAGCCTCTTTTAGACTCTGGCGCTTGTCATATTCTTTTTTACCTTTGGCAAGAGCAATTTTCACCTTGGCCTTGCCATCCAAGAAATACAACGACAGCGGAATCAGTGTCATTCCTGAGCCGCTAATTTTTCCGGCCAGCTTTTCTATCTCAGACTTGTGCATCAGCAACTTTCGACGACGCCTAGTTCCGTGATTTGTCCAAGAACCTGCTAAAAACTCCGGAATATGAACATTTTCTAGCCAAGCTTCGCCGCGATCGATGACCGCATAGCCGTCCACCAGCGACGCGCGCCCTTCGCGCAGTGACTTAACTTCGGTTCCAGTCAACACCAAGCCGGCCTCGATCTCGTCCTCAATGAGGTAATCGTGGCGAGCCTTGCGGTTTGTCGCTACCGCTTTTTGACCGCGTTCCCGTGGCACTTGCGCTCCTAATTGGTGTTGGTTTTACTAAGCCTATGCGGAGTAAAAGAAAACTGCAGGGCTAGTTTGCTTGCCCCATTTTGCGCCACCTGATTCCAGAGGCGATAAAGCCCTCGAGTTTTCCATCAAAGACGTCGTCGGGGTTGTTCTCCTCGTAGTTTGTTCTCAGGTCCTTGACCATTTGGTAAGGGGCTAGAACGTAGGAGCGCATCTGCTCTCCCCAGCTGGCCTTCACGTCTCCGGCAAGCTCTTTCCGCTTCTCATTATCCGCCCGACGCTGCGCATCAAGAAGCTTGGATTGCAAGACTCTCATGGCAGAAGCCTTGTTTTGCAACTGGCTCTTCTCATTTTGGCAGGACACGACAATGCCGGTCGGTGTGTGGGTAATTCTCACAGCCGAGTCGGTGGTGTTAACTGATTGACCGCCTGGGCCGGAGGACCTAAAAACATCTATTCGAATATCAGAATCCGGAATTTCTACCGACTCAGTAACTGCCATAACAGGCACAACTTCGATTGCAGCAAAAGATGTCTGTCTCTTTCCGGCGGCATTAAACGGGCTCATGCGCACCAGGCGATGAGTTCCGGACTCTATCGACAACTGCCCGTAGGCATAGGGGAAATCCATTTCCACGGTCGCGCTTTTTATACCGGCGCCCTCTGAGTGAGAGATTTCCAAGACCTTGGCCTTGTGGCCATTTTTCTCTGCGTAGCGCAAATACATTCGCATTAGCATTTCGGCAAAGTCAGTGGCATCATCGCCGCCGGCGCCCGAGCGGACCGAGAGAATTGCGCCTCTCGGGTCATATTCGCCGTTCAACAAGGTTTGGGTCTCGAGTTGGTCGAGTTCGCTTGTTACTCTTGCCAGCTCGATTGCGAACTCGTCTGCCGCGCTTTTATCCTCAAGGGCCATTTCCTTGAAATCTTCTAGGTCTTTTATGTCCTGACCAAGCGACTCGAGTTGAGCAAGTTGCGCTTTGGTTCTGGAAAGTTCGGTAGTGACAGCCTGAGCATTTATTTGGTCGTCCCAAATATTGGGATCGGTTGCCTGCGCCTCTAAGTCAACGACTCTGGCCCTTAGGCCCTCGGGGTTTAGGACTTTGGAGATACCTTGAAATAGAGACTCTAGGTCTCTAATCTGTCTTCCGATATCTAACTCAGCCATTTGGCCAAGTCTATTGGGCAGGGCAAGATCAGCCCCCACCTAGGGCGTAAGACATCTCTTAAAATAACTAAAGGCCCCTGATTAGAGAGGCCTTTAGTTATATGGGGGTTGTGGAGATGGGGGGAATTGAACCCCCGTCCATGACATCGATTATGGCTCTTCTACGGGTGTAGCTTCAGAATTCGTTCTACTCGGCTCCGGCATTTGTTTGAAGCAACTACGCCGACAAGCCCAGTCAAAGTAAAAAGTCCCAACCGCACCTTTGACGCAAGCGGTTAGCTAGATTTCTAAATGACGTCTGGATCTAGATCGAAATCAAACCTAGTCAGACGGACCTCGAGGCTAGCTATGCAGCTAGGGCGAAGTCGGCGCGCTTTGTTTTGGCACCTATAGTTTTGAACACATCGTTTACGAGATAAGTGCTCATCCTCGACCCGCTTCATCCACGCAGCAATGCAATGTCGAAACCGATCATCCCCATGTTTAGTTACTTAGTAGCTCCTCGGAAAACTCCGAGCACCTAAAGGTATCAAACATGAACGACAATTTGTGATTGAAATCGACAACTCACAGCCGATTACAAGCCCTAGAATCAGGAAGTGCGAAGCGACTTGGCTGCCCTCGCGGCCGTTTTACTCTGGGGATCCCTAGCAAGTTTGGCAATTTTATTGGACACAGTGCCACCGCTTTTGATGACCGGAATAGGTCTTGTGGTTGGCTCCCTAATTGCATTGCCCGTTTCGGGTTTCAGGATCCGAAGGCTACTACCTAGAAAACGCGTCCTGTTAGTTGGCGTTTATGGGCTTCTGGGCTACCACTTTGCGCTTTTTGCTGGGTTACAAAACGCTCCCAGCGTCCAAGCTAACCTCGTGAATTACCTATGGCCCATATTGGTAGTGCTACTGGCCCCACTGTTTATTAAGGGCACGACCCTGACCTACAAGCACTGGATTGCCGGGATTCTGGGATTTTCGGGTGCCGCATTAGCTATTTTGTCGGGAACCGAATTGGTCGGCGGGTTTGCAGTTGGATATGTCTACGCAGGAATCGCGGCCCTGATATTTTCAAGCTATTCGCTGATGAGCAAATCTCTCGCCGATTCACCAACAGCTGCGGTTGGTGGTTACAGCTTTGTTGCGGGAGTACTTTCAATTGGTGCCCATTTGGTCTTTGAGCCACCCGCAACAATTGACTCTGTCCAGTGGCTGTGGCTGGTCCTCATGGGACTGGGGCCCCTAGGTGGCTCTTTCTATCTTTGGGACTACGCACTGAAGCATGCTCCAGCTCAGCGAGTGGGCACGATTGCTTTTTTCACCCCACTCATTTCGACAATCCTGCTCCTTGCGGTAACCGGGCAGCGCCTGACGCTGACGCTCGGGTTGTCCGCTGCACTTATACTTCTGGCTGCCGTATTTGGTTCCAGGGTGAATAATAAGAACCATGACATCTGGAGAGTTTAGAAAGCGCCAGTTAGTCACAGCCATTTATCTACCCTCGCTATTGATCACCGCCGCAGAGGGCGCACTGCTTCCAATTTTGCCGGTTTCGGCGGTGGGTTTTGGTTTTAGCTTGGCTGAAGCCAGCATCGTAACTACTGTCTTGATGGTCTCAACCATGGTCTTCGAGGTTCCGGCCTCTTGGCTCAACTCCAAAATTGGCGAGCGTCAAGCCATGATTGCCAGTGCTGTTTTGGGTTTCGGCATGACGCTATTGGCCTTTTTCCATTTGGGCTACCCGGCACTTGTTCTAAGCGCTCTCGGGTTTGGCGCAGCGCATTCGCTATTTGGATTAGCGCGACATAGCCTGCTTGCCGAAATAGTTCCCGAGCAACACCGACCAAAATCGATGTCACTTCTTGGGGGAATGTTTCGCGGTGGCATGGCGATTGGGCCGGTTCTAGGTTCCGCTTTCATCGTCTTATACGGAGTCGAATTTGGCTACCTAGCCGCCGCGATTCTGTGTTTGGCCTCTGGTGCTTCGGTAATGATCGCGCCCAAGGGCCGATTGAACACAACCCCCTCTGGTCAACACGGAAACGTTTGGAAGGTTGCCAGGCGAGAGGCTCCGAAACTAGCAACGCTCGGTGTCGCATCGGCAATCATTTCAGCCGGAAGAACAATCCGGCTCATCGGGTTACCACTGTTGGCAATTCAGCTCGGGATTTCTCCGGGTGAAACTTCGTTTATTTTTGGTCTCACTGGATTTATAGACTTCGCTCTGTTTTATTTGTCCGGCATCATCATGGATCGATATGGAAAGTTCTGGTCCTCGGTTCCCACCTTGTTAGCCCTTGGAACGACCTATCTGTTCTCGTTTTTGGTCACCGACGTATTCACCTTCTGGATCTTGGCGGCCGTCACCGCACTCGCCAATGCGCTGTCCGCCGGCATAAACATGATTCTGGGTGCGGATTTGGCTCCTCAGGGCTCGAGAAGTGAGTTCTTGGCAGCATTTAGGATGCTTACCTCCGGCGGCGTGGCCCTGGCCCCGGCGATGATTACAGTACTGACGGCATCGGTGGGATTGGCAAGCGCTCTTGCCGCAACGGGTCTACTGAACTTCGTTGGAGCGTTTTTGTTTTGGAAGTATTTGCCGATCTACGCCCCCGACTACAAGAAACCGGCCGAAGAGTAACGCGATCGCAGTTTGCTCTACTTAGAGTTGCGCGAGGCCTGTCTGCGCTTGGCTTGTTCCTCTGGATCCGGAACCGGAACTGCCGCTATTAGCCGCTTGGTGTATTCCTGCTGCGGGTTTCGAAGAATCTGATCTTTTGACCCCTGCTCAACGATCACGCCATGCTGCATCACTGCAATGTGGTCGCTCAATAGGTCAACAACGGCAAGATCGTGCGAGACAAAAAGCGTTGCAAACTGCTGTTTCTTTTGAATTTCTTGCAGCAGTTCAAGTACCCGTGCTTGCACGGACACGTCCAGGGCGCTGGTCGGCTCATCAGCAACCAGCAGTTTTGGGTTAAGGGCCAATGCCCTTGCGATACCAACTCGCTGACGCTGCCCCCCAGATAATTCATGCGGATAGCGATTTCGGTAGGACTTTGGAAGCTCAACCATGTCAAGGAGCTCGCCAACCCTGTCGTTGCGCTCTTTAGGGCTTTGGCTCGCCAGCAAAAGAGGTTCTTGAATGGACTGGCCGATTGGCCAACGAGGATTCAGGGACGAACCCGGATCTTGAAAAACAATTCCAATATTTCTTCGAACGGCCTGAAGGTCGTTTTTTGATACGCCCACCATCTTTTGGCCTGCAACTTCAAGTTGGCCGCTCTTGATTGGCATAAGTCCGACAACTGCTCTAGCAATAGTGGTCTTTCCCGAGCCCGACTCTCCGACTAATCCAAGTACTTCCCCGGGGTAAATCTCGAGAGTCGCATCTTTCACGGCCAGGAACGCTGGCACTTTACCGCGCTTTGGATATTCGATGTTGAGGGCTTCCATCTTGAGCGATGGCGTAGCACTTCCGTCTCTTGGTCTTAGCTCTGCAACACTGACTGTGCCCAAATGAGGAACCGCTGCAAGCAGTTCCTTGGTGTACTGGTGGGCCGGTCGCTTGAAAATATCGATTGTTGATCCAGCCTCGACGACTAGGCCATCTTTCATGACGATCATGTGATCCGATAAATCTGCCACAACGCCCATGTCGTGGGTGATCAGAATAATGGCCGAATTAAGTCTCTTATTGAGTTCTCGCAGGAGATTCAAAATTTCGGCTTGGACTGTCACGTCAAGCGCCGTAGTTGGTTCATCTGCAATGAGCAATAGCGGATCACATGAGATGGACTGCGCAATCATTGCACGCTGTCTCTGACCCCCAGAAAGCTGGTGAGGATAGGAGTTAAAGGCCTTCTCTGGGTCCGGTAGCTCAACCATTGCCAGTAATTCAAGTGCCTTGCTCTTCGCCTGAGCATTTGTCATTCCAGAATTATGAACTTGAATTGCCTCGACAATTTGAAAACCAATCGTGTAGACGGGGTTTAGCGCCGTCATGGGTTCTTGAAAAATCGCCGCGATTTCCTTTCCCCGAATTTGTCTCAGGCGCGCTTTGTCCGCCCCCACCAGTTCTTCGCCTCGCAGCTTCACCGAACCTGCTGATCTGCCGTTCACTGGCAATAGGCCCAAGAGGCTCATCGCCGATGTCGACTTTCCGGATCCCGACTCACCAACGATGGCCAGAACTTCGCCCGGACCAACGCTGAAATTCACTCCCGAGGCGGCCATAATCCATTCGCCATCAACCCAGAAGTCAACCGAAAGCCCCGTGGCCTCGATAATGGTCCGCTTGTCTTCACTCACGACAATACCTCTGAGGATAGATTGGAGTCATGCAAGTTTTTAGGTCCACTTTCGGCAGGGTAATTACCGTCCTCGTCGGACTCGTAATGGTTTTGGCCCTGGTTGTTTTTGCGAGAGATTTTGGGATAGCCAGCGCTCTCGGGTCTGTTCCACTTGCGGTCCTCTTGGTTTATGGCAGCGCAGTAATGTTTTGGCTGCCTCGAGTGGAAGTCGACGATGGCGGAGTGAGAATCGTTAACTTGATTCGAAGTCACTACATCTCTTGGGGCGCAATTGATCGAGTTGACACTCGCTATGCGCTCGCAGTTTTTGTTGGCCAAAAGAAATACACCGCATGGGGAGCGCCGGCTCCTGGACGCCACGCGGCTTTCTTCGCCACCAAGGATCAAGGACAGCATCTGCCCGACTCCACTTACCTGGCTGGCACCGTAAGGCCGGGAGATCTTGTCACGAGTGAGTCCGGAGCCGCGGCCGCTGTGATTAGAAACCGTTGGGAAAAAACTCAAGGGCAGGATTTGATTTCTAGTGTTAACACGGCCTGGCACTTTCGGACCATTGCTGCGCTCATCACACTTACCCTGCTTGCTGCCTTGGCGTTCTAGTATCACTTCCCGGCCCTACGCTTCCCAATCAAGCGCTTGAGGTCTTGGATTGCGCCATCTGTCCTTGGCAAACGCCGTTGTCTTGGATCAAACGCATCTCTCAAGCCGTCGCCCACAAAATTAATGGCGAGCGCTATCACGACAATGAACAACCCCGGATACCAAAAAAGCCAAGGTCTGGTTTTGAATGCCTCGTTGTACTCGGAAATAATCTGACCCAGAGAAATATCGGGTGAGGTGATGCCAAACCCGAGGAAACTTAGCGAAGTTTCGATCAAGATCGCGGCTGACATCAGCAGGGTTGCGTTTACGACAATCACTCCGATTGAGTTCGGGAGTATGTGCCTGAATATGATTCTAAAGTTTGACGCCCCTGCAACCCGAGCGGCATCGACAAATTCTCTTTCTCGAAGCGCCAGGAACTCGGCCCTTACAAGCCTGGCGAGTCCAGTCCAGGCAATCAGACCAAGGAGGATTCCCAGTGACCAGGCGTTGCCACCAAAAGTGCGGCCAAGAACGGCACCAAGGACCAAAGTAGGGATAATAATTATGGTGTCAGTAAAACGCATCAAAAGGCTATCGAGCCAGCCACGGAAAAATCCAGCCACCGATCCTATGACTACACCCAACACTGTCGAAATTAGGCCAACAAGGAAAATAACAGTTAGGGACTGCTGGGTGCCGCGCATGACGCGGGCAAAAATGTCCTTGCCCAAGGTGTCTTGACCAAATGGATGCTCCCCTGGACTGAATGGCCAGAGGGTCATAGTCGGAGTTCCACCGGGATTTAGGATGTCGTAGTTCTCATACCAGTTGTAAGTCCACCAGCCGGGAACCCTAAAGCCGTCGACTGCCAACCTGCCTGTATTCGGGTCGGTAATTAGCGATCCGTTTCCGCCAATTACGATTCCGACAGAAGTGAATGCAAGCAACGTAATTACCGCCAGCGCGATTAGCGAAGCTATGGCGGCCCTATGCGCTAAAAAACGCCTGCGGACTATTGTTCCAAGAGACAGCCCCTCAGTCTCTCGCTGTTCGATAGAAATTTCGCTATTGAGCTGAGCATCCTCGTTACGCTTTTTCTTCGCCATTAGTTCACCCTAATTCTTGGGTCCAGAGCGGTATAAAGCAGATCGGCAACCAGGTTGCCGATAACCGCCAGTAGACCAGTTACCAGGAAGAAGCCCATCACTAGGTTCACGTCAACGGCATTGAGCCCCTTAGAGAAAAGGGCGCCCATGCCATCCCACGCAAATACTCGCTCGGTAATAATCGCACCGCCAATAAGACCGGAAATGTCAAAAGCGATAATTGTCGCGATTGGAATCATTGCGTTTCTAAAAGCATGTCTGACAATCACAGTTCGCTCATTGAGCCCCTTGGCTCTGGCCGTTCTTATGTAGTCCTGGTTCAAAACCTCAAGCAAAGACGCGCGCGCGTAACGCGTATAACCGGCAACAGAAACAATCATGAGAGCTGCTGTCGGCAGAATCAAGTGAGCGTAGGAGTCCAGCAAACTAAGCCACATGTTCTCCTCTCGCCCAATTGTGGGTGTCACAGCGCCAATCGTGGAGACGAAGCCCGTCTTCAAAGGGATAAGGTCCAAATAAGTACTCCAGTACTGCATTGCCTCATCGATGACTAAAACCAGACCGCCGAGGCCACCTACCAACCCAGCAATTTTTGCAATTTGCACCCGAGCGTCTCCACCGAATGTCAGAGCGAGCCCTACGCCGATAGCTGCCATGATCGAAATCATCGCGACTATTCCCAGTGGGCCCTGAAGATAGTAAAAAAGATATTGTCCAGGCAGCCACATGGCCCCAGTTGCGATGGCCATCGAGCCAACGACATAAACTGCCCTTCGTTGACCAAACCCTGTGGACAGCAGGAGCACTACTCCGGCTATCAGAGCCGTCAAAAGCGCCACGCCAACCATTCCAATTGATGGAGACGTAAGCCATCCGGTGACATTTAAACTGACCAGCAGGGTGGCCGATAAGACTAAGGACATAAGAAAAACACGGATACGAGTCTTGAGCCTTCCGCCAGCTATGCCGGTAATTATCAGCGCAAGCAAAAGCGGGATCAGAGTTAGTGCCCAGGGGCCAAAAGTAGGATCCGCTAAAAAGCGATTGAATCTGATTGCGCCGTACTCCTTTAGCAAAACTGCCACCCAAAAAATGGGCAGGGAGTAAAAAACAAACGCGAAGAAGGTGACGGAGTAGTCATAGCCCGAGTACTGACGAAGCGCAGTGGTCATTCCGACAGCAACCCCCACCAGAATTGAGAGCACGGTTGCCAAAATAATTAGCTGCAAGGTTGAGGCAATTGCTCCGGCCAGAGCGTCTGTCACAAGGCTTTCGCCCTTTGCTATGGACACCCCAAGATCGCAACGTCCGACCAGGCAGCCGGCCGCACCACCTAGCCAATAGAAATATCTCAGAAACGGAGGGACGTCCAGATCGAGCATCCCAGTTAGGTAGCGCAGACGATCTTGTGTGTTTGGGTCTCGGGAGGCACGGATTTCAGCTAATGGGTCGCCAGATATGGCGGTCAGTTGGTAGACAATGAAAGATGCGACTAGCAGCACGACCAAAGTCGCCGCAAATCTTCGCGCAATAAAACTAAGCATCATCGCCCTTTTTTACATTGTTTGGGGCCACCACTGATAAACAATGATGGCCCCTCACAATTATGTTTCTAGACTAGCCCGCGGTTGGGGCCCAGTTCCAGAAGTTCCAGTAGAAGTAAGGAACAAGTAGGTTTGGCGATACGCCAGTGACCTCTTTGTCCCACCAGGTTAGACCTGGGAACTGGAACAGAGTGATGTTGTATGCATCCTTTGCAAGCTCCGCCTCAATTGCAAGGCGGATACGAAGCTGCTCAGCTGGATCTACGGCCACATTCAGCTCGTCCAACAGACCCTTTGCGGCTGCGTTATCAAAGCCAGTCCAGTTAGAAGGTCCGCCCAGCACTAGGTACTGGTCGTCACCTGAAACTGACAGCGATGTTGCAGCCCAAGCAAATATGGTTGCGTCGTGCGGGTTGAGGTCTGGGAACACCGTCTCGGTGAATGCCCAGTTTGGCTCAGACTCGTCGATTAGGTTGAAGCCAACCGAATCCGCGGATAGCTTGAGAAGCTCGTACTCCTGGCCGCGACGAACGTTGCCCTCTGGGTACCAGAACTCAACATCGATTGGAGTAGAGACTCCGGCCTCTGCAAGCAGAGCCTTGGCCTTGACGCGATTTTCATCGTCGGTGCCTAGGTAATCGGAGTAGTAAGACTCAGCCTCGTCGTAACCTTCAGCACCCGGGATGAATAGCACCGAGGTTCGGACCTTTGCATCTGGGTTCAGAGGCTTGATCAACTTTTCGATGATTTCATTTCGAGGAACTGATAGTAGGAATGCCTGTCGAACCTTGAGTGCTTTAGCAGCGTCTCCGCCGTAGCTAGCAGGGTCGAATGGGCCTCCGTTGTTAACGGTGAGGTCGATGTGCTCGTAGGCTGCTTCCTCGCTGGACGCATACTCTGCGTTTGCAAGCGCCTGCACTAGAGCCAAGACGTCTGCCGTTGGCTGACCCGAGGCAATCTGGATTTCTCCATTGTCGACTGCCTGGATGGCGGCAGTTGAGTCTTCAATCTGACGAATAGTGACTCGCTCATACTGAGGCTTTGGGCCCCATGTGTAGAGCGGGTTCAAAACGTGAGTTGAGTACTGCTCCTCAACAAGCTCCTCGAGAACGTATGGGCCTGAGGACAAGTAAACCAGTGGGTTCTCAGGCGTGTTGACGGACGAGTAGCCCTCGTTCCAGACAGTTGCAACCGCAGCAAGCCACTCGGTGTCTTCGTTCATAATCGAGTCAATCAGCTTGCTCTTGGCATCCGCGATGCTTAGGTCAGGGTAGGCCATCTGAACAGCTCCGTGAGCGGCAACTCCGATGCCGAAAGCAAGCTCCCAGTCAACGTATTGAACGTCATACTCAAAAGTAATTGTGCTTCCACTAATTGTTGGAAGCTTCGAAGCTACGTTGTCTTTAGGTGCAGCGTGGGAGAACATGTAAACCCCGTCAGCATCCTTGAACTTTCCAAAGATGGTCGCCCATGCCAAAGCAAGGTCAGCTCCGTCGATTGCTGTTCCATCCGACCAGACAACTCCATCGTTGACGGTGTAAGTAACAGTAAGTGGGTCTTCACTAACGACTTCGTAGGTACCAAACTCAGTGTTCTTCACGAGAGCTGGCGAGTTGTCGTAATAGTTGAAGCTTGAGCTGGTCAAGTAAGTAGTCAGTGAGTTGGCCACATTGTTGCCAGCGGCTGAACTCGAATTGAATGTGTCAACAATATCGTTCCAGCCGACGGTGATCAGAGGCTCAAGAGTAGCCTCTTCCGTCACAGCCGCTGGGCTAGATGTTGGAGTTAGTTCTTCAGTAGCCGCACAACCCGCGAGGGTTAGGGCTAAAACGCTCAGTCCAGCAACAACTGCTGATCCGCGGAATTTCTTCATTGTTTCTCCTTCTATGTTTAACATGACGTCGGGTCCCATACCCGTCTCAATTTTTTAACTCTAGGGGTTGGATTTACCTAAACATGCTGGGCGCATTGCAGTTTGGTAACGAATAATATTCACCGGTAATCCTCTTTTTTTTTCACGGCTCTCAAAACTTCGATGTTTTGGTCAAAACTGCGTAACTTTTGCAACTCACCGCTAGGGAAGAAGAAAGCTTTTGGCTTTCGATTCTCGGCAAATAATTGCACTGTCAATACCAATTCCAAGAGGATTTTGATATCTGGCACACACCCTGAGTGTCGAAGTGTCCGCATTCAGCTGACGGTTTTTTCCTAGAGGAAGGCTCAAGCAAACATCCATAGTGACTGCGGGTGACAATCCCAGCAAATAAGAATCCAGCCGGAGTCGAGTTCGAACGCCCTTAGGGGTTCGTTCTTGCCGCATAGGTCGCAATTCATTTAGAGATGTTATTCCGATTTGAATGCTTGCCGTATTTGTTATCCACAACGATTAGGAGCACGTGGCCGACTGAATATCGAGCGCTTTGGTACGCGCTAATAACCTGGTTTTGCCTAAAATTTCCTCGAGCTGAGCCATGCCGAAACAATGCCACGGACTCGAAAGCTTGGCCTTGGGTTTTCCACAGCCAAAAAAACCATTATGCTTTGTTGTTGTCGCGGGTGTGGCGAAATTGGCAGACGCACCAGATTTAGGATCTGGCGCCGCGAGGCGTGGGGGTTCAAGTCCCTTCACCCGCACAAATAAAAAGGGTTCCGAGAAATCGGAACCCTTTTTTTTATACCTTGTTTAGCTAGCTGAATTCAGCCGACTGCCTACTTAGCCCTTTGTGACCTTAACGGTGTTGGCCTTGTGATCGATTTCTATCTGGTACGGCCCACGCTTTATCACTTCGGTGGATTCGAGACCGGTGGCATTAATGCCCAGATCCGCAGCGATGCCTCGGAAGAATGCACGCTGTGAGTCGTCTGTCAGCTCTGTACCTTGGTACCAAGCTGTCGAAGACCCCAACTTGCGCTTTGCGATTGCAACGCTTCCCAGGGCTTGACCAGTCTTGAACTCTGCCACTAGTTCTGCACCGTTAAGCCTCGATAACTCTCCCCACAACTTTGCGTGATAGCCATTGGAAAGTTCAACAGTGGCTTCTCTAAACGGATAGAACTCTTCGACGTAGACGCCGATGACGTCCTTGACCAGTGCACCGCCGTAGCCGCCAAGTTTCACGCGCAGCGTTCGGTCGGAAATGTTTGAGAAGTATCCAACCACTAAGTTTCCACCGCTGGTCGCATAGTCAGTGAACACCTCCTCCTGAGTATCCGAGAGCATGTGAACCATTGGCATCAAAACTAATTTGTAGCCCTTCAGCGTTGACAGATCCACGTCCGCAGGGACGAAATCCACCGAGATGCCCTCCTTGTAGAGCGCTCGATACCAGGCCGCAACTGTGTCTGGATAGCTGATGTCCTCGGTTGGGAGGTTGTGCTGCATCATCGCCCACAGCTGCTCGTAGTCGTAAACCATTGCCACATCAGCCCTGGCGGTTTCGTGGCTAGCCAGATCTGGGTGCTCATTTAGTAAGGCGCCAAGCTCAGTAATTTCTCGGTAAACCCTTGTGTCCTCGCCGGCATGAGGAACCATCGCGGAGTGGAACCTCTCTGAGCCTGCTTGGCTTTGACGCCACTGGAAATACATTGCGCCTTGGGAACCTCGGGCCACAAAACTCATAGCGTTGCGTTTTTCTTGACCCGGTGTCTTGGCATAGTTTCTTGGCTGCCAATTCACAGCTGATGAGCTGTGTTCCATGAGTAACCACTGCTTGCCATTGGCAAACCCTCTGGTTAGGTCCGCCATCTGAGCCAAGTCGATGTGATTTTCAATGTCGTGCTGCGCCAAGTAGTGATCCGTGGAAACAAAGTCCACTTCCTTAGCCCATGCAAAGTAGTCCATGGCGTGCGTGAACTTCATAGACATGAAGTTGGTGGTTACGGGGTTGACCTTGTCGTATTTTTTGATGATGTCACGCTCGGTCTTGAATAGATTCAGCGTGATCTCAGAAGTAAAGCGTCTAAAGTCAATCTGCGCACCCGGGTTCGGGTGAGTGCCATCCGGAGTCCTCTTGGGAGCCGGGATTTCCTCCCAGTTGTAGTAACGCTGAGACCAGAAGTCCGTTCCCCAAGAAGTATTTAGCTCTTCTATTGACGCGTACTTGTTTTTTAGCCAACCAACGAATGCATCCCTGGATGCATCGCAGTAGCAATAAGGAGCGTGGCAACCGTATTCGTTGTTCACGTGCCACATGACTACGGCCGGGTGTTTGGCATATCTCTCGGCAAGCTTCTCGGTTAGCTGAGCTGCCTTTTTTTGATACACGGGGCTGGCAGCACAGTAAGCCTGACGGCCACCGAACTCCAAGCGGATGCCGTCGAAGTTCACCGGCAAAATTTCAGGATGTTCCAAGGACAACCACGCTGGTGGTGAAGCGGTCGCATTTGCCAGGTCAACGGAAATGCCGCCGGCGTGCAAAAGATCCATTACTTCATCGAGCCAGCCAAACTGATAGTTGCCGTCGCTAACTTCTAATCTTGCCCAAGAAAAAATACCGAGCGACACGAGGTTAACGTTGGCTTTTTGCATCAACTCGATGTCTTGTTTCCAGACATCTTTTGACCACTGTTCCGGGTTGTAGTCGCCGCCGAAAAATAGTTTGTTGGTTTTCAACATTAGATTGCCTCGATTTCGATTAGTAGTGCTGTTTCTGGAAACAAAATTGGAGGCCGGAGACCTATCTGTGTGAGTGCCTTGCCTGTTAGGACAGCGCCATCGAGCCACTTTGGGCCCGTGCGCTCTTGAAACACCGGTTTACCAACTGGATAAACCGCCTTCACCGAGTAACTTCGGTTTGAATCAAGACCGTCAATCAAAATCGCGTTTGCTCGAGAGGCAGCCTGTCCCTGAAGAGTCACATAAGCGAATATTGCCTTCGATTTATCTTGGGACACGACTCCGTGAACAAAAGTGGCTTCGTTATTAGTTTCGACCCGCTCAACTTTCCCGGAGTGAAGAAGATCGCGGTTTTGCTTGTAATAGGTTGCCCAGCTCTTTAGATGAGCCTGCTCATCAGCGGTGGCCTTAGTTATGTCCCACTCCAAACCGGCGTGACCAAACAGAGCGGTAATTGCTCTGAAGCCTAGAGAGTGCACCCTGCCGGTGGTGTGAGACTCGGTCGGGCCAATGTGACTTCCGAGCATTTCTGGTGGAATAGCAACTTGTGTGTAGCGCTGAATGTACTGGCGCTCTAATGCGTCATTGCAATCCGAAACCCAGAACCGGTCAACAATCTGAGCGATGCCAAGATCAACTCTTCCGCCACCGGAGGCACAACTCTCAATTTCCAACCCGGGGTGGTTAACTTTCAGTTCTGAGAACAGCCTGTAAAGCGCCTTGGTTTGCTCGTGCACTGCCGCTTTACCATTGTGTCCAGGGTCAACCAAGGGCCGATTGTGATCCCACTTGATATAGCTAATATCGAAATCAGTCAAAATCTTATTTGTCTGATCAAACACATGCTGGTAGCAATTGGGGTTCGTCAGATCCAAGACCAGCTGGCCTCGCCCGGTCGGTGGCACTCTACCGGCAACGTTCAAGATCCAGTCCGGGTGAGCGCGATAGACCTCCGAGTCAGGGTTAACCATTTCGCCCTCAAACCAAAGACCAAACTCCATGCCGTTTGCCTTGACCACGTCGATCAATGGAGCAAGGCCCTCCGGCCATACGTCCTTAGAAATTACCCAGTCCCCGAGACCAGAAGTGTCATCCCGCCGTGAGCCGAACCAGCCGTCGTCCAAGACAAAGCGCTCCACGCCTATCTGGTTAGCAACCTTTGCAAGCTCAGTGAGTTTGCCTAGGTCATGGTCAAAATAAACCGCCTCCCAAACATTCAAGGTAAGCGGCCTGGGTCGCTTGTTGGTTGGGTGATTAGGTCTTGATCGAAGCCAGCGATAAGACCTGTCCGAGGTGCCGTCTATTCCAGAATTTGAATAAATAGCGGCGACCGGTGCTGCCTCGTAGCTCTGGCCGGGTTCAAGAATTATTTCTCCCGGCATCAGAAGTTCACTGGCTGAGATTGACTTTCTGCCAGATTGCAACTGCTCGATGGTGTGCCGAGAGTTACCCGAGAACATCAGGCCCAGCGACCAGACTTCTCCAGCTCTAAAAGTGGCTGCTTCAGTCATCGCCAATTGCATAATTGTGTAGTCGTGACTGGTCCTGCCCTCTCGGACTTCACGCGATACAACACCGGGTTGAATTTCTCTGCGCACCGGCTGACGTTCTTTGACCCAACGGCCTGCAAAATCCAATGACTCTTGGGCTCTATCTGGCAGAGGTAAGTAGGTGGCCAAGTCTTCCAGGCAGTAGCCACCGGAACCAATGTTGGTAACCTTCTGCGCAGTAACTAGAACACCCGCACCAACAAAGCTAAAACTTGTTTCAATTCGCAAACCTGCGGAAACGTCTTCGCCAACGACAACCAGTTCTTGGTCGTTAGCTGTGTGGCTGGTTGGGACAAACAGTGGAGAAAAGTCTTTTCCATTTCGGTGCCCCTTTAGAACAGGGGAACCGATTGCGCCGCGAGCTTGCTCTCGCCAAATGCCGGGCTGGTCTGGGGAATCGCCCTCAGCATGGGCAGTAGGTTCAATAGTCGCGGATGAGTAGCCATCGAAATCCTCTGTGTCTCCCAGGTCTTCGCCCCAGTGGATTATTCGAACCAGTTCGGGCGCAAGGCTTACTAGCAGTGAGACGCCATCTTGGCGCAGGTGAACAAAGCTGGAAGATTTCAATCTTGGTCCGAATCTGTTTAGTGCTCTTGGATTGACGATAGCTGAAATTCTGCGATAACTGGGTGTCGCCGAAGCGCCACCCAGTTATCTACTCAGTTGCTATTTCAGTTTTGCTCCGAGCTCGTCTTTCGACGGGCCCGCTTATCAGCTCGTCCCCTCCTAATCTTTCTTGTTCGACCCAAATACACAGGCTCAAACGATCGGGTAAAAACGAACTTAAGCAATAATTGCAAACTTTTCGAATAAAAAGCGACAAAAGTAATCATTCTGTTAGTAAATATCCGAATATTTTTGATTTTTCACACTAGCCTTCACCTAAGTTTTAGAGAAAGGTCAGCGATGCTTGCAGCTCAACGGAAAGCTCTGATACTGGAAGAAGTCTCGCTATCGGGGGCCAGGCGAATCTCCGAACTTGCTAAGAGCCTGGGCGTGTCCGAGGTCACAATCAGACGAGACGTCGAAGCTCTGGCCGACCAAGGTCTTGTCGACAAGGTCCACGGAGGAGTGACTGCAAACTCGCTTTCCTCAACTGTGGAACCTCCGTTCGCCTTCAACTCGCTAAAAGAGCAGACCTCTAAAGATGCAGTTGCAAAAATGGCAGCCGAAATGGTGCATCCGGGTCAGGCAATTGCCCTCATGGGCGGAAGCTCCGTTTACGCTTTGGCAAAAAGGCTTAGGGAAATGCCCTCACTCACCATCGTGACAAACTCAGTCCCCGTTTCCGATCTGTTCGCGCAACAGCCGAGAGCCGATCAAACCGTTGTTCTAACGGGCGGCGTTAGAACGCCAACTGACTCTCTAGTTGGAAACATCACAACCGAAGCCTTCGCGAGGTTCAATCTCGATTTAGTATTTATGGGGACGCACGGCATGGACATTGAATTTGGATTTAGCTCCCCGAACCTTATTGAGGCCGATACCAACCGAGAAGTAATTCGAAGGGCAGCTAAGTTTGTGGTTCTGGCCGACCACACCAAGTGGGGCATTAGAGGCTTCAGTTCTTTCGCAGAGCTATCGGAGGCAGACGGCGTGATTACCACGGACGGACTTTCCCGCGAGGCCTTGAGCACGTTGCGGAACAACGTCAGAGAAGTGCTTGTTGCAAAACCCTAGGAGCTTAGGACTTTGGCAGCTTCAGTGACAACAAGTAACTTCCTATTGGCTTGCCGAAGCGAATTGCTACGTTAGCCAAATGCCCCTGCTGCACAAAGCCAAATTTCTCGTGGAGGGCAATCGAAGCGTGAGCACCGCGATCCGCAATTACCGCAATGACTTCCTTTATGCCCGCAGCTCGACAGCGCTCTAGGAGGGCAGTAAACAACTTCGTACCCAACCCCTTTCCGGTTGCAGGTGCCGACAGATAAATCGAGTTCTCCACAACCTTTAGATAACCGGCCCGTTGTCGCCAAGGAGAAACCAAAGCAAACCCCAGAACATCGAACCCGCGCACCATAACCAAAAACGGCAAATCGAATTTTTGGGCCATGTCGTATTTTTCTTGCCAGTAATCAAGCTTCAAGGGCGCATCATCAAAGGTGATGACCGTGTTTCTGATGAAGTAGTTATAAATGTCCTTGATTGCCGGCAGATCTTCCGCAGCAACGTTTCGAATCAGCACTTCGGGCGTTGGCAAGGCAGGGTTCTGCCGCTGTCGACGAATCATTGCCCATCGAGTTTTGCTATCAACCACTAACAGCTCCAATCGATTGGCTGTAGCTGTGATTCTGTCAACAGTTTGTTACAACTAGAAAACGGCTTGGAGCCAAAGAAGCCCCGATAGCTTGAAAGTGGAGAAGGATGAGGGCTTTCTAAGACCCTAGACATATTCAAATCAACTGCCAGCTCTCTGGCTCGCTGTCCCCAGAGAATCGCGACTAACTTGCCCTTGTGAACCTCTTGAAGAACTTGAATTGCTCGAGAGGTAAAAACATCCCAGCCGATGTCGAAGTGTGCAGCAGTCTGACCGACGCGGGTAGTTAACGAGCGGTTTAGAAGCATTACGCCCTGATCGGCCCAGTTAGAAATGTCTCCGGTGGCCACAAAGTTATGGCCCAAGTCATCGCGCAGCTCTTTGATTATGTTTCGAAGGGTTGGTGGAAGTGGAGTTGTTCCCTCTGGGACGCAAAAAGCAAGACCAGTAGCGTGAACCGCGTTCGGGTAAGGGTCTTGACCAACGATCAGCACCCGATAGTGCTCAGGGGGAAACCTGAAAGCTCGCATGATATTTTGCTTGTCCGGAACCACCTGTTCCTGACTGGCTAATGTCAATGAGATCTCATCGAGTAGTTTTTTTTGGTCAGCCAGTAACTCCTGCCACAGAGCGTGCATTTGATTGAACATAGCCTCCATTAAATAGTGCAAAGATAAATAGAGCAAAGGAGCAAGCATGCCGACACCCGGTGAGTTCTTAGTTTCAGCAAATCATCTTCTCGAAGATTTGGTTTCGCTGCGCCGAAAATTGCACCAGATACCTGAGTTCGCTCTAGATTTACCCCAAACTCAGCAGGCGCTTATTTCTGAGCTAGAAGGCCTAGGCGAGATAACTTTCGGTAGGTCTCTCAGCTCAATTGTTCTAGTCATTCGAGGTGGCAGCCCAGGTCCAACTGTGCTTTTGCGGGCAGACATGGATG
>ERZ888423.719-NODE-719-length-33108-cov-9.268236_pt1 | contig 33108 bp, 21 predicted proteins | sample MGYA00520523_ERZ888423 | MGnify/ENA primary metagenome ERZ888423 (study PRJEB32303, sample SAMEA104408611) | aquatic metagenome | biome: Brackish water; feature: Pelagic; material: water | place: Baltic Sea | collected 2014-06-08T10:24:00 | depth 30,27 m ...
TTTTAAAGTATTTAAGTTTTATTTTTTTCAGTTAATTTATGTTTGGTAACTTGTGTATACACGCTACTCTATAGCGCCTATCTTATCATAATCAGTGAATAGGCGCTACTAAGTGTAACTATCCTTTATTAGAGTGTGTCAAATGGTGAGGTGATATTTTGGAGGCTTTTTGTACTCACATGGGTGTAGATTTCGGTTGTCCTGCTGCTGCTATGTCCTAGCAACTCTTGAATATATCTAAGATCGGTGCCTGCCTCTAGTAAATGTGTTGCGTAGCTATGCCTGAGCCAGTGCAAGGTAGCTGGCTTTCTTATATTCGCTTTAGTGAGGGCCTGTTTAAGCACCTGCTGTAAACTCCTTGCATGATAAGGGCTTCCTTTCTTTTCCCCTTCAAACAACCAAGTCTCAGGCGTATAGCTTCTGTAATATTCTCTGAGCATCTCTAATATTTTACCTGACAAGGGGGCTATCCTGTCCTTTTTCCCTTTGCTCTGCCTTAGTATGATAATATCACGCTTAGAGTCTATATCACTCGGTTTTAAGTTGAGTAACTCACTTCTGCGAAGTCCGCAACTATATATCAGCGAAAGCATGGTCTTATGTTTTAGGTTGGTATGTGCCTGCACTATCATTTTCACTTCTTCCTTGCTCAACACGTTGGGCAGTAGCTTCTCACGTTTTGGACGATGTATGAGCTCAGGTCGCAGGCTTTTATTTTCAATGACGGTATAGAATAGTTTCACGGCATTCACTATCTGGTTTTGGTAAGAAGAGGATAGGTTATTCTTAAAAATGAAATCGTTGTTATAGGCTATAAGGTCATTCTCGTTTAGCTCATTTATTGCTTTGGTGTGATGAAACATTAGGAAGGACTTGAGGGCCTGTATATATGTTTTTATGGTGTTTTCACTATATCGCTTGCTCTTTAACCAACGTTCGAAAACATTTAATTTATCCAGCGTGTCTTCGCTTGGTTCAGGGATCGTAACTAGCTTGAATTGTTTGCGATAGACTTCATTATTCGGCAAGTGCCAGGCTTTCAAAGTAGCGCTCCAACGTGCTCCTTCCAATTTCTTGATACGGCCTATTAGCTCAGCGTCTTTCTCAAAATACACAGCTATGCGTTTTTCTTTCTTGTGGCTTACTATTTGCGCATTCCATTTCATGAGTTATACTCTTATTTCAATAGTAGTTCTTTTTCGGATACATACCGTATAAATCTATCTGCTGTGGTGTATTAAGCGTAACATAATCCGTTCATCTCTGTTCTACTTCTATCATTCAATGCTCCCTATTTTGGAAGGTGCTGCGCCCTTCCAGTACGTTTGCTTAAAAAGGACATCTAATCTTTATCCTGCAATATACATATGAACGTAAAGATTCGTATGAACGTAAGCTATACCTCATTCTGCTTATCTATTTAATGTGTTCATTCCATTTTCAATATATGCTGATATGTGATAAAAGATTCATGGCCTTGAATGAACTTTGCTTTTTAAGCCACAAAAAAAGTCCCACCAAAGGCAGGACTTTTTTAAAATATTAAAATGTGTTTTTAGATCACATATTCTCTATGATAGCATCTCCAAATTCAGAGCACTTCAGGAGCTTCGCTCCGTCCATGAGTCTTTCGAAATCATAGGTCACAGTCTTCTTAGAGATAGCTCCTTCTATTCCTTTTACAATAAGATCACCTGCTTTTTTCCATCCAATATATTCTAGCATCATCACTCCTGAGAGAATCACGGAGGAAGGATTCACTTTGTCCATTCCTGCATATTTAGGCGCAGTGCCATGAGTCGCTTCGAAGATGGCGATTCCTGTGCTGTAATTGATATTCGCTCCAGGTGCAATTCCTATTCCGCCTACAGCCGCTGCCAAGGCATCAGAGATATAGTCACCATTCAAGTTCAAAGTTGCAATCACTTCATACTCAGCCGGACGAAGTAAAATCTGTTGAAGGAATGCATCAGCAATAACATCTTTAATAATAATCTTATGGCCATCCTTGTTCATTACCTGCCATGGTCCTCCATCTAAATCTACCGCACCGAATTCTTTCTTAGCAAGGGCATAACCCCATTCTTTGAACATTCCTTCAGTAAATTTCATGATGTTCCCTTTGTGCACTAAGGTCACTGAATCTCTCTTTTGCTCAATAGCATATTCAATAGCAGAGCGCACAAGACGCTCTGTTCCTTCTTTGGAAACTGGCTTCACACCTAATGAGCAGGTATCAGGGAAACGGATGTTCGTCACGCCCATTTCTTCTATTAAGAATTTCTTCACTTTCTCCAACTCTGGAGTACCGTAATTCCACTCAATTCCAGCGTAGATATCCTCGGTGTTCTCTCTGAAAATAACCATATCCACTTTCTCTGGCTCACGCACTGGAGAAGGAACTCCTTCAAACCAGCGTACAGGCCGCACACACGCAAAAAGGTCAAGCTCCTGACGAAGCGCTACGTTCAATGAACGAATTCCACCACCTACCGGAGTGGTCAATGGGCCTTTAATAGATACAAGATAATCTCGCATATCCGTGAGTGTAGCCGCAGGTAACCATTCACCAGTTTTGTTAAATGCTTTTTCACCGGCATAAACTTCTTTCCAATGGATTTTCTTTTCTCCACCATACGCTTTTGCGACAGCTGCATCAAGCACGCGCACTGAAGCCGCCCAAATGTCTGCACCTATTCCGTCTCCTTCAATGAATGGGATAATAGGGTCATTAGGTACATTTATTTTTCCCTTACCGTAGGTGATTTTGCTTCCGCTCATTGATTAATAGGATTGTATTTTATTCGTAAAAAATGTTTCGCGAAGGTACTATAAAATAAGGCTAGGAATTTGAGCTAAAGACAGGCTCAATATTCTAGGTCCAGGTCGAATTGTTGGGTCATTTTCGTGAGCACAGGATTCTTCGCTGCCATCTCTTGGAATTGCTCCTTAGGCGTTCTGAATCCAATATTCCCTTTATCCTCGATATCTATAATCGATTCAAGTAAAAGTCCTGGATGCTCAAGTTCTGTTCTTAAGAAAGCCATGAGTTCAGCCTTCTCCGTGTTTAAGTCGCTACTCTGAACGTTATTTTCAAGCGTGATTCTGATTCTACGATCATCAAGGATTGTAGGTTCATTATTGGCTAGGGTAGAATAGAAGCTGAATTTGCCTTGCTCTTGCATACGCTCAGCATATTTCTTCCATGCGACATTCAAAGAGACCTTATCTATCTCTTGGCCATGATCAATAACCCTAGGTTCCTTTTTCTCATCTAATTCGTCTTGCTTGCTCTCTAATTCATTTAAAGAGAATACGCTGCTCCTGCGTTTTCTTGCACTGGCGATATGAGGTTGAGACTCAGCCGTTTGATTCTGTTCCTCCTCTGCTTTAGGATCTTCCTTTGCATGGTGCTCAGATACTTGAGGCTTTGGTTTCTCTAGTGCAGGTTTAGCGGGAGTTTCTACTGCCTTTGCACTAGGTTCATTGACATGAATTTCTACGGCTTTAGCTCCAGCAGTAGGAGTAGGTTCTGCTGCCTTGACTGGTGCCGCTTCAATGGGTTTTTTCTCTACTCGTTCAGGCCTGCTGGCCGCTATACGTGGGCTGCTGTCTGGAGTTTTTTTTTCAGTATAATCTCCTGTTTCCATAAACTTAGCGCAAAGCTGCATCAAGGTCAATTCAGTAAGAAGCCTCTTGTTTTTAGAGATGCGATACGCAAGTTCAGTCTTCTGAATCTTGTCCAACATTTCTACCAACTCCATGGCTTGGAACCCAGAAGATTGTTTCTGGTAGGATTCCTTCACTTGATCTGTAGTGTCGAGCAAGCGCAGGGTAGCTGGATCCATAGAGACTAGGAGGTTCCTCAAGTGCTCTGCTAATCCAAGTAAGAACATCAATCCGTCAAAACCACGCTGAAGAATCTCATCTAATATGAGCAGGCATTCACCTACTTCTCCTGCCAGAACATGGTCCGTGATGCGCAAGAAATAGTCATGATCCAGGACATTCAAGTTATCGGCAACTGCCTGATACTGAAGATTTTTCCCAGTGAAACTGACCATCTGATCATACAGTGAAAGCGCATCACGTAATGCACCATCTGCTTTATTGGCGATCAAGTGAAGGGCTTCATCTTGATACGTGACGTTCTGATCTTGCGCAATATGAGCAAGATGCTCTACGATGTCTTTAACCTGAATGCGCTGAAAATCATAAATCTGACAGCGAGATAGGATAGTAGGAAGTACTTTATGTTTCTCCGTAGTTGCCAAGATGAAGATGGCATGGGCAGGAGGCTCCTCCAAGGTCTTCAGGAAGGCATTGAAGGCCTGAGAGGACAGCATGTGTACTTCGTCAATTACGTAGACTTTGTATTTACCGAGTTGCGGCTGAATGCGCACTTGATCAATGAGGTTACGAATGTCATCTACGCTGTTATTTGAAGCAGCATCCATCTCGAAGATGTTGAAGGACATGTCAGTACCTTCAGGGATATACTTCGCGTTGATCGCCTTGGCAAATATCCTGGCGCACGTAGTTTTCCCCACACCACGAGGTCCGCAGAAGAGGTAAGCCTTAGCTAATTCTTCTGATTCTATGGCATTCATCAATGTAGACGTGATGCCTTTCTGGGCAACGACTTCACTGAAAATTGATGGCCTATACTTAAGTGCTGATACTACGAATCCTTTCTCCTCCATAACCTTACGAATTTAATGTTTCTAGGTGGGAGGGTGTTGTTGAGTTTTGCACAGCTGTTGATAGCCTTAATAATCTATTGATCAAGGAAATAGCCTTTTTATTGCACAAGGTCATGAACAGAAAATGAGCAATTCAGATGAGTTTTAATGCTATATAATTTGAATTCGAGATCAATGGATATACTTCATAGTCAAAGAGATGAATATCGCCAAATTGGTGCGTATAAACTTGTATTTTGATTAGATTTACTCGAATAAAAGAACTTAAAATGAAGAAGCTTTGTACGTACTTATGCATCTTGGCTCCGATTATGCTCCAAGCACAGGCATGGATTCAAGTATCGGATAAGCCAGGCGCGGCAATCCGGGGAGCATGCTCATTCGTTCTCAATGAGGAAGCCTATGTAGTAGGTGGATTCAATGGCTCTGTAAATGATGCTAGTCTTTGGAAATACAGTCCCAATGAAGATTCATGGAGTCAATTGAACAGTATTCCGCAGCCCATGAGATATGGAGCAAGCTTCAGCGTTGACGGAAAAGGATATGTGGTAGGAGGTATAGGTAGTGCGGGACATTCAAATCAGTTATGGGAATATGATCCTGATACCGATACTTGGCAATCAAAAGCTCAATTGCCAGGACCAGGAAGATATGGGGTTTTTAGTTTTGTTATCGATGATATTGCCTACGTTGGTTGCGGAAATTCTGGAAGTGCATTGGGCCCGTATCACAACAGTTGTTACAGATATTCAGCCGAGTTCAATGCTTGGATTGAGGTTGCTTCACTTCCTGCTTTACCTTCTTTCGGTGCAACCGGATTTTCATATGATGGATATGGCTATGTTGTTGGAGGTACTGATGTCAATGGTCAATCTTCAGCACTCTGGCAATATGACGCAGATTTAGATGCTTGGACTGAAAAAGAAGCGTATCCAAATCCTGTCATCTATCAATCTACCTTGTCAACGACACAAGGAGTTATAGTAGCAGGAGGCCCTAGTCCAAATAGTCATGAGGCATATCAATATATTCCTGCCAATGATCAATGGTATTTTATTCCACCTTACCTAGGTGGAGCCTCATATACTTCAGTCGCTTTTACTATAAATGACAGATACTTTATTGGTCTTGGGTATGATAGTTCACCGTCTGATTACTACAGTGATCTTTGGGAATTAAAGGATCTGGAGCTAGTAGGCCTTCCTGTAATTGCTACACTGAGCTTTGAGTTTTTTCCAAACCCTTTTTCTCATCAGGCCACTGTACGTTTCAAGAGTCCCTTGGGACCTGCCTTAGTGAGACTGTACAGCATAGATGGAAGGTTGATTTCTTCGGTCCAAGAAACATATATAGATGTTCAATATATTTTTCAAAAAGGAGAATTATCCGTTGGACAATATTTCCTACAATTCGACTCTCAAACAGGCGTGTTTGAAAAACTTATCTCTATAGATTAAGATTCAAAGATGCCCTTGTTTTAGAATTAAGTCAGTCTTAGAAAAGGATCTCGCTTTTTTAAGAACTTTGAGCTTTAAATTAAGACCCTTTCATTGGAGAGATGACGCGTGAATAGAGGGCGAATTCAAAGAAAAGCTGAACATTTCATATGAAGCAAGAAGAAGTCAAACAGTGGTATAACCTCTTTGCTAACAAGCAAGCAAAGACAGGTACAAATCTCCGACACTATCAGATACTTGACTATCTCCGTAAATCCGGATTGAAAAAGGATCATACCGTTCTCGAAGTGGGATGTGGTATAGGAACTCTTACCGGTCTCATTCACGCGTTTTTGACTAAAGGCTCACTTGTAGCCACTGACATCAGTGACGAGTCTATTGTGATGGCAAGGACACTTATACCGGGGTCAGAAAAGATTGATTTTGTGGTGACTGACATGTCTGATTTCACCTATCAAACGACCTTTGATTTTATAGTGCTCCCTGATGTGATGGAGCATATACCTGTGGAACAGCATAAACAACTTTTTCTCAATCTGAGTAAATTGATGCACAAAGGGTCTGTAATCCTTATTCATATCCCTCATCCGAGGGCGTTAGATCATGTTAGAAAACATAGCCCAGAACGATTACAGATTATTGACCAATCCCTGAGCGCAGCTGAAATGCTGAATAATGCCTATGCCGCTAATTTGGTGTTGGACTCATATAAGAGCTATGCGCTCTTTAATTCAAAACCTGATTATGTATTGATCAAGTTAGAAAAGAATATTCCGTACGCAGATGGATACCTTCCCTTGAGTAAATCCAAGATTATTTTGAGGAAGACTAAATTGAGACTTATGTCTTTGTTCTCATGAGCTATATTGGAATCATTTCGTGATGGATTCCATCATCTATATCAGTCCAAGTAGGTCTTCTTTTGTTCGAAAGGATATAGATTTTCTTTCTAAGAGATATCGTGTGCTTTCACCTGATCATAATTGGAAGAACAAAGGGGCACTAGTATTTACATTCCTTAAACAGGCCTTTTTCCTTTTGTCATACATCAGAACGTCAAAAGCAATTGTCGTGATGTTTGGTGGGTATTGGGCTTTTTTACCCGCGCTTCTTGGGCGTGTCTTTAATACACCAGTTTTCATCATTCTTGGAGGAACTGATTGTGTGTCTTTTCCTGCTTTGAACTATGGGAATTTAAGAAAACCACTCTTAAGGACAGTCATTGGCTGGTCTTACAGCCTTTCTTCAAAACTCATCCCTGTTGATGATTCTTTGGTTAAACAGCACTATTCATATTCACACAGATATCCATATCCAGAACAAGGGTTTATGAGTTTTTTCCCCAACCTCAAAACTCCTCACCATGTAATCTATAATGGTTTTGATTCCAATCAATTTATCAGTCCTAAGGAACCCAAGGAGTTGAACAGTTTCATCTGTGTGGCCTCAGTCGACTCTATAATGAGATATACCTTGAAAGGAATAGACTTGATTGTAGAATTAGCCAACACTTTCAAGCAATGTAAATTCAAAGTAATAGGTGTCTCTGATGAATTGAATAAGCGTGTGAATCCTAATCTTGAAAACCTAGAATTCATCTCTTTTATAGATCAAACAGCTTTAGTTTCTTATCTCCAAGACTCCGAATTCTATCTGCAACTTTCTATTTCTGAAGGCTTTCCCAATGCACTTTGTGAGGCCATGTTGTGTGGTTGTATTCCCATTGGCTCGGGGGTAGGAGCCATACCAAAAATTATTGGAGAAACTGGTTTTGTAATCTCTTCTGACAAGATAATGGAGTTATGTGATACGTTTCAACGTATTCTTTCTTTATCCTCTGAAGAACGACTAGAGAAAGGTGCTGGTGCGCGTCAAAGGATAATCACTGAGTTCGATATTAAGAAAAGGGAAAGTGAGTTCTTCCAATTGGTTGAGCATGGTTGAATTTTAACCTCTATCCATCACGCGCTCCATGCTCTTCCACAATGCCTCAGCGGTTTTATCCCAGCTGAATTTCTCGCGCTGCATCCTTCCTTTTTCAATGCGCTCTCCACGCTTGGATGCATCCAAAAGGTCATGTATACCCAGCGTGATGCTTTCTACATTCCATGGGTCACAGTACACTGCTGCTTTTCCGCCTACTTCAGGCATAGAGCTTACGTTGCTAGTCAATACTGGAATCTCACATTTCATGGCTTCCAGAATAGGTATCCCGAATCCCTCAAATACAGACACGTAGGTTAATCCTTCAGCACTTGCCATGACCGTAGCTAGCTCAGCTTGGTCTAGCCTGCCGGTGAATGCTACATCTTCTTTGTAAGCTAGTGAAGAGAACAACTGTTCTTGCTCAGGACTCCACCATTTTTTCTCTCCGGTTAGGAGAAGTTTGACATTGCTATTGCTTTCTTTTTTGTAGGCATCAAAGGCGTGTAATAGTCTTCCAATGTTCTTGCGAGGTTGCAATGCTCCCACGTAAATTAGATATGGTGTTCCTTGGCTATATTTTTCTTGAGTATGCTTTTTAGTGTCAGCTGAAACTGGCTTGAATAGAGGGCTAGCTCCGTTATAAATCACATTTATTTTTTCAGCTTCTATTCCATACTGCTTCTGAATATCTGTCTTGGAGAATTCACTTACAGTTACTATTTGATTTGCCTTTTGAGCAAACTTTTTAAAATAATGTAAATGATACCATCGCGTAAGAAGTGGAAGGTAATCTGGGTAGTGCTCGAAGTTTATATCGTGGATTACTGATATCTGTGGAACAGAACTTCGTAAACTCAAAAGCCCATCAATAGACAAGAACAGGTCTGGCTTAAGTTCATCGAGTTTCGATTTCACTGACCATTCAAACCAGAGGTAATAAAGGAAAGGATGCCTTGCTTGGGGGAAGATCACATGGCCTGTCACATTGGAACCGTAAATGAATTGCTGATCAAAAGGCCGATCGAAAAAGAAATGAAAATCTACCTCAGGATGTGCTGTAGTAATACGAGATAACGTCTCATGTCCGAACCATCCTATGCCTTCTAAGCGATTCTTGATCAAAAGGCGTGTATTTACAGCGACAGATCTTCTCATTGCTTTAATGAGCTTTGATTCATCATTTTCTTAAGCGCAAGAGCAAGGGCTTCAGTCTGGAAGCTTCTTGAGAATTTCTTTATGTTCTCATTTGTTTGTGATTCTCCCTTTGAATGAGTGAAGTGGTCAAGCAGAGCTCGCTTCATTCCTTCCTTGTCTGAATAGTCAATCATAGGGCTCATCTTGCTTTCCTGAATTATTTTGCTTGCATCTCCAGCAATAGGCCCAATGGAAAACATGGGTCTTCCTGAGGCCAGATATTCAAATAATTTTCCTGTAAGAATCAGCTCGTTGTTCTTGGCCTGAGGAATAACGAAGAGAAGAAGATTGCTCTTACACATGGCCTCCACCGCACGCGCATGTGAGAGATGGTCTATGAGTTCTATGTTTTCGTTGGGCAGTAGAGCATTCAATTCCTCTATAATAGCATTGTCTTTTTTTCCAATAAGCCTGAGCTTGAAACGCTTGGCAAACTCAGTATTGGACTGAATTAATTCTGAGATGACATTCCATAACGTACTCACATTTTGATTGGGCTTGAGATTTCCCACATAACTCATCACGAAATGGTTCATATCTGGTGTAATTCCGGTATGAAAATCCATGCTGTCATATCCATTGTAAATGACTTGGATATCATCTCTTCGATTTGCGAATTCACGTTTCATTCCTTCGCTCACCACAGTCACGCTATCAGCAGTTTTCAAAATAAAATCTTCCTGCGCTTTGTGTTTTCTTAAAGAGGATTTCCACATGGGCATAAGCTCATGATAATGGATGTTGCTCCAAGGGTCTCTGAAGTCAGCGAGCCATATTTTTCCATATTTCTTCTTCAGTTCAGCGCCTATGAAATGTGTACTGTGCGGAGGTCCTGTGGTGATGATGGCATCTACTTCTGACATCAGCGGTATGGCCGCCTTTAAGGCATAATGCTTCCAGCCTTTGCGTGCGTCTGGAATGAAAAAATTAGCGCGCAACCATATGCCGAAACGCTGGATAAATGAGCTGGAATTTTTCATTCCGCTCAGACCTACGGAAATCTCATTCCCTTTTTTACCTCTTAGTGTATTAAAGATTTCAAAGGGCTCTAGCGTGTCTGTGTGAATTACTCGAAGTCCCTTTGGAATCTCTTTTAAGAGGCTCTCATCTCTGGAAGGGTAGGCACCATTTTTTACCGTGATAATGATGGGTTCTATTCCGAACTCAGGTAAAAAACGCGACATCTTTAACCATCTCTGTACACCTGGACCACTTCCTGGCGGCCAATAATAGCTGAAGATGAGGACTTTTTTCATGCAAGTTTTTTGGGCTTCAGTCCTGAGTAAGCTGCAAACATCATAAGCAGTACTAAAAGTATTGAACTGATATAAACAATCATGTTTCCAGTGGCCACACTCTTCGGTTCGAAACGGAAAATGACTTCATGTTCACCTGCCGGAATCTCCATTCCTCTGAGTACATAATTTACACGAACATGTTCCTGCCCATTTCCGTCTATATAGGCACGCCATCCTGGCTTATAATAGATGTCAGAGAACACCGCGAAGCCTGCTTGGTTGTTCTTCGCTTTAAATTTTAATTCCTTGGGACTGTATGAAATCAGGTCAATGGAAGCCAACGAATCAGCAGCGAAGGAAGTTCCCTTAATGGTAGCTCGAAAACGCTCATCGATTAAAACTGTGTTCGCTGGATTTAGATCATCTAGCGCTTTCATCTCTTCATTAGCATCTGCCACATATTGAAGGTCATTTACAAACCATGCATTGCCAAGCGCCCCTGTATTTGGAACTACGCTCAGTTGGCCTTGCTTATCTGGAGTAATGAAATATCGCGTGTTCAGCATATTCATCACCTCTCGGTTGTTCTTGTTCAACTGACCCTCAATCAATTCTTGATAACGACCCAGCTTAGCTCCATGATATCCGCCAAGAGACTTATGGAAATACGAGGTGCGGGAATCCTGATCTAAACGAGAGGTTAGGTTCAGCACTCTGAAATAAGGGTCCTTGTCTTTTGCAATTAATTGATCTGCAGGACTAGGTTGGAATTGACCTGCTAGCTCACGCTTAGACTTGAAATTTTCTTCAGTAACATAGCGTCTGTCAACAGACCACATATCAGCAAGGATAACAATTCCAAGACCAATGATCATATACTGAGATTTAATTTTCTCAGTGATAAATGCCCAGAGTAATCCTGCAGCCAGAAGTACTATGATCAATGAACGCATCACATCTGCTTTGAAAATAGCGGAGCGAGCTGCAGTCATGTCATCAAGGAATGAATTGGCACGTGCTTGATCTAATCCAGCAGATTTTAATTGATCAGAATAACTGGCCAGTTCACCTGACTTAAAAAAGTCAGTGAAGATACTTGGAGAGACGTACATCAATAGGAGAAGTGCTGTCAATCCTGCACTAATTCCATAGAAGATTTTAATACGTTCCTTCGCCCAAGCGCGTTCCTGAATCAATTTATGAAGTCCTACCATCGCAAGGAGAGGAATAACTAATTCAACGATTACTAATGTCATGGAAACCGCTCTGAACTTGTTATACATGGGGAAGTATTCCATGAAGAATTCAGTCGGTCCTAGGAAATTCTTTCCCCACGAGAGGATGAGGGCTAGTAGACCAGCAGACAGCAATCCCCATTTGAGCGGGCCATTGACCAACCAAAGTGCGAGAAGGAACAATAGGAAGATGGCGGCACCTACATAAACAGGGCCGCTGGTGAATGGCTGATCCCCCCAGTATTTATCCACGCTGCCCTGAAGACTTTGTCTATTCTGCGGAGAGACCGCATCCATAGCAACCTTCTCTGATCCTATGACACCTGATCCACCTCCTTTAAAATTAGGTACGAGCAGGGTCCAAGATTCTCCTATTCCGTAGCTCCAACCTGTGGCATATTCTATGTCTAATCCATCAGAAGCGGTCTCACTGTCTCCAGTGGTTAGTTCTGAGGCACCACGTATAGTAGAAGGGCTATATTCTGCCGTGGTCAACAGTCTGGAGGCTGACATTCCCAATGCGAGAATAGAAGCGAAAATGAATAATGCGCTCGCTTTCAGGATATGCATGAAAGTTCCTTGTCTCAATGAATCCACTAGGTAGAAAACACCAAGGATTACAATTGTCAGCAACATGTAGTACGTAATCTGCGGGTGGTTACTGCTGATTTGTAAGCCTAAGAACAGCGCGGTGACCACCGTCCCAAGCAGGTATTTTTTCTGTTGAAAAAGCAAGATAAATCCCCCCACAACAGCTGGCATATATCCTAGCGCAAAGGCTTTGGAATTATGACCTGCTTCTAGGAGAATAATGAAGTAGGAAGAGAATCCAAAGGCGATGGATCCCAACACGGCTAACCAAGGATCTATTCTCAAACTAAGCATGAGAATATAAAAGCCAATCATGTATAAGAACAAGGTTCCTAACCCGCCAGTAGAGAAAATCTTAAAAAGCGAATCCAACGGGCCGAGTACAGGTTTTGGGAATTTCGCTGAAATCTGGTATGCTGGCATTCCACCGAACATGCTATTCGTCCATAGCGCTTCTTCATCTGTAGCTTCTCTAAAATCAACAACTTCTTTGGACATACCCAAGAAATTCCGAGTATCTCCTTGGTCTAATTTCTTTCCTTGAAGTTCAGGGTAGAAGAAGACTGCGCTAATTCCTGCGAAAATCAGAATCGCAAACAAATGCGGAATCAGTTTTTTAAAATCAAGTCCTTTCATTGTAGTTAAATCAATGGTGTGTGCTTAGTGTCAATCGAAGCGGTAAATGATCGCTGTACCCTCCGTAATATTTATCTCGACCATAGGTCCTGTTTGGAAAGGAATCTTTGACATTCTTATCGTAATACATCATGAAATCTTTCCTGAAAATCTGCAGAGATTCTGCCTTGGTATAAATGCCTTTTTTCTTTAAAAGATCATCTGAAACGATGATTTGGTCTAGCATTCCCCAATCACCTTTATAGGTATACGTTCCCTTGTTCGCCTTGTCTAAGGCATAGGCAAGATTCACTAATTCCTGGTCTTCTTTTCCATCTTTGGCCACTGCGCCCAAGGAAGTAGTCAAGCTTCGATTATCTGGATAATCATTGAAATCACCCATGATGATGATCTGCGCTGTAGGTTCTTTGGACCTCACTTCGTCTACTTTCTTTTTCAAGGTATTCGCGGCATCCATTCTACGTTGCTCTGTCTCATCTTCTCCTCCTCTTCTTGACGGCCAATGGTTAACGAACACATGAAGATCTTCTTTGGATGCAGAACAACGCAATTGCGCATAAAGAATCTCTCTTGACGTATATCCTTTCTCTGAAAAATCAATACTAAGGAAGTCTTTTGAAATCACTTTGAACTGTGATTTATCATAGAGCAAAGCTACATCAATTCCACGGTGATCGGGTGATTCTTTGTGCACGATTCCGTATGTATCAGGCCTGATAGCTTGAGCAAGTGCTATGGTGACTTCATCATTTTCTACTTCACAAAGTCCAATAATCAAAGGAATTCCAGCGCCTTCATCCATAGCGCGAATTACTTTGGCAAGATTGGTAATCTTCTTCCCCATGCGTTCAGGTGTCCATTTATTCGCTCCTGCAGGAGTGAAGTCTTCGTCATCAGTTTTTGAGTCGTTTTTCGTATCGAAGAGGTTCTCAACATTATAAAATGCAAGACTCCATGTATCCGGCATTTCTCCCGGAGGTAAGCTTGATTGATTGCTTTTAGAAGCACACGTAATGAGTCCGAATGCAAGAAAAAAATAGAGAAGTTTATTCATCATTATCGTTTTACTCCTAACATTCTTAATAAGGCTCGAGTGACTTCTCGAAGTAATGTGTTTCCCATCTGACGTACCATAGTATTCTTAGACATGTTCTCGAACGTGCTGCTTTCCTTCACTTCTTTAGAAGCTTTACTGCGCTGACTTTTCATCTCCTTCGGGTGATCTTTATCTCCAGCTTTTTCAAGGCGTTTGGTCAGCAATTCATAAGCGCTCTTGCTGTCAATGACTTGGTCATACTTCTTCACTAGTTGAGAAGAATTAATGACGGCAGATATCTCTTTCTGTTCTAAAATATCCATACGTGAAGCAGGTGCTCGAAGCAAGGTTGCTGCAAGAGGAGTAGGAATACCTTTTTCATTCAAGGCAGTAACTAGCGCTTGACCTATTCCCATGCTAGTCAAGACTTCATCAGTCTTATAAAAGTCAGTAAGCGGGTAATTCTCTGCAGTTTGTTTAATGTTTTTTCTGTCCTTGGCTGTGAAGGCGCGCAATGCGTGCTGAACCTTCAACCCTAGTTGACTCAATACCGCTTCAGGCAAATCTGTTGGATTTTGAGTGACAAAGTAGATTCCTACCGCCTTGGAACGTATCAATTTCACAATAGCTTCTATCTGATCTAAGAGTGCTTTACTTGCATTGTCAAAGATCAGATGTGCCTCATCTATAAAGATGCAGAGTTTTGGTTTATCAGCATCTCCCTCTTCAGGGAAGGTGCTGTACACCTCGGCCAGCAAGCTGAGCATGAAGGTGGAGAAGAGTTTAGGCTTGTCTTGTATGTCGGTCAGACGGAGTATGCTTAGTACACCATTTCCGTCTTTATCAGTGCGCACTAGATCTTGTACATCAAAGGATAATTCACCAAAGAAATTCTCAGCTCCTTGCTGCTCTAATTCAATGATCTTACGCATGATAGTCGCAACGGATGCAGAGCTGATGGCACCGTATTCTGCCACTATTTCTGCTTTGCCTTCATTGATTAAGAATTGCAAAAGTTTCTTTAGGTCCTTAAGATTAAGCAAGGGCAAGTTGTTGTCAGCACTGTATTTGAATACCAATGCAATCACGCCTTGCTGCGTGTCATTCAGCTCAAGAATTTTGGACAATAATACTGGCCCGAACTCTGACACTGTGGCTCTGAGTTTGACACCGGGCTCATTCGAAAGACTCAAGAATTCTATAGGGGATCCCTTCGCTTCATATGGATCAGCGATCATCTGATGTCTCCAGGTGATATGCTCATTTAGCTTTCCAGGCTGAGCTAATCCACTGAGGTCTCCTTTTAAATCCATCAAAAGACATGGAACTCCTTTCATGGAAAGTTGCTCGGCTATGATCTGTAATGTCTTCGTTTTTCCAGTTCCGGTGGCTCCTGCTATAAGCCCATGGCGGTTCATGGAACGAAGGGGGATTTTTACTTGCAAGCCTTCTACAGGCTCACCATCGAGCATGGCTGCTCCTATGATAATACTGTCTTTTTTGAAGGTGTATCCTTCAATGATGGCGGTTTTGAAATCTTCTTCAGACATATCTGAGTTTCTCTTTAGATGGCTCTAAAATAAAAAGTCCGATGCTAGCTTGTGCTGACATCGGGCTTAATGAGTGTAAATTCTTGTGAATCAATTGTAAACAGAGAACGTGATCTTCACATTCACCCTGTATTCATCCACTTTTCCGTCTTTTACTGTGCAGTTCATGTTCTCCACGAATACTGAGCGGATGTCTTTAACCGTCTTGGAGGCTTCCATGACGGCATTATTGGTTGCATCTTCCCAGCTCGTTTTGCCGTTGCTCAATACTTCTATCACTTTAAGAATAGCCATTTTCACTTTTATTTTTTGCAAGGACTTCTTTCCCTTCGGAGTATTCTGCTCTAAAGATAGCAATCCTCAAAAGGAGATTGAATCCATAGGGCATTCATTGATTTCTTAGGCAACGATTTTCAAAGGCTTCTTCACCTTCTGTTCTAATAACGCCATTTCTACCACTTCCATCATCTCTTCCACATAATGGAAGGTGAGTCCTTTGATATAACGTTCTTCAATATCCTCGATGTCTTTCCTGTTTGCTTTACACAAGATAATCTCCTTGATATCAGCACGCTTTGCTGCAAGGATTTTTTCTTTGATTCCACCCACTGGAAGTACCTTTCCTCTCAACGTTATCTCACCCGTCATGGCCAAGTACTTCTTGACTTTTCTTTGAGTGAATGCCGAGGCCAAAGCTGTCAACATAGTCACACCCGCTGACGGGCCATCTTTTGGAATTGCACCTGCTGGAACGTGAATATGTACATCCCATTTCTCGAAGATCTCTTGGTCAATATCCAAGGCGGTAGAATGCGCCTTCAAATATTGCAAGGCCAATGTAGCCGATTCTTTCATCACATCACCCAGATTTCCTGTCATCGTGAGTTTACCTTTTCCGCGCGTTAGGCTTGTCTCAATGAAGAGGACATCACCTCCAACAGAAGTCCAGGCGAGACCCGTTACTACACCAGCGACATCATTGCCTTCATAGCGATCCTTTTCATGAGCTATACCAAGAATAGCTTGAAGATCTGATGGCTTCACAGCTACTTCGTAATCTTCTTCCATAGCTAATTGCTTAGCACGATTGCGAACAAGTTTAGATACTTTTTTCTCCAATCCTCTTACACCTGATTCACGCGTGTAATCTTCAACAACGCGTTCCAAAACCTTGGCACTGATGCTGATCTGAGAAGCCTTGACTCCTGTCTCTCTTAATTGCTTGGAGATCAAATGTTTCTTAGCAATCTGAATCTTCTCTTCTACAGTATATCCATTCACCTCTATGACCTCCATGCGGTCACGTAATGCAGGGTGGATGGAGCTCAAACTGTTTGCGGTAGCCACGAACATAACTTTACTCAAGTCATAATCTTGCTCTACATAATTGTCATTGAAGGCATGATTTTGTTCAGGATCCAATACTTCTAACAACGCAGCAGATGGATCTCCTTGGCGATCATTACTCAACTTATCTATCTCATCTAAGACAAATAAAGGGTTTGATGTTCCTGCTTTCCTCAAGTTCTGGATAATCCTTCCAGGCATTGCCCCTATGTATGTTCTCCTGTGCCCGCGAATCTCCGCTTCATCACGCAAACCACCGAGTGACATGCGCACATACTTCCTTCCTACCGCCTCAGCAATAGATTTCCCTAGAGAAGTTTTTCCTACTCCCGGAGGGCCATATAGGCATAGAATAGGAGCCTTCATGTCCTTTTTTAATTTAAGGACAGCCAAATATTCTATGATGCGTTCCTTGACTTTCTCTAGCCCATAATGGTCACGATCAAGGATTCTCTGTGCACGCTTCAAGTCGAATTTATCCTTGCTGAATTCATTCCAAGGAAGATCAAGAAGCAATTCACAATAATTCAGTTGAACACTATACTCTGCACCTGCCGGATTCATACGTTCCAACTTGTGCATTTCCTTTTCAAAGGCCTTTGAAGTTTCCTTGCCCCATTTCTTCTTACCAGCACGCTTGCGCATTTCTGCTAATTCCTCTTCATGCGGATTATCACCCAATTCTTCTTGGATGGTCTTCATCTGCTGATGCAAGAAATATTCACGCTGCTGACGATCTATGTCCAGTTTTACTCGGCTTTGGATATCATTCTTTAGCCTTAAAACTTCACGCTCCTTGATCAGATTAGTTAAGACCGCTTTAGCACGTTTAAGCAAGTCAGATTCTTCTAAGATTAACTGCTTAGCAGCCAAATCCAAATTCATATTAGAACAAATGAAGTTCACTAAGAATCCATAACTCTCTATGTTCTTGATGGCAAATCCTGCTTCGCTCGGGATGTTAGGAGAAAGGTCAATGATTTCTTGAGCTACCTCCTTCATAGAGTCCACAGTCGCCTTCATTTCTGCATGCGATTTGGAATATCTCTTCTCGGTCAATTCAATGACCTTGGCCTTCATGTAAGGCTCTTCTTGAATGACTTCATCCAGCTTGAAGCGTTTCTTACCTTGAATGATAGCTGTAGTAGTGCCGTCAGGCATTTTCAAGAGCCTTAGAATTTGAGCTACCGTACCTACGTTATAGAGGTCTTCCCGATTAGGGTCTTCAAGTTCAGGATCCTTCTGAGAAACCACTCCGAAGAGTGTTTTCTTCTTCTTTGCCTCTTGGATTAGCTTGATAGATTTATCCCTTCCTACGGTGATCGGGATGACCACGCCTGGGAACAGAACAGTGTTTCTTAAAGGCAGGATGGAAAGCTCTGATGGGGTTTTCTCCGCATCGAATTGTTCCTCATCCTCTGAGGTTATCAATGGAATGAAATCGGTCTCTCCCTCTTTTCCGTCTGATAATCCGATTATAATTTCGTCTTTCATGTCATAAAACTAAGCAGCACAGCCATTATGTCAGGTATGCTGGATGTAAGCAATTTCGTTATTTGCCTGCAAGGACGAGAGAGACTAGGAAAGTCGCTCTGGGCCTAGTGGGCGCAACATAATCTTGACAATGCCTGTGCCACAGGCTGTTTTCTGCTATTATGACCTGAAAGTTGCAGTTTCTTTGAAGATGTGGCGCATGATTTCCTCATCACCTTCGCTGAATTCCATGTCCCTGCGTTGATATACCGCACGAGCCACTTCGAAGCTTTTCTCTAAATCGTAGACTTCGCGCTCGATTCCCATTCCCCAAGAGAAAGAAGGAACGAATTTCGGAGGGAATCCGTTGCCATAGATATTGGCATTGACCCCGACTACGGTTCCTGTATTGAACATGGTATTGATACTGCTCTTGCTATGATCTCCCATGACCAAGCCATGAAAAATCTTACCTGTTTCCATGAATTTCTTGTGGCGATAGCTCCATACTTTCACATTCCCGTAGTTGTTCTTCAAGTCGGAGGTATTGGTGTCAGCGCCCAAGTTGCACCAAGAGCCTATGACCGAATTTCCGAGGAATCCGTCATGACTTTTGTTAGAATAGGAATGAAGGATGCAATTGTTTACTTCACCGCCTACTTTACAATGAGGTCCTATAGTGGTGGCACCATATATTTTTGAACCCATTTTCAATGTCGCTCCTTCACCCAGAACGAAAGGCCCACGAATGATGCAGCCTTCCATGACCTCAGCATTTTTGCCAATATAGACCGGGCCAGTAGTAGTATTTATTATGGAAGCTGAAATTTTAGCACCTTCTTCCATATAGAGTTCTTCGCCATAAACAACATTGGTATCATCCAATTCTGCATCCAAGTGAAGGAAGAGCTGAATGTCTTGCGTAATGGCCATGCCGTTCAATGCAAAAAGGTCACCGGGGCTATTAATCTCTACTATTAACCCAGCATCCACCTCGGTCTTTTCGAATTTATCCATGCCGCCTGGCTTGAGTTGTTCCTTAGTACCACAGAAAGCGATGACCTGCCCAGCTGAGGTGATGCAGTGACCTTCCTTGAGGTCATATAACGTATGGATGAAGGTGGCTGTTGGCAATACGGATCCATCCACGTAAAGGCAAGCCTCCTTGGGTGGTTCTGTGCCAAAGGCTGGCATGAGATAGTCCTGGGTGAGCACAGAAACTGTCCCGCTAAAATGATGCTCCCATTTCTCGCGAATGGTCAATATACCTATGCGCAAGTCACAGACCGGACGTGTAAATGTCAATGGTAAAAGGTCTTCACGAGAAGGACCATCGAAGAGGACGATGTGGGGCATAGCGGTGTGTGTTTAGTGTGTGCTGTGAAATTAACATTCGTTCATGATTGGGAATGATATTCTTTGGTGATAATTGCTCGTTTTCACCTTAATAGCATAACATTTTAGCGTACATTGTATCTTGTTCAATCTTATTAATATGAAAGGAAAAAGAACTTGTTTATTGCTGTTTTCTCTACTTGTCAATTGCTATGCCTTTTCTGATATTCAGGTTTATGAAATTAATGGAAGCTACAGTACGGACGTTTACTATCAAAATAATGGATTTCCAATTTCAGTTTTAATTCCTATTCAATTTTTAGGCGAAGACATTGTTTTTTCTAGTTATGTAAACGGCCTAACCATTACGGATGACATAATCGATGGTCCTCAGAGAAATATCGGTATTCTTTCAAATAGCAACCAAAATCCAGAAATCAAGTTTATTTGTCTTCCCAATGTAACGCTGTACGGAAATGCCAAGGTATTTGAGGATGGTGAAGTAATATCTTCTGAAACGATATATGATCAGCCGTTTGCTCGTTTGTTATGGGAACATTTTGAGGATGGTGCCACTTGGCCAAGTGCACCTGTAGCTGGAGATGCTTTGGGATGCGGATACCTTGGTTTTTATATCAACATTGCTGGGTCAAATCATTATGGATGGATAGAATTCATGATGGGTTGTCCAAACCAAGATTTGGAGGTAATCCGCATTGCTATTGAATCCACCCCTGAGACGCCAATTTTTGCTGGCGAAGTTAATTCTCCTATCGGTTCAGGTCCTTTCAATATTACTGGAAATGCCTTTGTTGATGATAATTCTAACGGAATTCTTGACAGCGGGGAAAATTTATTTGACCAGGCTATTTTGGACATTGGTATAGGAATGACCACTTATATAAATTATCAAGTATCAAATCCATTCAATGTAAATGCCTCTCAAGGAACTTACACCATTTCACCCAATTATAACGCTGACTTATGGTCACTATCGACTACAGATTCATATACAGTAGATTTAGATGCATTGAATCCCACAGCTTCAGGAATTGATTTTGGCTTTAGTCCCATAGGGACGGTGGAGGCCGTAAGTGCTTCCATTAATGCGCAATTGGCGCGCTGCAGTGAAGTGCGCACCCATACCATCAATCTAAATAACGATGGAAATACTTTGGTCAATGGTACGATGGTATACACCTTTGATGAATTATGCAGCTATGTAGATTGCTTTCCAATGCCTGATTCAGTAAGTGGAAATAATATCTATTTCAGTTTTGCCGATCTGAATTACTATGAAAGCCTAGCTTTCCAAGTGAACCTCATGATGCCTGATGCTGGGTCTGCAGGCGAATTCATGGATTTCTTTTTGACTGTCAGGAATGAAGCGGGAATAGAGATTGCCAATGGCTATGTCTCAAGCATGGTGAGCTGTTCCTATGACCCCAATGACATTACAGAATTCAAGGGCTGGACCGAGAACGGATTCTTCCTCGCAGGAGATCGATTAGAATATTTAATCCGTTTTCAGAATACGGGAAATGACACCGCGTATAATGTCTCCCTCGTAGATCAGCTCCCTGCCGGATTCGATTTTGAGAGCTTGCATGCCATCGCATGGTCACATCCTTGTCAATCCTATCTCACTACCGATGGGCAATTGAATGTGCTCTTCGAAAACATCTTCCTTCCAGATAGCGGGGCCAATGAACTGGCCAGCCACGGATTCTTCCGCTTCAGTATCGCTACGGAGGAGAGCTTGACTGAGGGAGATGTCTTGGAGAATAGCGTGGATATCTACTTCGATAGCAATCCCGCGGTGATTACGAATGTGGCACTGAATAGTGTTTTCGCATGTGAAGGATTGGCTGAGTTTTCTACCTCAGAAGAACTGTGTTTGGGCGAAGAATTTATGGCAACATCAACCCAAGAGTGGATTAGCGAATACCAATGGCAGCTCAATGGGGAAGAGATAAGTACAGAGAATACCTTCACATTAATTCCCGAAAATTCAGGAGAATATGAAGTGCAACTTTCAGCAAGTAATCCGTTGTGTGTGGAGGAGGAAACGGCCTTGTTCCAAGTATTGCAAATAGAATGGGTAGAAGTAGTGCAGAACAATGAAATGCTCTATGCCAATACCTTCTCTCCGGGCCCATTCACTTGGTATTTCAATGGATCCATTATACCAAGTGCTGAAGGTGCTTCGTATACCCCCGAGGTGAACGGAACCTACCATGTGACTGTAATGGGACTCAATGGATGTATTGCAGTGAGTAATGAACTGGAATTCGTGATTAGCGGTTTAGCAGAATTGAATTCGGAGGATCTCTTGATCTCGCCCAATCCTGTGGTAGATGTTCTGAATATCCAATTGCAACATTGGAATAGCAAGCCTTTTCAAGTTCAACTTATCGATCAATCAGGAAGATTGGTATCTAGCGAGCAATTCAGTTCAAGTGCATGCACGTTCTCTCGCGAAGGAATCAGCGCAGGAAGCTATGAACTCAGGATCCTAAGCGCTGGTGACGGTGAGGTGCTGATGCATAGGAAGGTGGTGTTGGAGTGATGCTCCTATCTACCATTAAAGACGGCATCTTCGATCGGCTGTCGCTTGATGTCCGCATGGAAATACAAATACGTAGTCAGAATAGAACGGAGTCCGAGTCCCACAGCTGCGGGAAGGCCGTAGTGGAAAACGACAGCCGAGGACGGAGTTTACGAAAGCAAATACTGCTTAGGGGTCACCTTGAATTTCTTCTTGAATGCAGCTATGAAATGACTCACGTTTGAGTAGCCGATTTTGGATGCTGCTTCTTGCACCATCAGACCGTCTTCGGTCATCAACTTGAGCGCATAGGTGATGCGATGGTCTTGGTAATACCCATTGATCGTCTTGCCATAGATGTTCTTGAATCCTACTTTTAATTGGTATTCATTCAAACCCACTTCAGTGCTCAATTCCTTTATCGTTGGCGGATTCTCTAATCTCTCCATGAGGATCTGACGGCACTTGCGCACTGCTTCTACATTCCGCTGATCACGCAAGAAAGGACATGCCTCTAAGTAATCTGACTTCTCGTCTTTATTGAAATAGTGACCAAGCAATTCATATGCTTTTCCTGAGAGATAAAGTCGGCTGGCCACGTTTGAGATCTCATTAGAAAATAGCTGCTCCAAGCTGAAGCGCATACTGGGTGCTATGTTCTGCTTCATATAGTACTTGTTCTGGCTGCTTTGGGCATTCAAGAAAGGTATATCGTCAGCGCCTTGTACGATGAGTGTGTGCAAGGTTGATACCGTAGTGAGGATAAAGGCCGTGTTGGATTCAGGAGCTAATTCACATATGAAATCCAACTCCTTTTCTGGATTGTATAGCAACATGAGTTCGCTGCCCTTCAAGTGTTGACTGTAATGCGGACTAAATTTCAATTCGCAGCCTTCGCCTAGGTGAAATTGGAAAAAGAGGATGCCTTTGGGAAGGACTACCCTCATTCTTCTCACTTTATCTTTTTGACCTTGTGTATGGTAGAGGCTCAATCCCTCGTCAATCACCTGTCTAGAGAGACTCCATTCAGGGGCATTTCCCCCGTCCTCCTTCAATGCATGTATGAGTCTAACATCTGTTCCTTGCATAGCAAATAGCCTTTCAACAAAGGTAATACACTCCTTTCATACTTTTTATAGGGTATTTAGTCAATTATTCACTTTCGGGGTATTTTGATTTCGGATAGGGGTACTCGATTGGGAATCGTTTGGGCCACCTTTGCAGTCTATATGCAAATGCACAACATGAAAAATAAACTTTCTACGATCCTTTTTCTTTTCCTCGCCTCTCTCAGCTTACAAGCGCAACAGGTGAATGACATGGTTAGCATGTCTGCTGGCTATGGGGAGCAAGTATTCTACAGTATGCAGAGTGGAGAAGTAAGTACAGCGAATCTTTCTACCTGGGATTTAGCCTTCACAACTGACCCATTCGATGCAGCCATCTTCGTAAATGATCACAAAGGCATCCAAGTATATGAGTACATGGGAAGCATCAGCGATTGGGCTACATTGGATACTACGGGTATGTTGAGCAGCGCCATCTTTAATAGTGATACGTCATGGAGTGTTGGTGCTTTGAACAATCCTGTTTCCATCAGCCCGAGCCCTTTTGATTACGGTTGGGGTCAATACAATCCAGTCACGCATATTGTGAATGGGAATAGGATTTTCATTTTGAATTTCTTGGATGGAACTTCTCGTAAGATCCTCATTGAATCCTTGAATCTGGGAACCTTTAATTTCAAGTATGCGATGCTTGATGGATCTGATGAACAACTACTCAGTGTAAATGGGACTACGTATAACACCAAGAATTTCTGGTACCTCGATATGGAAACTGCCACGGTTCTCGACTTAGAGCCTGTCTCTGATGAATGGGACATCACCTTCACTCGCTATACTACCGAAGTATTTCCGGGAGCTAATTACTTGGTCACAGGAGTTTTTCAGAACAAAGGAATCCAAGCTTCTGAAGCGCGCAATGTCTTGGCTGAGAATGCCAATTGGACGGATCAAGCTTTACAATCACAGCGTAATATCATCGGATATGACTGGAAGGCTTTTGATATGGGAACTTTCACATGGGTCTTGGAAGACTCTTTGAGCTTCTTCGTGAAAGATCAATCCAGCGAGATATGGAAGATCATCTATACAGGTTTTGGGGGTTCGGCCAATGGCAATATTGAGTTCACCAAAGAACTGGTCGGTTTCGATGTGAGTGTTTCAGAATTAGAAAAGATCTCTTTCTCTGTCTTTCCTAACCCAAGCGAAGGTATCATCCAATGGAGTCTTCCTGAAGGCATGAATGGAGCACAGATTTCCCTGATAGATATGAGTGGAAGGATTTTAACTCAGGAGCGTGTGATACAAGAAGGGGTGCAGCAGATGGATCTAAGCAAGTTGACTTCAGGAATGTATCTATTGCAAGTAGTGAAGGATCTTAAGATTGCTCAAGAGCCTATTCTTATTCATTGATCCGGTATTGGTTTCATAGTGTTTTATTGATTGTCCTGGCCCTCTGGGGACAGGACTTTCTTGCGCAAAGCAAGCTGCACGTCACTGATGATTCAGGCGAGCCTTTGATTGGCGTATTCGTGCAAACAGGTGAACTCAAAAAGACCTTGATCAAAGTCTCCGATCAGGAGGGGAATATTCTGTTCACTGAGTCAGACGGATTCTCGTATCCCTTGAGCATAGAACTTTTCTATCTGGGCATGGAGACCGTGAATCTGAGCGTAGAAAAAGGAGGAGAGAAGACGGTCCTGCTGCTGCCTAGTACCTCCACACTTTCACAAGTTGTAGTAACGGGTGAATATTCGGTAAGCAATCCTGAAAAAGCAGTGAGCCGTGTAGATATCATCACCGCTGAAGAGATCGCCAACATAGGTGCGGCCGACATCGCTGATATTCTTCAACACAAAGCCGACATACGTATACAGCAAGACGGATTGATAGGCACAGGAATCTCCATTCAAGGGCTCAATGATCGCGATGTGAAAGTGCTCATCAATGAAGTTCCCATGGTAGGCCGGGTAGATGGAAAACTAGATCTTTCCCAACTCGATGTGACCGATATAGAGCGCATAGAAATAGTGAAAGGCCCCATGGCTGCGAGCTATGGATCTGATGCGATAGCTGGGGTCATCAACATCATCACCAAGAAGCCTGTAGGCGGATCCTCAGCGGCATCGCTGCGCGGATATTATAGCAGTGAAGGGGAGTATGATACGCAGGTAAGAGCCGAGACCTCCACAAGTAGATACAGTCTCGTGGCCCGAGCTGGACGTAGGTTCTTTGACGGTTGGTCAAGCGGAGATCCGGTTTTCAAAGACCCGAAACCCATTGCTGATGAACGTAGGTCCCGGCAATGGAATCCCAAGGAGACCTTGCAAGGCGGATTGAGTCAATCTTGGAACAAAGGAACCTTCCAGATCACGCATCGATTCGATCTATTGACTGATAAATTGAAAGACCGTGGCGTGCCTATTTATACCTTGAATGGACCAATTGCTTTGGATCAAGAATTCAGCACAAGGCGCATTGACAACAGCATAGATTTCAAGCACGGAAAATCAGAACGAATCAAGTTTCGTGGCTATGTGGCTTACAATGATTTCCTTAGGATCCGAGATGAATTCGTGACAGATTTGAGCAATTTACTACGTGTGAATCCAGAGCAGGATGGAGTCGATTCTACCACATATCAGTCTTTATCAGGACGGTACACTGCGGCCTTTGAAGCCAAGGAAAACTGGGATATGCAATTGGGTGTGGATGGTTCCATGGAGCGCAGTTCGGGAGACAGAATCGCAGGTGATCCTGATATGAAAGCAGGTGCTTTCTTCGCCAGTGCTGAATGGAATCCGTATGCATGGATGACCGTGAAACCGAGTGTCCGTTGGGGATATAACAGCCTGTTCACATTGCAACCTGCACCGAGCATAGCCTTGCGTATCCGAAAGGATGCAATCAGCTATAGGCTTTCCTACGGAAGAGGCTTCAGAGCACCTGATTTCAAGGAATTATTCCTCGCCTTTTTTGATTCCAATCACAACGTCTTCGGCAATACAGAACTCACTCCCGAGCAGAGCAATAATTACGCAGCCAGTGCCAGCTATTCCAAGTCGAGCGCAAGGCATCGAATCAAATGGGAAGCGGCTCTTTTCTTGAATGACCTGAAGGACAGGATAGAACTGGTGCAAGTAGGAGGTAGCCAAACAGGCCCAGCGCCTTTCACATATCTGAATGTAGATGAGGTGCGTAGCCAAGGATTGCGTCTTGATGGGGAATATGAATGGAGGAATTTCAGATATCACCTTGGCTATGGCCTCACCGGATTTCAGCAAAGCGATCAAGGTGTAGAGATTATCCCGCTGAATTACTTCGGACAGTGGAATGCCTCGCTTTCGTATTCTGAACCTGAGTCCAAGGTGAACGTGGAAATGTATGCCAGCCGCACTGGAATCCGAAAAATTCTGATTGTAGAGGAGGAGCAGACCCGCTCTTTCGAGCAGGAAGCCTACACTATGCTTGATTTCAGTATGGGCCGTAGGTTCTTTGAAAATCGCATAGACCTCAGAATAGGAGCGCGAAATATCTTGGACGTGAAGTCTATCAATGCAGCAGGAACTGGCACGCATGAAGGCTCCAGTGCGAGCTCACTTTTAGCCACAGGACGTAATTATTTCCTGAGCTGCACATACACCCTTAGCAAGAAGAAAGCACATGTGGAATAAGGAATATATTATTGGGCTACTCTTGATTTTCATCTTCGCATCCTGCGAAAAAGAAGAGATTCCCTTGGACTATATGCCACCAGAACAGGCAGCCAGTGAATTCACAGATCAGGTGAGCATGGGCGCTGATTATCGCTACCGATTGTACTATGACTTAGAGAGCGATTCGGTCATTGCTTTTCACGAGAAAAGAGACTGGGATCTGGCCTTCAGTACAAGCGGAGATGGCTTGATTAGATTGAATACCAGCAAATTCATGTCGGTATACAAAACAGGTTCTACGGATATCGCTACGCAAGTGAATTTTCAAGGGAATGGACCTAAGTATGATACCAGCGATGGTGCTGAAGAAGGGACAGCCATTGGAACATTAGAGGCTGGCCGCGTTTATATCGTGGATAGGGGATATGATGAGACAGGAGCCGCCTTGGGTTTTGTGCGGTTTAGTTTTGAATCCATCAGCAGCGATTCCTATCTGATAAATTACGGGCCACTGGGACAAAGCAGTTTCGCTGAGGCCACTGTACCGCGTGATAACAGTGTGAATCAGGTCATGTTCTCTTTTGATACAGGCGTAGAATTCTTGGAGCCCCCGAAAGAGACTTGGGACCTGCTCTTCACGCATTATACCTATTACTTCGTGAATGAGGATTTACAATACCTCGTATCGGGAGCCTTGTTGAATCCCTATCAGGTGACAGCTGCTAAGGTCACTGATCAGAGTTATGCGGCAATGGATCTTGGAATAGCTTCTTCCTATGAATTCAAAACGGAGAGTGATGTTATTGGATATGATTGGAAGGCGTTTGACCTGGAGAATGGCACCTATAATGTCATGGATAACCTCTATTTAATACAGACCTCAGAAGCGAACGTATATAAGTTCAGTTTCACTGGATTTTATGATCCATCGGGTGCTCAAGGCGCACCTATCTTTAAGGCTACGCTGCTGCAGTAGGGGAGCAGAGTTGATTGAGGTTAATTTCCATACGCTCTCGCACACCCCTGACCCCTAAAAGAGGCCTTGCGCAAGGACGTTTTGATTCCCATTTAAATTTTCATTCTCCTTTCCTTGTCTCCCTTCGGAGGGAGTACCTCAGAGCGGATTAGCGATGAGGGGAGGGAGGAATGGTGTGTGGTTTCAAAGAAAATCGTCCGATGGGGTCTGTGACCCCTGTCCTATTGCCAAAATAATTGTTCTCAGTTCCTTGATAGATTCATATTAAATCAGGTTAGGGGTCAGAGACCCCGTTGAGTCTTCATCAATCTTACATATACTTTAGCTTGGGACATCTCTCATTGTTGTATTGCAGATTGACCCAGGCCTGATGCGGCTGTAATGGATAGCCCGCTTGGGCGCCCAAACAGGTAATGTTTTGGAATTTTTAGAGGGGAATAGAACAAGGTTTTCAAGCATAGATTTCCTCCTTCCTATCCTTTTTCAGCTCATTTCTCTGCCAAAAGGTCTGAAATGTTGAAAAAAGTCCATTTCTGCCCTTAAAACCGATTCTAAGACCGTAGATAAGCCCTATCTTTGGGAGCTTAGAAAATTACCAAGGAATTGAACGAGAGTATGAGTGAGACTAAGAATTATTCAGCGGATAGTATACAGGCCCTAGAGGGCATGGAGCACGTTCGCAAGCGTCCTTCGATGTACATCGGGGATGTAGGACTGAGAGGACTTCATCACCTAGTATATGAGGTGGTAGATAACTCCATAGATGAGGCTATGGCTGGTCATTGTGACCGCATAGATGTGGAGATGCTTGAAGGAGATGGTATACGCGTTGCCGATAACGGTCGTGGTATCCCTGTAGATATGCACGCCAAAGAAGGTGTTTCGGCTCTCCAAGTCGTTATGACCAAGATAGGTGCAGGTGGAAAATTCGATAAGGATTCCTACAAGGTTTCTGGTGGATTACACGGTGTGGGTGTTTCTGTAGTGAATGCTCTTTCTAGACAACTAAAAGCTACGGTATACCGTGACGGAAAAATTTATCAGCAAGAGTATCAGCGTGGTGTATCTGAGTATCCGGTTAAGGAAGTAGGTGAAGAAGACAAGCGTGGAACGACTGTAGAGTTCTTCCCAGACCCTGAAATTTTTCATGAGATGGAATTCAACTACGAGACGCTGAGTAAGCGTATGCGTGAGTTGTCCTTCTTGAATAAAGGAATCACCATGACCATCATAGACAGACGTTCTGTGGATGAGAAAGGGGAGCATCCTCAAGAAATTTTTAAGTCAGAGAGAGGTCTTGCTGAATTCGTGGAGTATCTTGATGGTAACAGAGAGAGACTGATTTCCAACGTAATCAGCATGGAGACTGTAAATGGTGAAGTTCCTGTGGAGGTCGCCATGATCTACAATACTTCGTTCTCTGAGAATCTATTTGCCTATGTGAACAACATCAATACCCATGAAGGGGGAACTCACTTAGCAGGATTCAGAAGAGGATTGACCAATACTTTAAAGAAATACGCGGAAGAGAGCGGTATGCTTTCTAAGCTAAAATTCGAGATTTCTGGTGATGATTTCCGTGAGGGATTGACGGCCGTAATCTCTGTGAAGGTTCAAGAACCACAGTTCGAAGGACAAACCAAGACTAAGCTGGGTAACCGTGAGGTGACTGCGCCTGTGAGTCAGGCGGTGAGCGAGATGCTTACCAATTACTTGGAAGAGAACCCAAGTGATGCTAGAGCCATTGTTCAGAAGGTAATTCTAGCAGCTACAGCGCGTCATGCTGCACGTAAGGCGCGTGAGATGGTGCAGCGTAAGAATGTATTGACAGGAGGAGGACTTCCTGGGAAACTGAGCGACTGCTCTGACCGTGATCCACATAACTGTGAGGTGTACCTAGTCGAGGGAGACTCGGCAGGAGGCACGGCCAAGCAAGGGCGTGACCGTTTTTTCCAAGCTATCCTTCCACTTCGTGGTAAGATTCTGAACGTGGAAAAAGCCATGCCACATAGGATCTTTGATAATGAGGAGATTAAGAATATTTATACCGCTCTTGGAGTACGTATTGGAACAGAGGAAGACAGCAAAGCGCTTGATATCTCTAAGCTCCGTTATCACAAGGTCATCATAATGTGTGATGCGGATGTGGACGGAAGCCACATCCAAACTTTGATTATGACCTTCTTCTTCCGACATATGAAAGAATTGGTCGAGAACGGACATCTGTATATCGCTACTCCACCGCTTTATCTTTTGAAAAAAGGAAAGACAGAACGTTATGCATGGAGCGAGAAAGAACGTGAAACTATCATGGCCGAATTAAAAGGCACTACTGATGCTGCAGTAGGATTGCAGCGTTACAAGGGTCTTGGAGAGATGAATGCAGAGCAGTTATGGGACACCACCATGAACCCGAGCAATCGTACACTGCGCAGAGTATCTATAGACAGCGCAGTAGAAGCTGATCGTATCTTCTCCATGTTGATGGGGGATGAGGTGCCACCAAGAAGGGATTTCATTGAGCGCAACGCGAAGTATGCGAAGATTGATGCGTGATCATTGAATCTATTAAGAACTAAAAAACCCTCGGAGATTTCTCCGAGGGTTTTTTTATTGCAAAATTTCAATTTCAATTTCAATTGAGAAGTTATTCCACTTTCAAAATATAGTAGTTCTTCTTTCCTTTTTGAAGAAGCACATAGCTTCCGTTGATCAGGTCTTCTTGGCTCAAGGTCTTCTCCATATCCACACTTTCCTTATTCACAGATACGCTGTTTTCTTGCAATGCTCTGCGTGCTTCTCCATTGGATTTAAGGAAACCAGTTTTGCCTGATAATGCATCTATGATACCCAGGCCTTCCTGAAGCTCAGCTTTGCTGATCACTGCCTGCGGCACGCCATCAAAGATGGACAGGAAGGTGCGTTCATCCACTTTCCTCAAGTCCTCAGCAGTGCTCTTTCCAAACAAGATTCCTGATGCAGCTACAGCCTTATCGAATTCTTCACGTCCATGAACTAAGCAGGTCACTTCCTCTGCGATTTTCTTTTGCAAAAGACGCAACTGAGGCGCTTCATCATGCTCTTTTTCTAGTGCTTCTATAGTGGCTCTGTCAAGCAGTGTGAAGACACGTATGTAGTTCTTCGCATCTTCATCAGAGCTATTGAACCAATATTGATAAAACTGATACGGACTGGTCTTATCGGCATCCAACCATACATTGCCACCCTCTGATTTTCCGAACTTGCTGCCGTCCGCTTTTCTAATCAATGGAGCCGTAAGTGCAAATGCTTCTCCACCTACTTTTCTACGAATGAATTCTGTACCGGTAGTGATATTTCCCCATTGGTCGCTTCCGCCCATTTGCAATTTCACAGCCTTATTTTCATAGAGCCAATAGAAATCATAGCCCTGTATTAACTGATAACTGAACTCAGTAAAAGACATTCCAGTTTCCAAGCGTGACTTCACAGAGTCCTTGGCCATCATATAATTCACGGAAATGTGCTTTCCCGCATCCCGAATGAAATCCAAGAAACTTATATTCTTGAACCAATCGTGATTATTTACCACCTCGGCCGAATTCGGCTGATCATTGAACTCAAGAAATTTCTCTAATTGTTTTTTCTGACAATCCAGATTATGCTGAATATCCTCTAAAGAAAGCAACTGACGCTCGGCAGTTTTTCCTGAAGGATCTCCTACCATTCCGGTAGCTCCTCCTACCAATGCAAAAGGCTTATGGCCACAGCGTTGTAAGTGTACAAGGAGCATCACAGGAACCAGATTGCCTATATGCAAGCTATCAGCTGTAGGGTCGAAGCCCACGTATCCTGCGGTCATCTCCTTCATCAATTGCTCCTCAGTACCGGGCATCATATCATGGATGAGGCCTCTCCAACGCAATTCTTCTACCAGATTCTTCATAAGTGCCAAAGATAGGCCCTCAATATTGTTACCGCCAAGGATAAGGAGCCGTTCCTTTCACTTATTTTGTCCCTTCATTATACCTATGGAGAATACAGAGAACACATTGTCTTTCAAAGACACACAGACTGCCTTTGCCAGTAAGGATGACAAGGCATTGAAAAAGGCTTATTGGCTGTTCAAAATGGTTTCAAGACCTTGGCTGGTCAAGATAGCTAAGCACGCCACAGACATCGCTCTTAAGCTTCATCTTCCCATAGAAGGTTTAGTGAAGAAGACCATTTTCTCTCAGTTTGTAGGAGGAGAAACCGCCCAAGAAGCTGATGACAATACGGATGACCTAGCCGACTATGGCATAGGAACTATCCTTGATTTCTCAGTCGAAGGGAAGGAGGATGAGGAAGGATTTGATCGAAGCTTAAAAGAAATATTGAAGACAGTTGATATCTCAGCACAAACGGTGAATGTCCCTTTTTGTGTATTCAAACCCTCTGGAGTTGGGCCTTTTGGGCTATGGGTGAAGGCCAGTGCTGGATTGGAGTTGAACGCTAAGGAAATGATTCAATGGAAGGCGACTTTGGCCCGCATAGATAGCATCGCAGAACGTGCAGAAGCGAAAGGAACGCCCATTCTCATAGATGCGGAAGAAACGTGGATGCAAGATGGCGCAGATCAAATGGTAGAGCTGCTCATGACGCGTCATAATACGAAGCAAGCTATCATTTATCATACATTGCAGATGTACCGACATGATCGTTTGGCGTATCTGAAAAGACTTCATGAACGGGCTGAACGTGAAGGCTGGATACTTGCTGTGAAACTGGTACGTGGGGCGTATATGGAAAAAGAACGCGATAGGGCAGAGGAGCGAGGTTACCCGGATCCCATACAAAAAGACAAAGCTTCTACAGATAGAGATTTCAATGCTGCATTGGAATTCTGTATTTCTCACCTAGATCGTATTCACTTCATGTGCGGAACACATAATGAGGATAGTTCTATGCGTTTAGTAGACTTGATGCACGAGAAGAAGATAGCTCCTGAAGACAAGCGCATCTACTTTGCACAATTATATGGTATGAGTGATCATATCTCCTATAACCTGGCTGCATCAGGATATAATGTCGCGAAGTATGTGCCGTATGGCCCCGTAAGAGAGGTTATGCCGTACTTGATTCGCAGAGCACAAGAAAACACCTCAGCTGCTGGTCAGACAGG
>ERZ888423.720-NODE-720-length-33095-cov-50.992978_pt1 | contig 33095 bp, 29 predicted proteins | sample MGYA00520523_ERZ888423 | MGnify/ENA primary metagenome ERZ888423 (study PRJEB32303, sample SAMEA104408611) | aquatic metagenome | biome: Brackish water; feature: Pelagic; material: water | place: Baltic Sea | collected 2014-06-08T10:24:00 | depth 30,27 m ...
AGCGTGTTGCGGATCGCGTGTTCGGTGCGTGGCAGGTTTTCACGGTCAAACAGCGCGCGCGCCTTGGCACCCTTGCCCTGATAGATCATCCGCTTGATCGGTTCATGGGCCTTGAGCACCTTTTTCATGCGGTGCGGGCGGGCGATATCCTCCAGCAGGTCGATCACCGCCTGATCTTCGCGGGCATAGGCCAGGGGCAGCACCCGGTAGTGGCAACTGTGGCTGCCATCGAGCCAGCCGGGCGCCAGCGCGTCGCGCCCGCCACCAAAGGCGTGGATCACCAAGGGCAGCGCCACCTGATCGAGCCACGGATCAAGGGATTGGCACAGCAATTCGGCTGGTGGCGTGTCGCGGATGGCCAGCGCGTAATCGGCAAAGCGGCGCCCGAAGACGCCCGGATCGCGATGATAAAAGAAGCCCGCGTTGAAATAGAGGTAGCGGCGCCAGTATTCATCGGGCCAGGACAGGTCCAGAGAGCTGTCGAAATCGAGCCCGAACCGGTCATAGAGCGATTTCCAGATCGCCGTGTAGCCCGGCCCGTACAGTTCCAGCTTCGGCCAGGTCGGCTCGACCTTCAGGCTGGCCGATGGGCGGTCAAAGTCAAAGGGAACCTCTGTCAGATCGCCGGTAATCAGGGTGTCGGTGTCGAAGAACACGAACGGCTCATCTGGGGGCAGGGCCGCCAATGCCTCGATCTTGTTGCCATAGGGGTAGATCTCCCCGAAATGGCGGCTTTCGAACGGCACGATCGTCGCCCCGAAATCTTCGGTCAAAAGCGCGCGGGCGGCGTGATCTTTCATGCGTGGGTCATGTGACCAGCGGGGGCCGGGTTGTGGTTCGGCCACAAGGAAGCGACCGGGAAAATGCGGGTTGAACCGGCGGAAGGAGGCCGCAAACAGCACCGCCTCATAGGTCAGCCGCCCAGCTTGGCCCACGATCAGCATGTTGAAAGGTTTGGGCTTGGGCGGTGCGGCGCCGGGTGCTGTCACCATGCTGGACCAAATCCTTCAGGTGCCGCGCATGGTCCAGACGGTCACGATGGTGCGCCAGAATATCCACAGATCAAGCCCAAGGCTGGCCCGGCGGATATAGTCGATATCAGCGGCCGTTTTCAGGCGCGTGGCCTCGAACCCTTGGGCATACCCCAGCTCAATCTGCGCCAGTCCGCTGATGCCGGGCCGCACCATGTAGCGGTGGCGATATCCGGGGATGGTGTGCACATAATGATGGGCATGGGCAAAATAATCGGGTCTGGGTCCGATCAAGCTCATCTCGCCGCGAAAGACGTTCACGATCTGGGGCAGCTCGTCAAAGCGGGTCATGCGCAGCCAACGGCCCAAAGGGGTGATGCGATGCGTTTCAATCGGGTCATCGGGGCCGCGCTGATGCGCGGCGCCGCACCACATGGTGCGAAACTTCACCGTGCGAAACGGCCTACAGTCGCGGCCCATCCGCTTTTGGGTGAACAAAAGCGGCCCTGGGTTCAGGATCGGGTTCAGCACCAAAAGCACCAGCGCAACGATCACCATGGCCGGAAGCAAGACCAATGCGCAAAATCCCAGATCGAGCGCGCGCTTTGCGGTGCGGTAGCCCGCCGACTGCTCTGGAAAGACGTCAGCGGGACGCACAGCCTCCAACTCTACCGACTGAAAATCGGGAATGAGTGTCACGTTCAGTGTCCCCAGCATCAGCCTTGCGCACAAAGCGCACGCCCCAGATCTTTCGGTAGATCAATGTGTCTTAAGCGGCAATGGTCAAGGGGATATTACCGGGGCCAAAACTGCAATTGGCCTCTTTTCGGCCACTTTAGGCGTATTGGATGGCAGAAGTGAAACCGCGATCATCAAGATCACGCGGCTCTCATCCCGCTGCCAGGCAGCGGGGCGCGTATGATTCTGATGGGGGATGGTGGGCGACCCTGGAATCGAACCAGGCACGGGTCTCCCCGGCGGAGTTACAGTCCGCTGCCGCACCTTGCAGCTCGTCGCCCTACGCGAGGGGTGGATAATCACGGTCGCCGGGGTCGTCAACCGTGAAATCGCTTATGGGCTGCCTATTGGCTTTCGGGCGCGCGCCGCGTAACCCGATGAGGCAGGAACAAGGGCGCCGATCATGGTGAAAAAACCCAGCTGGGTCATCGACAAGGAAAAAGCCAAACGCGCCTCGGCCGCCGAGACAGTGTGGCTTTTTGGTCTGCATGCGGTGCGCGATGCGTTGATGAACCAAAACCGCGTCCGGCTGCGTCTTGTGGTGACGCGCAACGCCGCCGACAAGCTGGCCGATGCGATCGCCGCCGCTGGCATGACGCCCGAGATCGAAGACCCGCGCCATTTTTCGGCCCCGCTCGACCCCGGTTCGGTGCATCAGGGCGCCGCACTCGAGGTCAAGCCGCTTGATTGGGGGCGGCTCGAGGATCTGGCGCTGGCCGAAGGTTCAGGTGCGCCGCGCCTTGTGCTGCTTGACCGGGTCAGCGACCCGCACAATGTCGGCGCCATCCTGCGCTCGGCCGAGGTGTTCGGCGCGCAAGCGGTGCTTGCGCCCGCCCGCCATTCTGCCCCCGAAACCGGGGCTTTGGCCAAGACCGCATCCGGGGCGCTCGAACGCCAGCCCTATCTGCGGGTGCCCAATCTGGGCAATGCGATCGAGACGCTCAAGGATATGGGCTACACGGTCCTTGGGCTGGACGGGGACGCGACGATGGAATTGGCCGATGCGGCCAAGGGGTTGACCGCGCGGCCCGTGGCGCTGGTTCTTGGCGCCGAGGGGCCGGGATTGCGCGAACGCACGCGCGCGCTCTGCGATCATCTGGTGCGCATTCCGGCGGCTGGTGCGTTTGGGTCGCTCAACGTCTCGAATGCGGCGGCTGTCTCGCTTTATGCGGTGACACGTCCCTGAAGGATCGGCCATGTCCCTGCCCACCAAGATCGCCACCTGTTCTTATTGCGGCCGCCGTGCGGCGCTGCAACTGACTGCGCGGGGCGGGCATGAGATGGCCTGCGGTGCCTGCGGCGCGCCCTTGCACGAGATGAAATGGCTCAAGCCACCCGCCCCTGATCATCCGGTCAAGCGCAGCAAACCGGCCATGGCCCCCCATGGCGGGCCGCTGCCCCGGCAGCCGCGGCTGGCGCCCAGGCCTGTCAAACGGCGCAAACCCCTGTGGCAAAAGGCGCTGTCCGAGGTGTTCGATCTGATCGAGGATATTTTCGATTAGGTCGGCTGATCCTTTCACGATGTCGTGCCCGCCCTCCAAATGCGGGATTGGCCCCATATGTGCCGGGTGTGGCTGCGACCCGGAACGGCGCAGTCGCCACTGTCCCTCGTTCCATCACCTGCGCCCGCGTCATTTCGGCTGCGGGCGCTTTTTTGATCTGGTATGAGCGCGGCATGACCCAGTCGCCGACAGATGATCTTTTGCGCGATATTCTCAAACGCGCGCGCGTCTTTGCGCTGGTGGGCGTGTCGCCCAACCCGGTGCGCCCCAGCCATTATGTGGGCCGCTATCTGGGGCTGAAGGGCTATCGCGTGATCCCGGTCAATCCGGGCCATGCGGGTGAGACGCTCTGGGGCCAAACGGTGCGCGCAAGCCTGTCGGATATCTCCGAACCGGTGGATGTCGTCGACATCTTTCGCCGCCCCGATGCCGTGCCTGCGATTGTGGAGGAGGCGCTGACCATGGCACCGCGCCCCAAGGTCATCTGGATGCAGATCGGCGTCACCCATGCCAAGGCCGCCGCGCGCGCCGAGGCGGCCGGATTGATCGTGATCGAGAACCGTTGCCCCAAGATCGAGTATCAGCGGCTCTTTGGCGAATTGCGCATGGGCGGCTTCAACACCGGGATCATTTCGTCAAAGCTGTGACGGGGGCGGAAAACCCGGGTTTTCCGCATGGGAAAACGCCCGTTTTCCCATCCGAAAAACTTGCGTTTTTCGGCGCGTTTTCCGCAAGGAAAACGCTACGTCCGCCCGGCTTTTTCCACGAGGCCGGACTGCCCTTCGCGCCGGTCCAGTTCGGCGCAGACATCCGACAGCGTGATGTCGCGTGCGGCCAGCATTACCAACAGGTGATAGAGCACATCCGCCGCTTCGGCTGTCAGACGCGCGCGATCGCCGCGCACCGCCTCCACGATCGCTTCCACGGCTTCCTCGCCAAATTTCTCGGCGCATTTCTCGGGGCCCTTGGCCAAAAGCCTCGCGGTCCATGACCTGTCGGGATCGGCCCCTTTGCGGGCGGCAATGGTGGCGGCAAGGCGGTGCAGCGTGTCGTCGCTCATGTCAGCCTCATGGGAATGCCTGCCTTGGCCATGTGCGCCTTGGCCTGGGCGATGGAATAGGTGCCGAAATGAAAGATCGATGCCGCCAGCACCGCGCTGGCGTGCCCCTCGGTCACGCCTTCGACCAGATGATCCAATGTGCCAACGCCACCCGAGGCGATCACCGGCACGGGCACCGCATCCGCGACCGCGCGTGTCAGCGGCAGGTTGAAGCCCGATCTGGTTCCGTCGCGATCCATCGAGGTCAAAAGGATCTCGCCTGCGCCTTTTCCGACGACGAGCCTTGCGAATTCCACCGCATCGATGCCGGTGGGTTTGCGCCCGCCATGGGTGAAGATCTCCCATTTTCCGGGCGCCACGGTTTTTGCGTCGATCGCGACCACGATGCATTGGCTGCCGAACTTGTCGGCCGCGCGCGCGACCACATCGGGCTCTGCCACGGCCGCGGAGTTGAAGCTGACCTTGTCAGCACCCGCCAGCAGGAGGTTGCGCACATCCTCGACCGTCCGCACGCCGCCGCCGATGGTCAGCGGCATGAAGCATTGCTCGGCCGTGCGGGTGGCCAGTTCATACATCGTGCCGCGGTTTTCATGCGTGGCCTGGATGTCGAGGAAACACAACTCATCCGCGCCCGCCGCATCATAGGCGCGCGCCTGTTCGACCGGATCGCCCGCATCGACCAGATCGACGAAATTCACGCCCTTGACCACGCGGCCATCGGCGACATCGAGACAGGGGATGATGCGGGTCTTGAGCATGATTTGTGCCTAGCCGATTGGTGGCATCGAGGGAAGGCTGCGTTGGGATCTGCGTATTTCTGGAAAGATGAAGGGCATCAGGACAGGGCCTTGATCGCTTGGCCCAGATCAAGCGCCCCGTCATAAAGTGCGCGCCCCGAAATCGCGCCTGCGATCACGCCTGTGTCGCGCAAGGCGATCAGATCGGCCAGGGACGATACACCGCCCGATGCGATCACGGGGATCGCGGTGGCACGCGCCAGATCGGCGGTGGCCGCGATATTGGGCCCGCCCATCGCCCCGTCGCGGTCGATGTCGGTGTAGATGATTGCGGCCACGCCCGCATCCTCGAATTGGCGCGCCAGATCGCTGACCATCACATCGGTCTCTTCGGCCCAGCCCTTGGTGGCGACGCGACCCTTGCGGGCGTCGATGCCGACCGCGATCTGGCCGGGAAAGCTTTGGGCGGCCGCGCGCACAAGGTCGGGGTTTTCGACCGCAACGGTGCCAAGGATCACGCGGGCAATGCCCTTTGTCAGCCACATCTCGATCGTGGCCATGTCGCGGATGCCGCCGCCCAGTTGCGCGGGAACCGAGGTGGCGGCCAAGATCGCCGTGACTGCGGCACCGTTCACGGGGCTGCCCGCGAAGGCGCCGTTGAGGTCCACGAGGTGCAACCACGCGCAGCCCGCATCTTGAAAAGCGCGCGCTTGGGCCGCCGGATCGGTGTTGAAGACGGTGGCTTTGTCCATCTCACCGCGCAACAGGCGGACGGCATGGCCATCCTTGAGATCGATGGCGGGATAGAGGATCATGCGCGCTGGTCCTTTCACGGATGTTGGCGCGCTTTTGTCAAAGGCGCGCGCAATCGGCAAGGGCGGCTTGTGGCGCAACGTCACGCTGGACAGACTCGCCCGGCCCGAGGCTAGATGGCACTGCAATCCTTGGGAGGAGATTAGTCCATGCGGAAATACCTGCTCGGTGCAGCGATGCTGATGGCGATGGGAACGGCGGCCTCGGCCGATCCCGCACACGGCATCTGGCAGACTGAGGTCGATGACGGCGCATTTGCCCATGTGCAACTTGGGCCCTGTGCCAACGCCGCTGCTGTCTGCGGCAGTATCATCAGCACCTTCCGCGACGGCGGCACCCCATACGACAGCCCCAATTTGGGCCGGCAACTGGTTATCGACATGGTGCCGCAAGGCGGCGGCGACTACGAAGGTTCGGTGTGGCGTCCCTCAAACGACCGCATCTACATTGGCCGCATGGAGGTGTCAGACGACCGCCTCGCGCTGCGTGGGTGTGTCGCCGGCGGGCTCATCTGCGCGCGGCAGAATTGGGTAAGAGTTCAATAAGAAACGGCTCTGGTGGCCCGTCTCAGGGCCGCCAGTCCAGAAAATTGGCAATCAGCCTGAGCCCCGCGCGCTGGCTTTTCTCGGGGTGGAACTGGGTTCCCACGACATTGGCGCGGCCAACAATGGCCGTGACCTGCCCGCCATAGTCCACATGCGCCAGAAGATCGGCGGCATCGTCGAGACGCATGGCATAGGAATGCACGAAATAGGCGTGATCGCCGCTGCTGATCCCGGCCAGAACCGGATGCGGCGCGTCGATCACAAGATCGTTCCAACCCATATGCGGCACCTTGAGCATTGGGTCAGCGGGGGTGATGCGTGTGACCTCGCCTTGGATCCAGCCAAAGCCTGCGACATCCTCGTATTCGCGGCCCCATGAGGCCAGCATCTGCATGCCCACGCAGATGCCAAGGAACGGCACGGCGCGCTGTTCCACCGCTTCGATGATCGCGGCTTCCAGCCCGTCTATGGCCGCAAGGCCCCGGCGGCAGGCGGGAAAGGCCCCGTCACCGGGCAACACGATCCGCGTTGCGCGCGCCACCTGATCGGGGTCTGCCGTGACCAGAACCGCACCATGCCCGCCTTCGGCAGCCATGCGTTGAAACGCCTTTTCCGCCGAATGCAGATTGCCCGAATCGTAATCGATCAGCACCGTCGTCATGTGATCACAGCGTGCCCTTGGTCGACGGGATGGCGCTCTGGTTGCGCGGATCGGCCTCCAGCGCCTCGCGCAAGGCGCGTGCCACGGCCTTGAAGGCAGCCTCGGCGATGTGGTGGCTGTTGATCCCCGCAAGCTTGGTCACATGCAGCGTGATGCCACCATGGGTGGCGACCGCCTGGAAGAACTCGCGCACCAGTTCGGTGTCGAACCCGCCGATCCTGGGCGTGGGAAATTCCATGTCCCAGACCAGATAGGGCCGCCCCGACAGATCAAGCGCCGCGCGCACCAGCGCGTCATCCATCGCCAGATGAAAACTGCCATAGCGGCGGATGCCGCGCTTGTCGCTCATCGCCCTGGTCAGGGCCTGGCCCAGCGCGATACCCACATCCTCGACCGTGTGGTGGTCGTCGATATGCAGATCGCCCGTGGCGCGGATGTCCATATCGATCAGCGCATGGCGGGCCAGTTGGTCGAGCATGTGGTCGAAAAAGCCGATGCCGGTCTTGATGTCGTGGCGACCCGTGCCGTCAAGAGTGACCGACAGGGTGATGTCGGTCTCATTGGTCTTGCGGGTGATCTGGGCGGTGCGCATGGCTGGGCTCCCTGTGGCTGTGGGGGCGGGTATAGACGCGCGGGGGCTCAGGGGAAAGGGTGGGCTAAAGACCCAAGAGACGGAAATAGGCCGCTGTGACATCTTCCCAGCGATAGTGCTGCTCTGCGATGGTGCGCAGATCGGTCGCCATAAGCGGCCCATGGGCCGGATCGCAAAGCCGCACGACCACGGATTGCAGGCTTTCGACACTGTCGAAATAGGCCGCGCGCCCATGGGTCGTGGCGCGGTTGAAGCCGCAATCCCATGCCGCGATAGGCAGGCCCGCGCCCATCATGCGCACAAGAATGGGGTTGGTGCCGCCCGCCGAATGGCCGTGAAGATAGATCGCCGCGCCCTGTCGGATGGCGTTGAGGCGCGCCGGGTCATATTCGGCCTCGATCAGGTGCAGATGCGGGTGGTGGGCATGATGCGCTTTCAGCGTGCGACCATGATCCGTGGCCTGCCAGTTCGACACCGCGACCAGGGGCAGTTGGACGTTGCCCTTGGAAAACGCGTCAAGGATCAGCGCCAGATTGTTTTCCGGCTCGGCCCGGGCGATGGCCAGACCATAGCGCACGGGCAGGTTCAGATCCTCGACAGGGGCGATTGGCGCGGCGTTTTCATGGCCATAGGCGATCTGGGCGGGGTCGCGGCCATAGCTTTGGCGGATATGGGTCGCGATCTCGGGGTTGTCGGCCACGATCTCATGCGACCAGCGCGCGGCCAGCCGTTCCGAGCGGTGCAGCACCGCGCGCGCCAGCCCGCCCCATTTCGGGCGTTGCCATTCCAGACCGTCCAGATGGGTGATGATCCGCATGCCCGACAGCCGCCGGATCAGCGGCAAGGCAACCGCGCCCGACACACCCAGAACCAGCGCCGCGCCATGCCCGCTTTGCGCTGCCTGCAGCAGCGATAGCACATCATAGGGGATCGATTGCACCCCATTTGCCCGAAGCGGCAGGTAGCGCAGCGCGGCGCCCAGATGCTCGGTTGGGCGGGGGGCAGGGGTCTGGGGCGCGCTGCACCACACGGTCAGGCGATGAGCGACCCCCCGCTGGGCGGCCGCGCGCACCAATTCCCCGGCCAGCGTCTCAAAGCCGCCATAGCGTGCCGGAAGACCGACCGTGCCGATGATGGCGACCTTGTGCGCGTCGGGCATGTCCCGAAGGACGTGCCGGGGCGGCTGCGCCTGCCACAAGGCGGCCGACAGCCCCCCGGTGCCAGACTCAGGTGCCCGACGCGCTCGCGGCGGTGGCGTCACCTTGTTCGATGATCTGATAGAGCACGGTCCCGATCAACACCGTGCCGACGACGACAAAGCCGACCGGCAAGGTTGAGCCAAACACGACAACGGTCTGCGCCTGGGTCGAGGCCGTCGCCTCAAGCGGGCGGATATCCTGGGCCGATGCTGCCGTTCCGGCAAGCAGGGTTGCGACAAGCGCCGCAGCACAGACTTTTTCCATGATGAAACCTCCAATGACGGCTGTTTCCATCTTTAGGGTATATCACCCGTCCGATCAACGCGGTTCTTGCCATTGCATCGGATTTTTCCCACATTTCCGGACGCAGCGCTGAAACAAGAGGCACCATGGGTGCGCGCGCCCCTCAGGGGCGCAAGAGGGTCAGGGTTGCGGTGCCGATCTCGGGGCTGATCCACTGCCGTGAGTGAACGGCCCGTCCCGCGCGGTCGAGCCAGTAGAGATTTTCGAAGCGGTAGCCGTCTTGCCCTTGGCAGTGCTCGGTCATTTTCGTCAGGCCCACCATCGTGCCGGCGATGGCGATCGTGTCGGGGCCATCCAGCCGGAGTTGGCACTGGTAGATGCGGCTTTGCGGCCTTGCCTCGCCATCAAGATGGATCATGGCGCGCGCGACCGCACCGGCCCGACGCGCCGACAGCGCGGCTGATGTCGCGGCCGTATTGCTGGACATCAGATCGAAGCCGAAGCCACGGGTGGAGATCAGCACGCCGTGCTGGTCGCGTGCAAGGCCAAGCCCGTTTGGCCCGCGCCAGGTCTCGACGGTGCCATTCTGCCCCACACGGGTCATGCCGGTCGATCCGTCGAAGGAGGGCAGTTCGACCAGCATCAGCGGCCCGGGCAGCGCGGCCACCAGCTCTGGTGGCACTGTTGCCGCGGTCAGCACGGGCGTGGTCGCCCCGGCCGCGCCCCGTGCGTCTGTGACGCGGTCCATCGCATCGAGCAAGCCAACCACAATGGGGTTTTCGCGCCCTGTGCCACAGGCGGCCAGACTGGCCGACACGACGGCGGCGATTGCGGCAAGGCGGAGCGCAGTCAACGCCATATCATGCCTCCTGTGTCGTGCAGCCGGGTGCGGTGGTAATCCGTAACGAGGGCATTGAGCCGCCCCCGCAAGTTCAGCGTTGCGCCCCCATCGCGCAAAAGTGGCCGCAGCACGGTGCCCCCCTGTTCGCGCGTCGACGACCCCACGATGTAGCCCAGCGGAATCTCGAGCGTGATGCCCTTGTCAAAGCTGCCTTCGCCGAAATCCTCGAAGGAGACATCCGTCAAGGTCGCAAACGCGCCAAGGCGCCAGCCATTGCCGAACACCCGCGACAGGCGCAAGGTCGCGCCGTAATCCCCGGCAAGATAGCGCCCGGTATCGACCTGCGCCTCGAAATTCTCGCCCAGATCGACATAGGCCGACACATGGCCCATGGTGATGTCGTAGTCGCGCAAGCCCAGACCGCCGTCGAAGGCGCGTTGCCGCACGTGGTTCACCTCGACGCCGATGCCGATGCGGCTGTCCACGGGCCGCCACAACAGCTCGGTCGAAAGGCCGGCATACATCCGTTCCAGATAGCCAAGGCTGACGCGGCTGTAGAGGTTGCGCGCCGGGCGTCCGTAATGGCTGAGCGTCAGGTGCTGAAGGCGGACATCGCTTTCTTGCAGATAGCGATAGGCGTCGGTGCGCACCGGAAAGGGCGCGGTCGGGCTGGCCACGGGGCCTGCGACCTGTCGGGCCTTGTCGAGGGTGCCGGTAAGCCGGGCGCGAAGCTCGCCCTCCGCGACAAAGCCGCTGCCAAAGCTGTAGCTTGCATCGGCCCGCAGGCCAAGATCGGCGCGAACAGGGGCGGATGGATCGAAAAGCTGGGTCTCGACATAGGGCGCGATGCCCCATGTGACGCCGGCCTCTGGCGCGCGGATGTCGATCAGCCCGGGGTCGCGGACGCGGGTTGCGTCCTCGATCCGGGCGCGCTCAAGGATCTGGGCGGCCCCGTCGGGCGCGTGTTCTTGCGCCTCGATGTCGCTGCGGGTCATCCGGATGCGGCTGACATCCATGCCCTCGACCACAAAGACCACCTCGAACACCTCGACCGAGGGGGGCATCGTGATCGACAGAATGCGCATCGCGCGGCCAAGGGCCATGCTCTCGAATTGAAAGCGCGTGTTGCGCACCCGCAGCACGGCGCGATCGGCCTCGAGCGCAAGGCCCACGAATTCCAACCCATCCTCCGCCATCAGCCGCATGATGTTGTCGCGCAGGATGGCCGGGCCATCGGGCTGGGCGGTCCATGCGGTGGAATAGGCCGTGCTCTGGCGCGGCCGCGGGACAACCGGATTGGGCGCCGCCGTGACCAGCGTGTTGGCCGCAGGGCGTCGGGGATCGATCAGCGCATTGTAGCTGAGCGCAAGGGTGGTGCCGTAGAGATAGTGCAGACCCAAGGTGCCGTTGCTCCCGACCCGGTAGCTGGCCCCGAGGTTGATGGGGCTGTCGAGCCTGAACAGCCCATCGGCCACCTCGGCGCGGTAGAGATCCGGGGAATATTCGACCTGCAGGCGAAGCCGGTCTGTGGCCTGCCACTCGAGACCGCCGAAAAAGGCGGCATCGCCACGGAAGAACTGGCCGAAATCGACGCTTCCGCCCCGGCCGAAATCAATCGGCGGGCGTGCCCCGAAGGGCTGGCCAAGGGGGTTACGCTGGCCCAGGCGACCCCAGCCAAGCCCGGCGGTGACGGCCAGTTGGTCATCGGCGCCGAAATGGCGTGTCGCGACCAGGTATTCGCTGCCGTAGATGCCCGTGCCGACAAGATCGCGGATGCCAACCCCCAGCGCGGGCCACCAGCCGCCCTCGGGCAGGGCCAACCAGTGAATGTCAAAGCTCCGGTCGTAGTAGTATTGCTGGGCGGGCGGGCTGTCGTCTGGCGTGAAGCCGCCGCCGAGGATGGCGTAGCGAAAGGTGGCCGTCACGCGCGGCAGGACCTGAAAGGCGAGCGTCACGCGGGTCTGATCGGCAAAGCGGCTTGCCGTGACGCCCAGCATGCCATCGGACAGGGCGGTTGCGGTGGGGGTGTCGATCAGGCCGGGCAGGCCGAAGAAGTTGAGCGTCGGCCGCGTCATGGGTGTTTGGGACTGTTCGACCTGCGCATCCGCAAGACCCGCAGCGCAGAGGGTCAGACCCGTCAAGACGAGAGCCAGAAGACGCTGCATTGGCTGGGTTTCCCACTGTGGCCAGACGTTTGCTTTCCGACCGTTCGCGCGACCGTCCTGCGCGCTGCGACCGGAAATCTTTCGATCAGGAATTATCCCCTTCGCGCGGCAATGTCGCGACCAGCAGCATCCAGCGCGCAATTTGCCGCCCAGCGATGCAGCAAAGCCACGCTTGTTGCGCGATGGGCAATGACGAAAAGACCCGGGTCTTGCGACCCGGGCCTTTGCGACTGGAGCGGGTGATGAGATTCGAACTCACGACCCTTACCTTGGCAAGGTAATGCTCTACCACTGAGCTACACCCGCTCTGTGAGGGCGGGTTCTAGGGCGTGGCCGAACAGCCTGCAAGTGGAAAATTCGTGGCTGAAGCCGGAAATCTTTGGCGGGATTGCCACGGTCTCAGGCCGGTTGCACCAGATCCCAGCGATTGCCCCATGGATCCCGAAAAACCGCCACCACACCATAGGGTTCGTGGCGCGGCGCTTGCTCGAACATGACGCCCGCGGCCTGCATACGATGGTGTTGCGCCGTAAAATCCTGTGTTTCAAGAAAAAGCCAGACGCGCCCGGCCCCCTGCTGCCCGATGGCTTCGTGCTGCTCAGGCGTGGCTGCGCGCGCAAGGATCACGCTGGCCCCGCCGCAGGGCGACACGACGCGCACCCAGCGCTTGTCGCCCATCGCCACATCCTCCTGGCAACTCCAGCCCAGCGCATCGCGAAACCACGCGATTGCCGCATCATAATCGGGCACGATCAGGCTGAGTGCCCCCAAGCGCAGCGACATGGTGCGCTTCCTTTACTCCAACTCGATCAGCAGATCCTTGGCATCGATCTGCCCGCCGGGCGCGACATGCACGGCCTTGACCACCGCGTCGCGTTCGGCGTGCAGGCCGGTTTCCATCTTCATCGCCTCGATGGTCAGCATCAGATCGCCCATCTTGAGTTTCTGGCCCGCGGTGACCGCGACCGAGGCCACGACACCCGGCATCGGCGCACCGATATGGGCGGGGTTGCCGGGTTCCGCCTTGGCGCGTTTGACGGCGGTGCCCGTGATGCGGCGATTGGGCACGCGGATGGTGCGCGGCTGACCATTCAGTTCGAAGAAAACCTTGACCTCGCCCTCATCGGTGGTCTCGCCCACGGCCTGAAGCTGGATGACCAGCGTTTTTCCGGGGTCGATCTCGGCCTCGATTTCCTCGCCGGGTTCCATGCCGTAAAAGAAGGTCCGCGTGGGCAGGGTGCGCACCGGTCCGTAATCCTTGTGGCGGGTGGCATAGTCGCTGAACACCTTGGGATACATCAGAAATCCCATCAGATCCTCGCCATCGATGTCGTGTTCGAGCTTTGCGGCCAAATCGGCGCGGGTTTTTTCCAGATCGACGGGCGCCACATGCAGGCCGGGGCGATCAAGGATGGGTTGTTCATCCTTGAGCACCTTTTTCAAGATACCGGGGGGAAAGCCGCCCGGCGGCTGGCCCAGATTGCCGCGCAACATGTCGATCACGCTGTCGGGGAAGGCCACTTCCTTGGCGGGGTCTTCGACATCGGCGCGTGTCAGGCCCTGTGACACCATCATCAGCGCCATGTCGCCCACAACCTTGGATGACGGCGTGACCTTGACGATATCGCCGAACATCCGGTTCACATCGGCATACATCTGCGCCACCTCGTGCCAGCGATCCTCCAGCCCCATGGAGCGGGCTTGCGCCTTGAGGTTGGTGAACTGACCGCCCGGCATCTCGTGCAGATAGACCTCGGACGCGGGGGCCTGCATGCCGGATTCAAAAGCCGCGTAATGGGCGCGCACCGTTTCCCAATAATCGCTGATGTCGCGGATTGCCCGGATATCAAGGCCGGTGTCGCGCGGGGTGAATTGCAGCGATTCCACAATGGTGCCGAGTGTCGCCTGAGAGGTGTTGCCCGACAGCGCATCCATCGCGCAATCGACCGCATCCACGCCCGCATCGCTGGCCGCAAGGATGGTGCCACAGGCCACGCCCGCCGTGTCATGGGTGTGGAAATGGATGGGCAGATCAACCGCATCTTTCAGCGCGGGGATCAGCACGGCGGCGGAGGCGGGCTTCAAAAGCCCCGCCATGTCCTTGAGCCCCAGAACATGGGCGCCCGCGGCCTCCAGTTCCCTGGCCATGCTGACGTAGTATTTCAGGTCATACTTGGCCCGGTCGGGGTCAAGGATATTGCCGGTATAACAGATCGTGCCTTCACAGATCTTGCCGGCATCCTGCACCGCATCCATCGCCACGCGCATGTTTTCGACCCAGTTCAGGCTGTCGAACACGCGAAACACATCCACCCCCGATTGGGCTGCCTGCTTCACGAAAGCCTGCACCACATTGTCGGGGTAGATCGTGTAGCCCACGCCATTGGCCCCGCGCAAAAGCATCTGGGTCATGATGTTAGGCATGGCCGCGCGAATGTCGCGCAGGCGCTGCCACGGACATTCCTGCAAGAAGCGATAGGCCACGTCAAAGGTGGCCCCGCCCCAGCATTCCACCGAAAACAGCCCCGGCAGCCTGGCGGCATAGGCGGGCGCCACACGGATCATGTCGATCGACCGCATGCGGGTGGCCAAAAGCGACTGATGCCCGTCACGCATTGTGGTGTCGGTGATCAAAAGCTGTTTTTGGTCCTTCATCCACCGGGCCACGGCCAAGGGCCCCTGTTCATCCAGAAGCTGTCTTGTGCCCATGGCGTAGCGATCGCTGCGCGTGGCGGGGGGCTTGGGCGCCTTGACATCGGCGCGCGGGCGGGGGCGGCCTTCGGTCTCGGGGTGACCGTTGACGGTGATGTCGGCGATATAGGTCAAGATGCGCGTCGCCCGGTCGCGGCGCGGCTTGAAATCGAACAGTTCGGGCGTCGTGTCGATGAATTTCGTGGTGTATTGGTAATTCAGAAAGGTCGGGTGCTTGAGCAGGTTGATCACGAAGTCGATATTGGTGTTGACACCCCGGATACGAAATTCGCGCAGCGCCCGGTCCATCCGCGCGATCGCGGCCTCGGGGGTGGGGGCCCATGCGGTGACTTTTTCAAGCAGGCTGTCGTAATAGCGGGTGATCACGGCCCCCGAATAGGCCGTGCCGCCATCAAGCCGGATGCCCATGCCCGTGGCGCCGCGATAGGCGGTGATGCGCCCGTAATCGGGGATGAAGTTGTTGCTGGGATCCTCGGTCGTGACCCGGCACTGGATCGCGTGGCCGTCCAGCTTGACGTCATACTGGCTGGCAACCCCTGTCGCTTCGATCAGCGATTTGCCTTCGGCGATCAGGATCTGGGCGCGCACGATGTCGATGCCCGTGACCTGTTCGGTGACGGTATGTTCGACCTGAACGCGGGGGTTGACCTCGATGAAGTAGAATTGGCCGTTGTCCATATCCATCAGGAATTCGACCGTGCCCGCGCATTCATAATTCACATGCGCGCAGATCTTCTTGCCCAGCCGACAGATCTCGTCGCGCTGGGTCTGCGACAGATAGGGGGCGGGGGCGCGTTCCACGACCTTCTGGTTGCGCCGCTGGACCGAACAATCGCGCTCGTACAGGTGATAGATGTTGCCATGCGCATCGCCCAGGATCTGCACCTCGACATGGCGGGCGCGCAGGATCATCTTTTCGAGATACCCCTCGCCATTGCCGAATGCCGCCTCGGCCTCGCGCCGGCCCTCGCGGATCTTTTCCTCCAGGTCCTTTTCCGACTGGATGGGTCGCATGCCGCGCCCGCCGCCGCCCCATGACGCCTTGAGCATCAACGGATAGCCAATGGCCGCGGCCTCGGCGCGGATGGCATCCATGTCATCGCCCAGCACCTCGGTCGCGGGGATCACGGGAACACCCGCGGCCATGGCCACGCGGCGTGCGCTTGCCTTGTCGCCCAGCGCGCGCATCGTATCGGCCTTGGGTCCGATAAAGGTGATCCCCGCCGCGTGACAGGCATCGACGAAATCGGGGTTTTCCGACAAGAGCCCATAGCCCGGATGGATCGCATCCGCCCCCGAAAGCTTGGCCACCCGGATGATTTCCGCAATCGACAGATAGGCCGCCACGGGGCCCAATCCTTCGCCGATCTTGTAGGCCTCATCCGCCTTGAAGCGGTGCAGGCTCAGCTTGTCTTCCTCGGCGTAGATGGCCACCGTGCGCTTGCCCAGTTCATTGGCCGCGCGCATGACGCGGATCGCGATTTCGCCGCGATTGGCAATCAGGATCTTCTTGAAGTCAGGCATGGCACGGGCTCTCCATCTCGCGGATGCAGAATGTGTAGGCGGCGTGACAGGGTCGGGCAAATCTTTTCGTTTTGATTTTCCCAATAATTTCAAGTGAAAACGACGGCGCGCGCCATCCGGCGGCGCGGCAATTCGGTGCCGCGCTTGCGCTGCCATACCACCCGCTTAAGGCGAACATCCCGGGATCGTTGCAATTTTCGCAAGATGTCACGCGCGACCGCCCGAAGCTGTGCCTGATCATGTGGCCATCGTGCGGCGCTGAGTGCCCATTGCAGTGCCCGTGCGCCGCTGCGCGCATGGCATGGCATGGCCGGGCGGGCCCTGTTGCCCGGACCTGCGGGGCCATGATCTCTGACGGATCGACCGGTTGCCCGCGGCCCCCTTTGGTCTGGGGCGCTGGCATGGCGCCGCCGTGGGCATCGATTCGCGGCATCTGCCTTGGGTGGTGGGCCTGTTTCGCGCCTCAGCCCGGTGTTGCCAGCCGATCCGACAGCTCGTCAAGGCGCGTCACGCCCATCTGGGCCATGTTGCTGGTCATGTCCTTGACCAACACATCATGCCAATGCGCGGGCCCCGCTTGGCCCAGCGCGCCCAAGGCGTAATGCCACGCCCGGCCCATCATCACGAAATGCGCCCCCAGCGCCAGCGCCCGCAAGATGTCGAGCCCCCCCTCGATCCCGCTGTCGAAGATCAGCGGCAAGGTTGTGGCACCGCGCACCGCGCGCAGCGCATCAAGGCTGGCGGGCGATCCGTCAAACTGCCGCCCAGCATGATTAGAGACCCAGATCGCATCCACCCCCATGGTCTGAGCGCGCGCGGCGACATCTGCCTCCATCACGCCTTTCAAGATCAAATGACCCTGCCAAGCGTCCCGCAAGGCGGCCACATAATCCCAATCCGGGGCCGCGCGCAGCAAATAGCCCACATGCGCGGTCGAGGGCAGGGGGCCGGTCTTTTTCTGATCGGCGTAGCTGTCCATCAGCTTCATTCTGGGCATGCCCGTGGCCTGAATGCCAAGCGCCCAGACCGGGCAGCGCGCGACCTGTGCCAACAGGCGCGGCGTCAGGCGGGGGGGTTGGACCAAACCGCCGCGCGTTTGCCGCTCGCGCCGCGATGCGGCCGGCACATCGACCGTCAACACCAGCGTGTGAAATCCCGCCCCCTTGGCGCGTGCCAGCATGTCGTCGCGGATCTTGGTGTCGCGCGGCGGATACATCTGGAACCAGCCCTGATCGCCGATGGAACCGGCCATGTCTTCCGGGGTGCGGGTGGCGACGGTCGACAGCCCATAAGGGATGCCCGCTTTTGCCGCGTGCCGCGCCAGCATGCGTTCCGCATCGGGCCAGATCAACCCTGACATGCCCAGGGGTGCGATGCCGAAGGGCACGGGATAATCGCGCCCCAGAAACCGCGTGGACAGATCGGCCACGATCTCGCCCCTCAAGGCTGCGGGGTGAAACAGCACCGCATCCAGCGCAGCGCGATTGCGCTGGGTCACGGTTTCGTTGCCGGTCGCGCTGTCAAGATATTCCCATACGAAATGCGGGATGCGCGCGCGCGCACGGGATTTCAGATCGGAGAGGGCGGGGTATGTCGAATGCATGTCCATGGCGCAGACACAAGCGCGGCGCGTGGGCATTGTCCAGAGCTTGCGACAATGCCAAAAGATCGCGCCCGTCCCTTCATCTTTCCCAAACTACGCCTGCGCGCCGCCCTCCCCGGGGAAGAAATGGGAACATTATACGAACAAAGCTTTAAAGCCGCCCCGATCCGCACTATCGTGCCGCCCATGAGCAGTTTCGATGATTCAGACGCCTTCGAGGCGGCCTCCCGTTCCTTGTCGGCGCGCGCCATGGCGGCGCGGCCCATGCCGTACCTGGATGGGTTGAACCCCGCCCAACGTGCCGCGGTCGAGGCGCTGAAAGGCCCGGTCTTGATGCTGGCGGGGGCCGGTACGGGAAAAACCCGGGCCTTGACCGCGCGCATTGCCCATCTTCTGGTGACGGGCACAGCACAGCCCAATGAAATCCTTGCCGTGACCTTTACCAACAAGGCCGCGCGCGAAATGAAGCTGCGGGTGGCCAGCCTGTTGGGCCAGCCTGCCGAGGGGATGCCATGGCTTGGCACGTTTCATGCGATCTGCGCCAAGCTGCTCCGCCGACATGCGGAGCTGGTGGGGCTGAAATCCAACTTCACGATTCTCGATACCGACGATCAGCTGCGGCTGATGAAACAACTGATCATCGCCGATAACATCGACGAAAAGCGCTGGCCTGCCCGCCAACTTGCGGGCCTGATCGATGCCTGGAAAAACCGGGCGTTGACCCCCGACAAGCTTCCGGCCGCCGAGGCGGGCGCCTTCAACCGGCGCGGGCCTGCGCTTTACGGGCAATACCAGACCCGCCTGCGTGAACTGAACGCCGTCGATTTCGGCGATCTTCTGGTGCATATGATCACCATTTTTCAGGCCCATCCCGATCTGCTGGGCCAATATCAGCGCTGGTTCCGCTTCATTTTGGTTGATGAATACCAAGATACCAACATCGCCCAGTATCTTTGGCTCAGGTTGCTGGCGCAGGGGCATTCCAACATCTGCGTCGTGGGCGACGACGATCAGTCGATCTATGGCTGGCGCGGGGCCGAGGTGGGCAACATCTTGCGCTTCGAGACGGATTTTCCCGGCGCGTCCGTGATCCGGCTGGAACAGAACTACCGCTCGACCGGCCATATTCTGGCGGCCGCATCGGCGGTGATCGCGGGCAATCAGGGGCGTTTGGGCAAAACGCTCTGGACGGATGGCGAGGATGGCGAAAAGCTGCGCCTGATCGGCCATTGGGATGGCGAGGAAGAAGCCCGCTGGATCGGCGAAGAGATCGAGGCGATGGCCCGTGGCACCCGCGGCATGGCCCCGATCAGCCCCGATGGCATGGCGATCCTTGTGCGCGCCAGCCACCAGATGCGCGCGTTCGAAGATCGTTTTCTCACCATCGGTCTGCCCTACCGCGTCATCGGCGGCCCGCGCTTTTACGAGCGGATGGAGGTGCGCGATGCCATGGCCTATTTCCGCGTCGTGGTCAGCCCTGATGATGATCTGGCCTTTGAGCGGATTTTCAATACGCCCAAGCGCGGCTTGGGCGACAAGGCGCAGGCGCTGATCCGGAAACTGGCACGCAGCCATGGCATCAGCCTGATCGAAGGTGCCCGGCTTGCGGTCGACACGGGCGCGCTGGGCGGCAAGGCGGCCCGTGACCTCAAGGCGCTGGTCGACGGCATCGCGCGCTGGCGCGGGCTGATGCTGGGCGCGGCGATGTCGGGCCCGGGCATGGCCCCCGAGGATGACCTGCTGATCGAGGAGGATCATCCGATACCCAAGATCAGCCACATCGAACTGGCCGAGATGATCTTGGACGAAAGCGGCTACACCGCGATGTGGCAGAACGACAAGACACCCGAGGCGCCGGGGCGGCTCGAGAACCTCAAGGAACTGGTCAAGGCGCTGGAATTGTTCGAGAACCTGCAAGGGTTCTTGGAACATGTCAGCTTGATCATGGACAATGAAAGCGACGAGTCCGAACCCAAGGTCACCTTGATGACGCTGCATGCTGCCAAGGGGCTGGAGTTTCCCGCCGTGTTTCTGCCCGGCTGGGAAGACGGGCTTTTCCCCTCGCAGCGTGCCATGGATGAAACCGGGATCAAGGGGCTCGAGGAAGAGCGCCGCTTGGCCTATGTCGGCATCACGCGGGCTGAACGTGTCTGCACGGTCAGCTTCGCGGGCAATCGCCGTGTCTATGGGCAATGGCAAAGCCAGATGCCAAGCCGCTTCATCGATGAGTTGCCCGAAGATCATGTCGAGGTGCTGACGCCGCCGGGTCTGCATGGGCATGGCCGGATGGGGGCCACGGCCAGCCCCGTGGCGGGAATGATGCGCGGCTCTGACCTGCATCAGGCGGCGGCGCGGGCCGATGTCTACAATTCGCCGGGCTGGAAGCGGCTGCAAACCAACACCGCCCGCCCGGGCCTGCGCCAGCCCGCCGAGGCGCGGCACATCACCATCGACGCTGAAGCGGTCAGCGCCTTTGCGCTGGGCGATCGGGTGTTTCACCAGAAATTCGGCTATGGGGCCGTGGTCTCGGTCGAGGGCGACAAGCTTGGCATCGCCTTTGACAAGGCGGGGGTCAAGCATGTGGTCGCGGGCTTTCTGGTCGCGGCCGACAGCGCGGACGATGTGCCGTTCTAGGGTCTATACCCCCAGCATCGGATAGAGCGAGGCCACCAGAAGCACCGCCATGGTGATGTTGAACGCCCTGAGCCGCCCCGGCCCGTGAAGCCAGCGCCGCAGCTGCGTGCCCATCGCGGCCCATGTCGCGACCGAGGGCAGATTGATCGCCGCAAAGATCACGGCCACCACCACCGCGCCCCAAGGCCCGGCATCCGGGGCGAAATTGGTCTGGGCATAAATCGCCATGTACCACGCCTTGGGATTGACCCATTGAAACCCTGCTGCCTGCAAGAAGCCAAACGGGCGCCCCTTGGCCGGGCCGTCACCGGGTGGGGCGGCATGGGCGATTTTCCAGGCCAGCCACAAGAGATAGGCCGCACTCACGGCCATCAGCGCCTGCCTGAGCCATGGCAGCGCCTCGAACAGCCCCAACAGACCCAATCCCACCAGTGCCACCATCACCGCATGCCCGATGGAAATGCCCAGCATGTGCGGCACGGTGCGCCTGAGCCCGAAATTGGCCCCCGAGGCCAGAAGCATGATGTTGTTGGGCCCCGGTGTGATCGAGGTCGCAAAGGCGAACAGGGTCAGGGCAAGGAGGATGTCAGCAGTCATGGTGCAACAATGCGCGAGATGCGCCGCAATGAAATTGCATTTTCTTGTTCAAGCCATGATATCTTGCAACAAATGACCAGCATCGATCAAAAAGACCGCCAGATATTGCGCATCTTGTCCCATGAGGGGCGGATCAGCAATCTTGAGCTGGCCGAACGGGTGGCGCTAAGCCCATCGGCCTGTTCGCGCCGGGTGCAGGCGCTTGAGGCAGCGGGGGTGATCGCGGGCTATCGCGCCGTGCTGGCGCCTGACCAAATGGGGGTGGGGTTCACCGCCTATCTGACCGTGGGTCTGTCCGAACACACCAAGCGGGTGCAAGAGGCGTTCGAGCGCGCGATGCAGGCCGCGCCCGAGGTTCGCGAATGCCACAACATCACCGGTGCGGTCGAATATCTGCTGCGCGTCGAGGTGACGGATCTGCGCGCCTACAAGCGGTTCCATACCGATATTCTGGGCGCGCTGCCACAGGTGGCAACGATCACGACCTATGTGGTGATGGGCTCGCCCAAGGATGAACGGGCCTAGGGACGCTTTGGCCTGTCGGGCGGCAAAAACAGGCTGCGCCAGGGTTTGCCCGATGATGTGATGGCGCGCCCATCACCAGCACAAGGGGCGGCATGTTCACAAACGCCGCCGGTGATGTGACCAAAAAAAAGGGCGGCGGCGCCCAAGGGAGGAGAGGGTGCCGCCGCCAGCAATCAGCGCCAAGGGAGGAGAGGCGCCAATCCGATGTCGCAAGGCCCGCGGCCTTGCAAAAATCCGTGGCGGCGGGGCCAAGGGAGGAGGAAGCCCCGCCGCCGGTCGTCACGGTTCCCCCAAGGGAGGGAGGAGAGGGAACCGATCCGTCTGGCCCGTTTCCGGACCGGGTAAAGGCGGACCCATCCAGGGGAGGAGGGGGATGGACCCGCAAGCCGGGCGTTCCTACGGGAGGGAAGGTCTGCCGGGCTGTCTTGTATCGGGGCCCACAGGCCCCGCTGTCGCGTCAGGGCGGCGTCAGCCCTGTGTGCCATAGGCGGCCTGACGGGCCACGCTGGGCAGCATGCCGTCATGCAGCCCAAGATCATCAAGCTCGCGCGGCGAGAGCGCTTGCAATTCCGTCAGCGTCTGGCGATAGACGCTGCGGGCGCGCCACGCATCGGCGAGATCCTTGCCGATCTCTGCCAGCCGATCGCCAAAACGCAGCCCCGTGGAGACAGAGCGGTTGCTCGAAACATATGCCATCTTGCTTCACCTTCATTGGTCGTCAGGGACGCGCCGCATTGCGCGTGGCTTGTTCGCCTTTGCGTGCCCCAACCTTGAACTCGAACATAAGCGAATGCTGCGAATGCACAATGAACGAACGATCAATGCTGCCTTGCAGCAAATGCATGGCTGGGCATGACGTTGCGGCAGCGTCCTCTTGACATAACGGCTCTGGCTGGCGGGGCCTTTCGCGACCGCCAGTTCCGCCTCTTTTTCCTTGGGCTCTTCTTCGTGGTACAGGCGATCTGGGTGCAGCGCGTCACCATCGGCTGGCTGGCATGGGAACGCACCGGGTCGGTGGGCTTCGTGGGGTTGGTGGCGGGCTTGAGCCTTGCGCCGGCGCTGGTTATGGGCCCGCTGTTCGGGGTAATGACTGACCGGGTCGATATCCGCCGCGCGTCCTTCATCACCAATCTTTCCATGGCCGTCGTTCTGGCCGCACTGGCGCTGAGCTTGCCGTTCAGCGGCTCATGGGTGCTGGTTGTGGCGGCATTTGCCATTGGGGTGATTTCATCGGCGCATCATCCGGTGCGGATGTCCTTGGGCCCCCGTCTGGTGCCGGCGAACATGGTGCAGCATGTGGTCAGCGTGGCTGCGCTCAACTTCAACCTGGCGCGGCTTGTGGCGCCAATCATCGCGGGTGGCGTCATCGCCACAGCGGGGGCGGGGGTGGCGCTGTGGATGTCGGTTCTGTCCTATGTGCCGATGCTGCTGGTTTTGCCGCGCCTGACGCCCCGCGCCCTGCCACAGCGCCCGCCCGCATCCGTTTGGGCCGATCTGCGCGAAGGGTTTCGCTATGCGATGGCCGCGCCGCTGGTGCGGCTGGCCCTGGTGTTCACGCTGCTCTTTTCCACGGTGGTGCGCGGCGCGCTCGAGGTGTTGCCGGTGCTGGCTGATGGCGCCTTTGGGCGCGGTGCCGCCGGGCTGGGGGTATTGACGGCTGCGGCCGGGGCGGGGGCGATTTCGTCGGCCTTGCTCAAGGCCTCGGGCGTGGGGGCGGCGGGGGCCAGCATTCCGCCGGTGGTGCTTTGGGCCGCGATGCTGGGGCAGGGGGCCGTCATCGCCATGGGGCTTGCCCCGGGCTGGTATGTGGCGATTGCGGCAACGGCGCTGGCGGGGTTTTGTGCCACATGGGTCGGCGTTTCGATGCAATCGGCCATTCAGACCGACCTGCCCGACGGCTATCGCGGCCGGGTGATGAGCCTTTGGGTGGTGGCGGGTTTTGGCGCCGTGGCCTTGGGCGCCTTTGCGATCGGGGGCTTGGGCGAATGGCTGGGCATCGGGCCCGCGCTGGCGCTGGCCGGTGTGCTGGGCATCGTGGTGCAGGGCGCCGTCATTCTGGGGGTGCAAGCGCGGCGCTGACGGCCTATGTCAACGCGCAAGACCGCCCCACAATCAGGACAGCACAGATCATGACCCAGACCCGCGATACCATTCTTGACGCGCTGCGCAGCCTGAGCTTGCCCGATGGTGGCGATCCGGTCAGCCGCGACATGGTGCGCGCGCTCAAGATCGAGGGTGGCAAGATCAGCTTTGTGCTGGAGGCCGAAAGCCCCGACATGGCGCGCCGCATGGAACCCGTGCGCCTTGCCTGCGAGGGGCTGGTGCGCAAGCTGCCCGGTGTCGACCAGGTCAGCGTGGCCCTGACCGCGCATGGTCCCGCCCCGAAATCCGCCCCCACGGCCGCGCCGCCCAGTCTGAAAATCGGGGGCCATCCGACGCCACAGGCCGGGCCGATGACCCCCTCGGGGGTCAAGCGCATCATCGCGGTGGGGTCGGGCAAGGGCGGCGTGGGCAAATCCACCGTGGCCTCGAACCTTGCTGTCGCCCTGGCGCGGGCGGGCAAGCGTGTCGGGCTTCTGGATGCCGATATCTATGGGCCCAGCCAGCCGCGCATGATGGGCGTCAACAAGCGCCCCGCCTCGCCCGATGGCAAGACGATCATCCCGCTGCACGGGCATGGCGTCACGCTGATGTCCATCGGTTTCATGCTGCCCGAGGAAAAGGCCGTGGTCTGGCGTGGGCCGATGTTGATGGGCGCGCTGCAGCAGATGCTGACACAGGTGGAATGGGGCGATCTGGATGTGCTGATCGTCGATCTGCCACCCGGCACGGGCGATGTGGCGATGACGCTGTGCCAGCGGTCGGATGTGACGGGGGCGATCGTGGTGTCCACGCCGCAGGATGTGGCGCTTTTGGATGCGCGCAAGGCGCTCAACATGTTCGAGCTGCTCAAGACCCCGGTTCTGGGGCTGATCGAAAACATGGGCGTCTATCATTGCCCGAACTGCGGGCATGAGGCGCATATCTTTGGCCAGGGCGGCGTCAAGGCCGAGGCCGACAAGCTGGGCCTGCCATTTCTGGGGTCGCTTCCCATCGATCTTGACACCCGGCTGGCGGGGGATGCGGGCATCCCCATCGCGGTCGGCGAGGGGCCGATGGCCAAGGCCTATGGTGCCCTTGCCCAGCGTCTGATCGCGGGTGGTGTGGTCTGACGACCGCCCAGGGATGCGATGATTCGCATCCTTTCGGCTCAGGGCCGGTCACCGCTGGTCAGGTTTCCATCGCTGGTTCAAAAAAATCCGGGACAGGGTCCCACCTTCTCCCATGTGTCCCCATGGGCCTGTGACCCCCATATCTTGGGGGTGCAATCACATAGGCTACAAAGGGTGCGCTTTTGGGGGGCGTTCCGGCCTGTCATCGGATTGCGCGACAGCTTGAAATCCCAAGAAATGGGAATGTTTCCCAAAAAAAGGGTTTACATGGGGTCATACTCCGTGGCATCACTCACCCATTGGCAGACGGGATAGACATCGGGCCGCAAAGGCCTGAACCAAAAACAAAAAACGGCAGGTTCATACAGGCATCTCCAACGCCAGACAAAGAGATCCGGCGCGCAAGCAAGCAGACATCCCCCCAGGTGGCCTGCGCAGTCGGACACCCAGCGATGGGACGAGAGCGGCGGATCGAGCAATGGCAGCTTGCTCGATCCGCCGTTTCCATTTCCGGCGGCCCTGACAGAGCCGCACCGAGGCAGCAAAAGGGCACAGTCCCGTGGATCGTGAGTTCACCGGCGTCAGCCGGAACAAGATGGACGGAAAGGGCCGGGTGTCGATCCCGGTCAAGTTTCGCCGTGTCTTGCAGAACTGCGATGCCGATTATGTCTCTGGCGGCGTGCTGCGCTTGCATGTCACCTTTGGCGATCCAACCAAGACTTATCTCGAATGCTGGTCGGCCGACGCCTATGCGCGGCTTTTGGCCCGCATCAGCCGCATGAAGGCAGGCACGGCCCAGGCCCGCATCATGGCCTATTACTACAAGACCATGTCGGAAACCGTGACGCTGGATGACACCGGCCGCATCGTCTTGTCACAGGAATTGCGCGACAAGATTTCGCTTGATGAGGAAGCCGCCTTCGAGGGGCATGGCGAGAAATTCCACATCCTCAGCCCGGCGCAGGCCGATCAACAGGCCGCGACCTTTGCCGCGCTTCTGGCCGAACTGGCCCAAGATGACCCGCATTTCGATGCGCTGTCGCTTTTGCCCGACGAGCCGGCGGCGATGGATGCGGAATGACGGGCGCAGGCGCGACACAGACGGGCCGCGCACCCCATGTTCCCGTTCTTTTGCGCGCCCTGCTCAAGGCCGTGGCCCCTGTGCAAGGTGTCTGGCTTGATGGCACCTTTGGCGCGGGCGGCTATGCGCGCGGCTTGCTTGACGCAGGTGCCGATCGGGTGATCGGCATTGATCGCGACCCGCTGGCCTTTGCGATGGCGGCCCCCTGGGCCGGGGCCCATGGCGACCGGTTGCGGCTGGTGCAAGGCACGTTTTCCGATCTTGATCGGCTGGCGGACGTGCCGCTTGATGGTGTGGCGCTGGATCTGGGCGTCTCGTCGATGCAGCTTGACCGCGCCGAGCGGGGTTTTTCCTTTCTGTCGGATGGTCCCTTGGACATGCGCATGGGGCAAACCGGGCTGTCGGCCGCTGATATCGTCAACACCGCCCCCGAGGCGCTGATCGCCGATATTCTCTATCACTACGGCGAAGAACATGCCGCCCGCCGGATCGCGCGCGCCATTCTGGCCGAACGCACCAAAGGGCCGATCGTGTCGACCCTGCAGCTGGCCCGGATCGTCGAAAGCTGCCTGCCGCGCAAGAAACCCGGCCAAAGCCATCCCGCAACCCGCAGCTTTCAGGCGATCCGCATCGCGGTGAATGATGAATTGCGCCAGCTGGTCGATGGGCTGGAGGCGGCCGAGCGTGCCTTGAAGCCCGGTGGAAAGCTGGCGGTCGTGACCTTTCATTCGCTCGAAGACCGTATCGTCAAGCGCTTTCTGGCGGAACGATCCAGCACCGGGGGGGGCGGATCGCGCCACGCGCCCGAGGCGCATCATCAGATCCCGGGTTTCGATCTGACGATGAAAAAGGCTATTGCGCCCGATGCAGATGAGCTGTCAGAAAACCCGCGCTCCCGCTCGGCGCGGTTGCGTGTTGCCACCCGCGCCATAGCCCCCGCAGCGCCGGTCGATCGAAGCAAGCTAGGCCTGCCCCTGTTGCCGGAGGTAATGTGATGCGCGCCTTTGCGACCTTGTGCGGTATGCTGCTGGTAATCGGTCTGGGCTATTGGGCCTATCATCAAACCATCCTGACCCAACAGGCCGAGCGCCGCGTTGAACGGATTCAGGCTGACATCGGCGCACAGCGGCAGCGGCTTTCGATCTTGCGCGCGGAATGGGCTTATCTGAACCGGCCAGACCGGTTGCGGGAACTGGGCTACATCAATTTCGACCGCCTGGGGCTTTTGCCACTGGCACCCGAGCAATTCGGTCGTGCGACCCAGATACCCTATCCCCAACCGCCAGCCGTCCTTGTTTCGGACGATCTCATCATCGGTAGCGTCGCGCTGTCAGAGGAACGGATCCCATGACGATGCGCACACCTCTGCGGCCCTTGGCGCGGATCCTTCCGGCGCGCGCGCGTGGCGACAACCCCGATCTGATCGAGCGTGAAAACCTGCGCTTGCGCCATGAGGTCGCCCGCGACCGCTTGCGCCAGCGCACCGAAGGCCGGATGCTGCTGGTCGCCCTTGTTTTCGTATGCGCCTTCGGTTGGGTGGGCGTTCGCATGGCGGCCCTGGCCACCACCGAGGTCGAAGAACCCGCCGTGGCACAGGCGACAAGCTCGATCTTGACCACGCGCGCCGATATCGTTGACCGCGAAGGCCGTGTCTTGGCCACAAATTTTGCCACGAATGCGCTGTACGCCCATCCGCATGAAATCGTGGATGCCCGCGCTGCCGCCGATGGGCTGGCGCGCATATTCCCCGAAATGCAGGCCGCAGAGCTGCAAACGCGCTTGGCATCGGACCGTCGCTTTTTGTGGTTGCGCCGGTATCTCAGCCCGGAACAAGAACAGATGGTTCATGATCTGGGCGAGCCCGGGCTTTTGTTTGGTCCGCGCGAGATGCGGCTATATCCCAACGGGCGGCTTGCGGCCCATGTTCTGGGTGGGGCCAGTTTCGGGCAAGAGGCGGTCGATGCGGCCGAGGTGATCGGCGTGGCCGGCGTCGAGGCGGTGTTTGATGCAAGTCTGCGCGATCCGGGTCGCACCGAGCCCTTGCAATTGTCGCTCGATCTGTCGGTGCAGGCCGCCGTCGAAGAAGTGCTGGCCGGCGGCATGGCGCTGATGAATGCGCGCGGTGCCGCCGCGGTGATGATGGATGCCCACACGGGCGAAATCATCGCGCTGGCCAGCCTGCCCGATTTCGACCCCAACGCCCGCCCGGCCCCGTCCACCCAAGGCGATCCGGGCGATAGCCCGCTGTTCAATCGTGCCGTTCAGGGCGTCTATGAGCTGGGTTCGGTGTTCAAGATCTTTGCCATCGCGCAAGGTCTCGAGCTTGACCTGATCGAACCCGATGACATGATCGACACCCGTGGACCGATGCGCGCCGGAGGCTTCACCATCCGCGATTATCACAGCCGTGGGGCCGAGCAGACGGTCCATGATGTGTTCATCCATTCCTCCAACATCGGGACCGTCCGCATCGCACAACGGATCGGTGGCGAAAGACAGCGGGCCTTTCTGGATGGCTTGGGCTTGCTCGTGCCCGCCCCGGTGGAAGTCATCGAGGCGCGCAATGCCCGCCCGTTGTCGCCCGCGCGCTGGACCGACATGTCGACCATGACCATTTCCTACGGCCATGGTGTGTCGACCTCGTTGATGCATCTGGCCGGCGCCTATGCCACGATGGTCAACGGGGGCACCCGTGTCGTGCCCACGCTGTTGCGGCAAGATGCCCCGCAGATGGGCGCGCGCATCATCTCCGAGGCCACAAGCGCGCAGCTGCGTGTCATGATGCGCGCCACCGTCACCGAAGGCACCGCGACCTTCGCCGATGTCGAAGGCTATGCCGTGGGCGGCAAGACCGGCACCGCCGACATGCCCAATCCCAAAGGCGGCTATTACGACGACCGCAACATCACCACCTTTGCGTCGGCATTTCCCATGCATGCGCCGCGCTATGTGCTGGTTGCGATGTTGCAGGAAGCCGTCGAAACCTCGGGCCCCGAGCCGCGCCGCACCGCGGGCTGGACCGTGGTGCCGGTCGCAGCCGAGATCATTCGCCGCGCCGCGCCGCTGATGGGCCTCAGACCCGAGATTGAACCCGCCCCCATGGATGCGCTATCCAGCAGTTCACGGTGATCAGGCGGGGTTGGGGGGTTGGGCATGGCGCCTCGGACAAGGCAATTGTCGGACCTCGGCCTGACCGCAAGGTCCGGGGGGGATGTGGCGGTCAGCGATCTGGTGCTGGACAGCCGCAAGATCGGGCCGGGGGCGCTGTTTGCCGCGCTGCCGGGCACCCGGCAGCATGGCGCCGATTTCATTGCCACCGCCCTGCAGATGGGCGCGGGCGCAATCCTGACCGACCGCGACGGTGCGGCGTTGGCTGCCCAAGCCCTTGCCCGATCGCGCGCCGCGCTGGTCGTGGTCGAAGATGCGCGCGCGGCCCTTGCCCATGCGGCAGCCCTGTGGTTCGGCACGCAGCCCGATGTCATGGTCGCGGTCACGGGCACCAACGGCAAGACCAGCGTGGCCAGCTTCACCCGCCAGATCTGGACGCTTCTGGATCATGAGGCCGTCAATATCGGCACCACGGGCATCGAGGGCGCATTTTCCGCGCCGGGGATGCACACCACCCCCGATCCGCTGACGCTGCATCGGGTCTTGGCCCAGATGGCGCAAGCGGGTGTCACCCATGCCGCGATGGAGGCATCATCCCATGGGCTCGATCAGCGCCGGATGGACGCTGTGCGCCTTGCCGCGGCCGGTTTCACCAATCTGACGCAAGATCATCTGGATTATCACGGCGATATGGAAACCTATTTCCACGCCAAGCTGCGCCTGTTTACCGAGCTTTTGGCCGAAGACGGGGTGGCGGTCGTCAATCTTGACGACAGCTATGGCCCCCGCGTCGCCGCCGCTTGCGCCCGCCGCGAGATCGAGGTGATCGGCCTTGGCCAGTATTCCGAGGATGCGGCGCTCAAGATCACCGGCCGCAGGCTGGATGACACGGGTCAGGATGTGCTGTTTCGCTGGCAGGGCCAGACGGTCCAAACCCGCCTGTCGCTGATCGGCGGCTTTCAGGCGCTCAATGTGCTGACCGCCGCGGGTCTGGTGATCGCCGCCGGTGAGGATGCGCAGGCGGTGTTTTCGGTGCTGCCCCGTCTGACGGGCGTGCGCGGGCGCATGCAGCTTGCGGGCCGCCGGGCCAATGGCGCGCCAGTGTTTGTCGATTACGCCCATACCCCCGATGCGCTGGAAACGGCCATTCGGGCGCTGCGCCCGCATGTCATGGGGCGCTTGATTGTCGTCTTCGGGGCGGGCGGCGACCGTGATCGGGGCAAGCGCCCCTTGATGGGCAAGGCGGCGGCAGAACACGCCGATGTGGTCTTTGTGACCGATGACAATCCCCGATCCGAAGACCCCGCCGCCATTCGCGCCGCGATCTTGCACGCCTGCCCCGAGGCGACCGAGGTGGGCGACCGCGCCGAGGCGATCTTGCGCGGGGTCGATGCGCTGGAGCCGGGTGATGCGCTGTTGATCGCGGGCAAGGGGCATGAAAGCGGGCAGATCGTGGGCGATGTGGTCTATCCCTTCGACGATGTCGAACAGGCCAGCGTCGCCATCGCCGCGTTGGAGGGACGGGCATGAGCGGACTTTGGACAGCCGGCGATGCCGCCGCCGCGACGGCTGGGCGCATATCTGGCGATTGGATTGCGCGGGGGCTTTCCATCGACAGCCGCTCGGTGGTGCCGGGGGATATGTTCATCGCGCTCAGCGCGGTGCGCGACGGGCATGATTTCGTGGCCGATGCGCTGGCGCGGGGTGCTGTGGCGGCCATGGTGTCACGCGTGCCCGACGGGGTGGATCGTGCACGGCTTTTGGTCGTGGATGATGTGATGGCGGGGTTGCGCGCCCTTGCCGTGGCGGCGCGCGCGCGCACCGCCGCAAAAGTGATCGCCGTGACGGGATCGGTCGGCAAGACCACCGTCAAGGACATGCTGCGCGCGGCGCTGGCCCCGCAGGGGCGCACCCATGCCGCCCAGGCCAGCTTCAACAACCACTGGGGCGTGCCGCTGACGCTGGCGCGGATGCCCGCCGACACCGAATTCGCGGTGATCGAGATCGGCATGAATGCCCCCGGTGAAATCGCGCCGCTGTCGCGCCTGTCGCGCCCCGATGTGGCGATCGTGACCACCGTCGCCCCCGCCCACCTTGAGGCCTTTGGCGTCATCAAAGGTATCGCCCATGAAAAGGCGGCGATCTTCGAGGGGCTGGCCCCGGGCGGGATCGCTCTGGCGTATGCCGATATCGACACCGCGCCGATCCTGTTCGACAAGGCCCGGGCCATGGGTGCCCGGCTGGTGCGGTTCGGGGGCGCCGATAGCGTCGAGGCGCGCATGATCAGCGCAAGGCTGGCCGATCGCACGACCGTGATCGAGGCCAGGATCCTTGGCACGGAACGCGCCTTTGGCGTAGGCGCATCAGGGCGGCATTACGCGATGAACGCGCTGATCGCTCTGACGGCGGCGGAACTGGCCGGGGCCGATGCCGCACAGGCAGCCATTGCGCTGTCGGGCTGGACCCCGGTGCAAGGGCGCGGCACCCGCGAGGTGCTCCGGCTGGGGCCGGGCGCGGACCTGATGATCGAGATGATCGATGACGCCTTCAACGCCAATCCCGCCTCGATCGCCGCCGCGCTCGAGATGCTGGCCGCCGCCGAGCCCGCGGGACGGGGGCGGCGCATCGCGGTTCTGGGCGACATGCTGGAATTGGGCCCGACAGGCCCCGCGCTGCACGCCGCGCTTGCCGATCACCCGGCCATGGCGCGCATCGCCCTTGTGCATACCGTGGGCCCGTTGATGGCGCATCTGGATGCCGCACTGCCCGCAGCCATCCGGGGCAGCCATGCCGACAGTGCCGATGCGATGGCCACAGCCCTTCCACACACCCTTGAGCCGGGGGATATCGTGCTGTTGAAGGGCTCAAAGGGCATCAAGGTGTCCCGCGTGGTTGACGCCTTGCGAAAACTCGGGCAAGCGACAGCGGATCAAAGGGAGGGGCCCCACTAGATGTTGTATTGGCTGACTGCGTTCTCCGATGGCGGGGATGTCTTCAACCTGTTTCGCTACATCACCTTTCGGGCGGGCGGTGCCTTTTTCACCGCGCTCGTCTTTGGCTTTGTCTTCGGGCAGCCGCTGATCAACGCGCTCAGGCGCAAATATGCCGCCGGCCAGCCCATCCGCGCCGACGGCCCGGCCCATCACATCGCCAAGGCGGGCACGCCCACCATGGGGGGCTTGCTGATCCTTGCGGCGCTGGCGCTGTCCACGCTGTTATGGGCGCGGCTTGACAATCCCTATGTCTGGATCGTGCTCTTGACGACCGTGTCCTTTGGCCTGATCGGTTTTGCCGACGACTGGGCCAAGGTCAGCCGCAAATCAAGCAAGGGCCTGTCGGGACGCTTCCGGCTGCTGATCGGTTTTGTCGTCGCGGCGGTTGTGGCGGTGGCTTGCGTGTCTGTTCACCCCGACAGCCTGTCGGCGCATCTGGCGGTGCCGGTGTTCAAGGATGTGTTGATCAACATGGGCTGGCTGTTCTTGCCCTTTGCGATGCTGGTCATCGTCGGCTCGGCCAATGCGGTGAACCTGACCGATGGTCTGGACGGGCTGGCGATCATGCCGGTGATGATCGCGGCCGGCACCTTGGGCGTGATTGCCTATGCGGTGGGCAGGGTCGATTTCACCGAATATCTGGATGTCCATTATGTGCCCGGCACGGGCGAATTGCTGATCTTTTGTGCCGGGCTGATCGGCGGCGGCCTTGGGTTCTTGTGGTACAATGCGCCGCCGGCCGCCGTGTTCATGGGCGATACCGGATCGCTGGCGCTGGGCGGCGCGCTGGGCGCCATCGCGGTGGCCACCAAGCACGAGATCGTCCTGGCCATCGTGGGCGGGCTGTTCGTGGCCGAAGCCGTCAGCGTGATCGTGCAGGTTCTTTACTTCAAGGCAACCGGCAAGCGGGTGTTCCTGATGGCGCCGATCCATCACCATTTCGAGAAAAAGGGCTGGGCCGAGCCGCAGGTGGTGATCCGCTTCTGGATCATCTCGCTGATCCTTTCGCTGATCGGTCTGGCGACACTCAAGCTGCGCT
>ERZ888423.721-NODE-721-length-33042-cov-9.871919_pt1 | contig 33042 bp, 27 predicted proteins | sample MGYA00520523_ERZ888423 | MGnify/ENA primary metagenome ERZ888423 (study PRJEB32303, sample SAMEA104408611) | aquatic metagenome | biome: Brackish water; feature: Pelagic; material: water | place: Baltic Sea | collected 2014-06-08T10:24:00 | depth 30,27 m ...
GCATCGGATGTCGGCAATGGGCTCACGGGTTCTGATCAATGCAAATTGGTATGAGACCAAGCCTCGAAGAGCGCGGCTTCGATCGCCCGTGCGAGGCCGACGCCATCGGCGAGCGGGCTGGCCGCGACGCGCCCGCGGAGCATTGTCCGCAAGCTGGCGCGGCTTTCCGCATCCATCGCAAGCGCCCGCGCCGCCTTGACGAACGACCGTGGGGTCTGAGAGACGAACCGGCCAAGGCCGATCCCGGTCATCAAGGATCGGCCGACCCGGCCGGCGTGGCGATTGCCGGCGAGCGAGACGACTGGAACGCCCATCCACAGCGCCTCCATCGTCGTCGTCGCGCCGTTATAGGGGAAGGAATCCAGCGCAATGTCCACCTCCCCATAAGTCGCCAGATGCTCCTGAGGGTCCGCGGCATGGGGCCGGAGGTCCAGGCGCGACGCCTTGACGCCGCGCGCGGCAAATTGGTCGGCGACCCGGTCGCGCGATCCGGGGTCGGCGAAAGCCTTGGCTTTCATCAGGAGCTTGGCGTTCGGCGTTCGGCGCATGACTTCCGACCAAAGATCAAGGCATTGAGGGCCGATCTTTGCAAGGTTGTTGAAACTGCCAAACGTCATCGTCCGCCCCGATCGAGTGGCGATGGCCGGGGCTCTCTCGTCCGGGCTGTAGGCCAGGAAGGGGCGCGGCAGCCGGACCAGGCGTTCGCTCGCCATGCGGTCGTCCTGCCCCAGCGGATCCGTCGCATGGTCGACGAAGCGCAGATCGACAGCGCTCAAGCCAGTCGTGTTCGGATAGCCAAGGTACGTCGCCTGCAACGGCGCTGGGCGACGCGCCAGGACGCCCGGACGCCCGCCGGCCGTGTGGCCTGTCAGATCGATCAGAACATCGATGCCATCGCCTTGAATGCGCGACGCGAGGGCCGCATCGTCGAGCTTGGTGACGTCGACCCAGACATCGGCCGCGTCCTTGAGACGGTCCGTCATCGCATCCAGTTGCGGCGCCGTCGAATAACACCAGACCTCAACCCTGGTCCGGTCATGGCCCTGCAATAGCGGCAAGGCGAAATAGGCGACGCTGTGGCGGACGAAGTTTGGCGACAGATAGGCGATCCGAAGGCGGGCCTTCTGGCGGTCGCGCGCGGCGGGATCGGCGATCGGTTCGACCGTTGCGCCCATCTTGGCGCCCCAGACCATATGGTCCGCGGCGATCCGGCTCGCTTCAAGCCCGTCGCAATAATGCTGGGTATAGAGGTAGTTCGACCAGATGCCCGCGGCAGGCGCGGTCCCCCGGATCGCCCGCCGATAGATTGCGAGCGCGTCGTCGGCCCTGCCCTGCTTGGCATAGACGCCGGCGAGATTGTTGAGCGCGGCGCTGCGGTTGTCGCCGCCGCCGGCGGCGATCGCGTATTCGGCGGCAGCCGCATCGAACCGGTTCTGGCTTTCAAGCAGCGCGCCGATATTGATGCGGATATCCGGGCGCTCGGGCAGCAGATCGGCGGCAAGCCGATAGGATTTCTCCGCCAGGCGCGCGTCGCCCGCTTCGACGGCGACGAGGCCAAGTTGAAACCAGAGCGCGGCATCGTGCGGCGCGAGCTCCGAAGCGTGTGTCAGCGCGCGGACGGCAAGATCCGGCCGACCAAGGCCGCGGGCGCGCGCAGCTTGCGCCGCCCATGCGGCGGGCTCTGCGCCCTCCCCGGCGGCAGTTCGCCGACCTGCGGCTATGCTCATTTCAAACCTCCGGCCCAAGTTTAGACGGGAGATAAAGCCATACATCCAGTTAAGGTCGGTAAAATTTCGGGTTAAACGATCAGCCCGCGTTGAAGTGGTCGTATATCCGCTGCGCCATCGCCTTGCTGACGCCTGGCGTCGCTTCAAGGTCTTCCAACCCAGCGCGGCCGACGGCTTTTGCCGAGCCGAAATGCGCCAGCAAGGCGCGCTTCCGGGCAGCGCCGACGCCCGCCACATCATCCAGCGGATTGTCGCTGATCGCCTTGGCGCGCCGGGCGCGTTGGGCGCCGATGACGAAGCGGTGCGACTCGTCCCGCAGCCGCTGCAGGTAATGCAAGGCCGGATCGTTCGGCGGCAACAGGAATGGTTGCCGCCCGGGGATGTGGAACTGTTCGCGGCCAGCGTCGCGCTCCGGCCCCTTGGCGATGCCGACCACGGGAATGCCGTCGATCCCAAGATCGGCCAGAACGCCGAGCACGGCATTCAACTGCCCCTTGCCGCCGTCGATCAACAACAGGTCCGGCCAGATCACGTCCGCTCCTTCTGCCTCTGCTTCCTGGGCGCGTTTGAATCGGCGAGTAATGACCTCCCGCATCATCTGGAAATCGTCGCCGTCGGCGACCGTCTTGATGTTGAATTTACGGTACTGGTTCTTCTCAAAGCCTTCCGGCCCCGCGACGATCATGGCGCCGACAGGCTTCGCCCCCATCAGATGGGAATTGTCATAGACCTCGATCCGCTCTGGCGCGCCGTCCAGGTCGAACGCTTCCGCGACAGCCGCGAGCATCCGGGCATGGGTCGAACTTTCCGCCATGCGCCGGCCAAGCGCTTCCCTGGCGTTGGTTAGCGCATGGTCCAGCAAACGACGCTTGCCGCCGCGGCGGGGCGCGCGGACATAGACCCGCCGCTCGGCCTTGAACGCCAGCGCCTCCTCCAGCAGCGACAATTCCGCGGGCATCTCGGAGACAAGCACCAGGGGCGGCGGCGGCCGGGCGCCGTAGAACTGGCCGAGGAACCCCGCCAGCGCCTCGGCCAGGTCCATATCCCTGGTCTGGCTCGGGAAATAGGCGCGACCGCCGAAATTCTGTCCGCCGCGGAAGAAGAAAGCCTGGACGCAGGTCTGCCCGCCCTGTTGCACGATCGCGAACACATCCGCGTCGCCGACCCCTTCGACATTGATATCCTGGCGGCTGGTCACATGAGCGAGCGCCCGGATGCGATCGCGGTATGTGGCGGCCGTCTCATAGTCTAACGCTTCGGCGGCGGCGTTCATGCGGGCGACGAACATGTCCTGGATTTTCCGGCTGTCGCCGGTCAGGAAGCCGCGCGCTTCCGCGACCAGCGCCCCATAGCCATCGGCGTCGATCCGCCCGTCGCAGGGCCCCGCGCAGCGCTTGATTTGATACAGCAGGCATGGCCGCGTCCGCGCGCGGAACACGGCGTCATTGCAGGACCGCAGCAGAAACGCCTTCTGCAGCGCCGTCAGCGTGCGGTTGACCGCGCCGGCGGAGGCGAATGGCCCGAAATAGTCCCCCTGCCGCTTCTGCGCGCCCCGATGCTTGACGATCTGCGGGAAGTCGTGATCCCGCGCGATCAGAATATGCGGGAAGCTCTTGTCGTCGCGCAGCAGCACATTGTAGCGGGGCTTCAACTGCTTGATCAGATTGATCTCGAGCAGCAGCGCTTCCACCTCGGTATGGGTGGTGACGATCTCCATCGACGCCGTTTCGGCGACCATCCGGAGCAGCCGGTTCGGCAACTGGTTGACGCGGGTATAGGAGGGCACGCGCTTTTTCAGCGAGCGCGCCTTGCCGACGTAAAGCGCCGCCCCCTTCCCGTCCAGCATACGATAGACGCCGGGGCTGCCGGGCATGGTCTTAAGCGCGGCGCGGATGACGGCGACGCCATCCTCGATCCGGCGGGCGGCGCTCGTCGGCGCCGCGCGCGCGCCAGCCCGGCGCTCGGCCGGGCTTTCGTCGCCTATCGCAATCGAATCTGGGTCAATGTCGGCCATGATCGCGGAATCTGTCAGTCCCGCGGGTCAGGTCAAGGGCCACCCTGCTGCGAACGGTCAGGCGGACCTGCCGAAAAGCCTGCCCTGGATCGACCCGAGCACGCCCTTCGGCAGGAAAATGATGAACAGCACCAACATGATCCCGTAGATCGTGTTGTCGAGGCCGGCCGGCTTGAAGCCGAACAAGCCCTCCAACTCCGCGATGTTGATGCGCAGCACTTCCGCAAGCACGATCGTGATGATCGCGCCGACCGTCGGCCCGAAGCGGGTGTAGATGCCGCCGGCGACGACCGCGAACACGATCTGCAGCGAGATGCCAATGCCGGAAACCGTGTCCGGCGATACGAACATCTGATATTGGCAGTACATCGCGCCGGCGAAGGCGGTCATCACGGCGCTCAACACCGTGATTTTCAGCTTTTCCTTGGTCACCTCGACGCCGACGCTCGCGGAAGCGTCCTCATCCTCCGAAATGGCCTCCAGCGCGTAGCGCGACATCGACCGGTCGACGGCGCGCCAGATGATCAGGCCGACCATCCAGACGCCGAGCGCTATCAAATAGAAGTGGGTCTTCTCCGGGAACTGCAGCGCCACGATGCTGTAGCCCTCGCCGCCATGGGGCTCCGGCGTATAGCCGAGCGAGCCGCCGGTATGGTCCCGCGTCGCGACGATGACCTGGCGCACGATCTCCGAGAGCGCCAGCGTCACCAGGGCGAAATAATGGCCGACGATGCGATATTTGAAGCAAGGATACCCGACCAGCAAGGCGAACAGGCCCGCCAGCGCCATCGCGATCGGAATGCCAAGCCAGGGCGACATGCCCGCATGGTTCCAGAGCAACGCCGTGCCATAGGCCCCGATGCCCATGAACGCGCCATGGCCGAGCGAAACCAGGCCGAACCGGCCCATGACCGACCAACCCGTATAGGCGAAAGACCAGATCAGGATGACGATCATGATGTGCAGCCAATAGGGCGGCACGCCGATGAATGGGACTGCGATGAGCGCGATCGCGCCCAGGCCCATGAGGATTTGCCGGTTCATGACTTCCTCGCGAACAGGCCTTCCGGCCGGATGAACATGGCGATGACAAACACGCAGAACGCCAGCACCGCGCCCCATTCAAGATCGGCGAAGTAACTCCCGGTCGCGATGAGCTGCGCGAAGACAAAGGCCGCAATGAACCCGCCGACCAGATTGCCGAGCCCGCCCATGACGCAGATCATGAAGACCAGGGGACCGAAACTGATCCCGACAAAGGGGTGCACGTCGAACTGCAGCGCCAGCAGACAAGCCGCCAGGCCAGCGAGGCCGCCGCCGATGGCAGACGTGATGCCGTAAAGCCGGTTTGCGTCGACCCCCATCAGGATCATGATTTCCCGGTCCTGGCTGATCGCGCGGATCGCGGCGCCCATGTAAGAGCGCGACAGGAACAGATACATGCCAAGCACGGTCACGGCCGCGATGATGAACGCCACGAGTTGCGACTTCGAGACATAGATATCTTCGGTGATCTGGAAGCTGCCGAGGCTGACGCCGACGCTCAGGAATTCGACGCCGAAGATCAACGTCGCGATGCTTTGCAGAAAGAACAGCACGCCGCCCGTCGCGAGCAATTGGTTGATCGGCGCCTTGCCCAGGACATGGGCGATCACGACCCGATGCAGGATGTAGCCCAGAAGCGCGACCGCCAGGATCGCGACCGCGCAGGCTGGCAACATCGGCAGGCCATAGACATTATGCGCAAAATAGACCGCGTACATGCCCAGCATCACCAGCTCGGCATAGCAGATCCAGACGACGTCGATCACGCCGAAGATCAGATTCAACCCAAGCGACAGCAGCGCCAGAACTCCGCCATACAGTAGACCGTTCAACAGCGTTTCAATGAAGAAGACACTGAAGAGGTTGTCGAAGAACGTTTCCATCATCTTCCCCCTAAACGCCGATATAGGCCCGGCGAATGTCTTCGCTGCCGAGCAGGTCAGCGGCCAGGCCGCTGTGCCGGATTGTGCCAGCTTCCAGCAGGTAGGCCCGGTCGACGACCTTCAGCACCTGCTGGACATTTTGTTCAACGATCAGAACGGTCAAACCGTCGGCTCTGATCTTGCGGATCAACTCGAATACCTGCTGAACGATCACCGGCGCGAGCCCGGCCGACGGTTCGTCCATGAGCAGAATCTTGGGATCCGACATCAGCGCCCGGCCGATGGCGCACATCTGCTGTTCGCCGCCGGACATGGTGCCCGCCAGTTGATTGCGGCGCTCCTTCATGCGAGGGAACAGCGTATAGACGAACTCCAGTCGGTCGGCATATTTCGCCCGGAATGGCGGCGCAAACGACCCGACGCGCAGGTTTTCCTCGACCGACATACGGGGAAACAGCCGCCGGTTTTCCGGCACATGGGCGATGCCCATCTCGACGATCTTGTGGGGCGCGACTTCGGACAGGCGCTGACCTTCCATGACGACCGTGCCGCCTTTCAAGAGGATCATGCCGGAAATCGCCCGCATCAGTGTGGATTTGCCCGCGCCGTTTGGCCCGATGACCGCGACGGCCTCGCCAGCCTTCACGTCAAGCGATACGCCGAACAGCGCCTGAAAATCGCCATAGCCGGCTGTGACGTCGTCCAAGACCAGCATCGGCGCGGCGCCGGAGGATGCCTGCCCGGTCATGCTCGCGCTCCCCCTGCCGTGACTTCGGCCGCCGTTTCGTCGGCGCCGAGATAGACCTCGATGACCTTCGGATTGCGCGCCACGTCGGCCGGCAGGCCTTCGGCGATCTTCTCGCCGTGGTCCAGCACCATGACCCGATCCACGACGCGCATCAGCACGCCCATGATATGCTCGACCCAGATGATCGTAATGTTCAACTCAGACCGGATATTTTTCAGCATATCCGCCGCCTGATCCATCTCAGACTCGTCCAGCCCGCCCAGGCTTTCATCGGCGAGCAGCAATGACGGCCGCGTCGCGAGAGCTTTCGCAAGCTCCAGCTTCTTCAAGCCTGCCGCACCCAATGTCGCGACCTGAGCATTGCGATCCGTCGGCAGGCCGACCAGTTCCAGAGCCTCGACCGCGGCAGTCTCGGCTTCGGACCGGCTGCGGATGCCGTGCTGGCCGTAATATCCGGCGAGCATCGCATTCTCGAAGATCGTCAACCGGCGGATAGGGCGTGGGATCTGGAACGTGCGGCCGACGCCCATGCCGCAGATCCTGTGGGGCGGGACGCCGGCAATCTCCCGATTGTCGAGGATCACCGATCCCGCATTCGGCGCAAGGGTGCCGGACAGCATATTGAAGATTGTGCTCTTGCCGGACCCATTCGGGCCGATCAGCCCGAGGATTTCGCCTCGTTCGAGTTCGAAATCCACATTGTTGACGGCCGTGAAGCCGCCGAAGCGCTTCGTCAGCCCTTTGACGGACAACACAGGCGCAACACTCCTATCGCGTCGGAAAAGACCAGATCTATTTCATGAAGTCAGTGCATGGCGCGCCCGTCGGAGCGCGCCATGCATCAGGTCTGGATTACTTCGCGTAGGGCGAAGTGGCAGGGAGCGGCAGCACAGGGTCGCTGGTCTGCAACGCCTTCGGCCAGGCGACCTTCACTTCACGATTGACGTATTGCACCACAACCGGCGAAGCACGCTCGTTCTGGCCGTCCATCGTGGTCGATCCTGGCGTCGGGAACTTCACGCCGAAGCCCAGCAGCGTGCCGCCTTCAGGGATGTCCGTATCCAGCGCGGCTTGACGCAGCGCATCCGGGCCAACGCCGCCATAGGTCTTGATCGCCCGTGGCAGCACGTCATTGAAGAACACGTAGGCGTTCGAAGCCGCCATGCCGACATGAGCGGACTTCACCGTCGTGCCGGGCCGGGCGGCTTCATATTTGTCGCCGACGATCTGGGTGATCTCGGCAAGGCCGGGCTTCAGCGACTTCGGATCAAGCAGCCAGATCGAAACCGGGTCGACGTTGAACACATAGTCGACATCGTTGCCGAGCGCGTCATAGAGCGAGTCCGCGACGCCATAGCCTGCGCCGTGCCCGATCAACGCCTTGAACTTCAGGCCGCGCTCCTTTGCCTGGCGGAAGAACAGGGTGATGTCCGGGTTGTAGCCCGTGTGCAGGATGACATCCGGGCGGGCGCGCTTCAGCTTGGTGACGAGCGCCGAAAGATCAGCTGAAGTCGCGGCATAGCCTTCGTTCAAAACCACTTCCATGCCGAGCGCTTTGGCTTTCGCCTCATTGCCGGCGGCGACGCCCGTGCCATAGGGGCCATCTTCATGGATGATGGCGAGACGCACCTCTTTCGGGTCCATCCCGAATTTCTCCTTGGCGACGCCATGGATAAATTCAACCGAAAGTTCGCCGAACATGCCGCCATGGACCTGGGGCCGGAACACGTATTTCAGGCCGCGTCCTTCAAGCACGTCCGGGGCGATGCAAGTCGTGATCCACATGAACTTCTTCAGGGAATCGACTTTGGCGGAAACCGGCACGCACTGGGCGGAGGAATAGAACCCAAGCAGCATGTCGACATTTTCTTGCTCAATCAACCGAACCGCTTCGTTGATCGCAATATCCGGCTTCGATTGCGCGTCGGCATAGATCGCGTCGATCATGTAGCCTTCGACGCCGCCTGTCTCGTTGATGTGATCGATAATCGTCTTGGCGCCAAGCGCTTGCAGCTCGGAGCCGCCGCCGGCGAGCGGGCCGGAGTAATCGTAGATGACGCCGATCTTGATGACCTTGTCGGCGGCGTGCGCCGACATGGACATCAGCCCCAGCGCAGCCGCGCCAAAGGCGATGCCTTTAAGCATGTGCGAGAATCGCATGAGAGTTCCCTTCCTGAAATCTGACCGATTATTCGGTTCTAGGATTTTTGGTCAGATCATTCCGGATGATCGGAACCGGCCTGTCAAGCCGTTACAACCGCCCTAGCGCCAGATCCAGATCCCGAATCAAGTCATCAGGCGCTTCGATGCCGACCGACAGGCGCAGGAGATCGCCGGGAACGGGCGTAGTCGGCCCTTCGACCGACGCGCGATGCTCGATCAAGCTTTCGACGCCGCCGAGCGATGTCGCGCGCTTCCATAGCTGCACGTCCGCGGCGGTCTGGATCGCGGCCGCCTGCCCGGCTTTGACGCGGATCGACAGCATGCCGCCGAATCCGCCGCGCATCTGCCGACGGGCGACAGAATGGCCGGGATGACTGGCGAGGCCCGGGTACAGAACATCTGCAATCCGGGCGTCATTGGCGAAGCGCTCGGCGATGGCTGCTGCGCCCGCGCATGCGGCGGCGACGCGCAGATGCAGCGTCCGCATCCCCCGTAGCAGCAGCCATGCCTCGAAATGACCGATAATCGCTCCGCCGTCGTGGCGCTGGGTCTTGGCGCTTTGATAGAGGGGCCCATCGTCCGGGAAGACCAGAGCGCCGGCGATGATGTCGGAATGGCCGTTCAGATATTTCGTCGCCGAATGCATGACAACATCCGCGCCGAGGTCGAGCGGCCGGGTCAGCATCGGCGTCGCCGCCGTCGAATCGACCGCGAGGACAGCCCCCGCCTTGTGCGCCGCCGCCGCCAGGGCCGCGATATCGATGACATCCCAGAGCGGGTTCGACGGCGTTTCCGCCCAGACGAGCGCGGTCGTCCGCTCTGCCAGCGCCGCGGCGGCGACGCCCGGTTCATGCAGGGCCGCGAACGTCACCGCCAACCGGCCGGCCGCAACCCGGTCCAGCAGCCATTTGCGCAGCCCCCAGTACATGACCTTGGGCGCGAGCACGTGGGCGCCGACGGGCAAGCCTTCGAAGACCGCGACCGCTGCGGCCATGCCAGAAGCAAAGAGCAGCGCCTGCTTGCCGTTTTCAAGGCGCGCCAGCAGACGTTCCGGCGCCGCGGAGGTCGGGTTATCGTCCCGCCCATAGGCGACGCCCATCGGATAGCTATTATCGGCGCTGCGGATATAAGTCGTCGCTGTATGGATCGGCGGCGCGACGCCGCCATAAACCGGTTCGATCTCGCCAAGCGCTTGCGCCAAAAGGGTTTCAGGCGACCAGTCTGCGGTCATGGCGAGACATCCTCAAGCGGCGTTTCAATTCTTGTTTACGCCGCCTAGAGTACAGCCAATCCCTCAATCGTTGGAGCCCTCGCAATGTCGGCGATGCGCGCGCGCTTTCTGTTTCTCAATCTCGGCCATTTCGTCGATCACCTGTTCATGTTGATCTTCGCCAAAGCCGCCTATGACGCGGGCAAGGCTTGGGGCCTCGGCTATGATGAGATGATTGTCTATGGAACGCCGGCCGCCATTCTGTTCGGCGCGGCCGCGCCGATCGCCGCGGCCGCGGCTGATCGCTTCGGCCGGAATCCGCTGATCGTCGTTTTCTTTGTCGGCATCGGCGCGGCGGCCATTCTCGCCAGTTTCGCCACGACGCCATTGCAGCTTGGCTTCGGCCTTGCCGCGATCGGCGCGTTTGCGTCGATCTATCACCCGGTCGGAATCACCATGGTGATCCAGGGCGGCGGCAATGTCGGCTGGCGCCTTGGGGTCAACGGCGTCTGGGGCAATATGGGCGTCGCTTCGGCGCCGCTCCTGACGGGCTTTATTCTGGCGGCTTATGACTGGCGCCTCGCCTTCATCCTGCCGGGCGTTATCTCGATCGCTATTGGCCTGGCGTTCCTGGCGTTCGTGCGGACCGGCCGCGCGGCGCCGCCGGCGGCGTCGGCCCGGGAAAAGGCGATGGTCGGCATGGCGCCCGGCTGGAAACGCGCGCTCCTGAGCCTTGCGCTCGTCACCATGGGCGGCGGCTTTGTCTTCGGCGCCTTGATCTTCCTGATCCCGCGCTTGTTCGAGGTCAAGCTGACAGGCATCTCGACCGACGTCGCGATTACCGGCGCGCTCGCCGGCGCTGTCTATGCCGCAGCCGCCTTCGCGCAGATCGGCGTCGGCAAGATCATTGACAAGCGGCCGATCAAGCCGATCCTCGTCGCGATCGCCGCCTGCCAGCCGCCAATCGTGCTGATCATGGCCTATCAGGAAGACTGGGCGCTGTTCCTGACTGCATTCCTGGCGATGTCGGTCGTGTTCGGCCAGATCCCGATCACCGACGCCGTGTTGTCCCGCTACGTGCCGGACAAGTGGCGCGCCAAGGTGCTGTCGATCAAGTTCATGCTGAACCTCTGCATCGGCGCCGCGGTGTTGCCGTTTGCCTCATACGTCCTGCAGACAGGCGGCGGCTTTCAGACGATCCTGATCATTCTTGCGGCTGCGGCGCTGCTCATCGTTTCAGCGGCCTTGCTGTTGCCGTTCCAGGCGGCAGGCGAACAGAACCGGGCGCCGGCGTCGGCGCCTCAGCCCGCAGAGTAGGCGGCGGCCAGCGCCTGTAGCCCTTCCCGATATGTCGGATATGCGAGACGCACGCCCAATTCCTGCTTGATCAAGGCGTTTCTGACGGTTTTGTTGTCCGCGTAGAAGCTCCGCGCCATGGGCGAAAGGTCTGCGTCGGCGAAGCGCACGGCGGGAGGCGGCGGCACGCCCAGAAGGTCCGCCGCGAAGCTCAGGACTTCGGCGCTTTCGGCTGGCAGATCGTCGGTCACGTTGTAGATCGCCCCGCCTCGCGGCCGCGCCATCGAAGCCTGAAGCACGGTCGCGATATCGTCCACATGGATGCGGCTGAACCGATGCCCCGGCTTCAGGATGCGCCGCGCCCGCCCGCCCCGCACCTGCTCAAGCGCATTGCGTCCCGGCCCGTATATTCCCGGCAAACGGAATATGTGGGCGGTCGGCGTGGCTTTCAGCCAGGCCGCCTCTGCCGCGACCCGCCGCTCCGAGCGCCTGGAAGACGGTCTGAGCTCTGACGTTTCGTCGACGCTGCCGCCATCCCGGTCGCCATAGACGCCTGTCGTCGAGAGATAACCCGCCCACTTCAGCGGGGCTGCCCGGATCGCCGCTCCATATGCTGCAAGAAACGGGTCGCCCGCGTCCCCCGGCGCGGCGGACGCCAGGAGATGCGTCACGCGCGCGAAATCGGGCGGCGCATCAACATGGACCGTAAGGCCGCGTTCCCGAAGCATGCCGGCTTTCTCCGGCGACCGGGTCGTTCCGGCGACCTCCCAGCCGTCATCCAGCAGGCTCTCGGCAAATCGCATAGCGGTGTAGCCAAGGCCAAGAATCAGACACCTGGGATGATTGTTCATCAGTCGTTGGACTTCATCGCGACCCAGGTATTGCGCTCCGTACCGTCCGCATAGCGAATGCGGGCCGCGAGGCCCGGCTTGCCCTCGACGAACAGCTCAGCGGCGCCGTAGCCCGCCTCGATCGGAATGCGCATGATGCGCCCGCCTTCGACCTTCTCGCTCGCCGGCAGAACGGTCACGACCGGATTGGCCCGTGCGGTTGCGATGGCCTCGGCGACGGTGCGGCTGCGGCCGACCTTCTCGACGTTCAGGCGCGTCGGGAAAATGATCGTGCGATTGCCGGCGTCCGCCTCGGCGCAGGCGTTTGCCGCGGTAATCCAGACCGAATCGACCGATTCATGGCCGTCGTGCGCCAGCAGATGATCGTTCGGCGCCGGCGTCAGGAAGAAATGCGTGTCGAAGCGCTTCGGCATATGCGGCGGCGTGATCCAGTGGGCGAAGTGGGTCAACTGATCGAGCGCCAGGATCAGCCCCTCCTGGACTGCAATATCCGCCATGGAAAGCTTGTTGGCCTCCAGATCGGCCCGGTAGAGCGCGCCCATGCGCGCCGCTTCCGCGCCATCGACCAAGGGGCCGCCATGCGCACGCCGAGCCAAGAGCACGCCGCATTCCTCAAACGCTTCCCGCGCCGCCGCCACCATGACGGCGAACATGTCGTCGGCGACTGCGTCGGCGCCTTCCGACAGGCCGCGCAACCGCGGATCGGAATCTGCCGGGTCGGCGGAACCGCCGGGAAAGACCAATGCGCCCGAAGCGAAATCAATCTGGTGATGCCGCACCACCATGAACAATTCTAGACCGTCGGCGCCGTCACGGGCCAAAAGAACGGTCGCCGCCAAACGCGCGGCTACAGGGTCGGCCATCGAATGCTCCTAAACTTCGTCGCCGGTGATCCAGGCGATCCGCAAGACATTGGTAGCGCCGGGCGTGCCGAACGGCACGCCGGCGGTTACGACGATTCGGTCGCCCAGTTTGGCGAGTTCCCGATTGTAGGCAATGGCGCAGGCTTTCCGAACCATCTCCGAAAAATCCTCGACATCCTCCGTATGCTCCGGCCGCACGCCCCAGGCGAGCGAGAGCCGCCGCGCCGTCGCCACATTGGATGTGAGGCCGAGGATCGGCGCTTCCGGCCGTTCCCGGCTGGCGCGCAGGGTCGTCGATCCGGAGGTCGTGTAGGTGACGATCGCCGCCGCTGAAATCGTCTCTGCGACCTGCCGGGCGGCGCGGGAAATCGCATCGGCCGCCGTCGGCTCCGGTTCGTGGCGCGTATGGTTCAGGCCTTCCCGGTAGCCGGGATCGGATTCTACCCGGACGGCGATGCGGTTCATCATCGCGACCGCCTCCACGGGATAATCGCCGGCCGCCGTTTCCGCCGACAGCATGATGGCGTCGGCCCCGTCGTAAACCGCGGTCGCGACATCGGAAGCCTCCGCCCGGGTCGGCGCGGGCGACGTCACCATGCTCTCCAGCATCTGGGTCGCGACGATGACGGGCTTGCCGGCATTGCGGCAGGCTCGCACGAGCCGCTTCTGTGCAAGCGGCACGTCCTCTGGCGGCGTTTCGACGCCGAGATCGCCGCGCGCGACCATCACGGCATCCGACAGCTCCACCAGGGCGTCCATTTCCGCCAAAGCCGCAGGCTTCTCGAACTTGGTCAGGAGGCCGGCCCGACCGGCGATCAGCTTGCGCGCTTCCGCCAGGTCGTCGGGGCGCTGGACGAACGACAAGGCGATCCAGTCCGCGCCGATATCGAGCGCGAACGCCAGATCGCGGCGATCTTTCTCGGTCAAGGGCGACAGCGGCAGAAGCACGCCGGGCACGTTGACGCCCTTGCGGTCGGAGAGGACGCCGCCGGCGATAACCTCGAAATCCGCCCCGTCCTTCGCGATTTCCGTCACCCGAAGGCGAATCCGGCCATCGTCGAGCAGCACATCGGCGCCCGGCTCGAGCGCCGCGAAGATCTCCCGATGCGGCAGCGGCGCGCGGTGGATATCGCCCGGCGCCGGATTAAGGTCCAGGCGGAACCGAGCGCCGGCTTCCAGTTTCACCTTGCCGTCCTTGAAGCGGCCGACGCGGAGCTTCGGGCCCTGCATGTCCGCCATCACGCCGATCGGCCGTTGGACCAACTGCTCGATCCGGCGCACATGGCGCATGCGCTCCGCATGATCCTCATGCTCGCCGTGGCTGAAATTGAAGCGGAACACATCCGCGCCCGCTTCATAGATCGCCAGGATTTGCTCATAGGTCGACGTCGCCGGACCAAGGGTCGCGACAATCTTGGCGTTCCGGCGTCTCCGGATCATGGGTCGCTTCATCGAACGCCTCCGTCGTCAGGATCAGGGCCGATCAGAATAGCCCGAAAGTCATTGACATTGGTAAGTGTCGGACCCGTGACGATCAGATCGTCCAAGGCCGAAAACACGGTAAATGCATCGTTGTCCGCGAGCCGGGCGACGGGGTCGATCCCGGCCGCGCGGCAACGTCGGAGGAAGGCCGGGCCGATCGACGCCCCAGCGTTGTCCTCGACGCCGTCGATGCCGTCGGTATCGCCAGCCATGGCATGGACGCCTGGCAAGCCGTCCAGCGCCAGCCCAAGGGCGAGCAGAAATTCCGCATTGCGCCCGCCGCGCCCGGCGCCGCGCACCGTGACTGTGGTCTCGCCGCCCGAAAGCAGCACGACCGGCGGCGTAAATGGCGCGCGCCGCTCGGCGACATTGCGGGCCAGCGCCGCCAGCACTTTCGCAACCTCCCGCGCCTCGCCTTCGATCCGGTCGGAGAGGATAACGGCCGGCACGCCCGCCGCTTCCGACCGCGCCTTCGCGGCCTCGAGCGATGCATAGGGGGCTGCGATCATCTTGAACGTCGCGCGGGCGAAAATCGGGTCGCCCAGCTTCGGGGTCTCAGCCGATGGATCGGCGAGGCGCCGGGCGATCGAGGGCGGCGGCTCGATCCCGAATTCCGCCAGCACCTGCCGGGCGTCGGCCAGGGTGGAGATATCCGGAACCGTCGGGCCGGAGCCGATGACGTCGGGCGCGTCGCCGGGCACGTCGGAAATCGCCAGCGTCAACACGCTGGCCGGCGAGGCGGCGGCCGCAAGTTTGCCGCCCTTGATCAGGGAAAGATGTTTCCGGACTGCATTCATCTGGTGAATGGTCGCGCCCGAGCGCAACAGCGCCCCGGTCAGCGCCTGCTTGTCGCCAAGATCGATGCCGTCCGCCGGCGCCGCCAGCAAGGCGGATGCGCCGCCGGACGCAAGGAAGACCACCGTATCCGCCGGGCCGGCGCTGGCGGCCAGTTCAAGCATGCGGCGCGCGGCGGCGGCGCCAGCGGCGTCTGGCATGGGATGGCCGGCCTCGATGACCTCGATCCGCTCAACCGGGCAGGCATGGCCGTAGCGCGTGACGACCAGGCCTTCCATCGGCCGGGGCCAGGCTGCTTCGAGCGCGGCCGCCATGGCGGCTGCGGCTTTGCCGGCGCCCAGGACGATCACCCGGCCCTGGGTCGGCGCAGGCGGCAGGGCGTCGGCCATCACAAGGCGCGGGTCCGCGCGCGCGATCGCCGCGTCAAAAAGTTCTTTCAGGAAAACATTTGGGTCCAGCGCCATGATGCGCTGGACCCTAGCCGATTTCAGGCCGCTCGCAAGCATCCATTCCGAAGATGCGCGAGGCCCTTGTTAGTGGACAGCCGCCACCGCGAGATTGTGAGTGATCACGGCGGCGATGGCCGACATTTCGGCGGGCGCAAAGCCAATGGGCACGCCGTTCGCGGCATGGATCGCATAGCCTTCGACCCCGTCTATCTCGGCGCGGCGCAAATAGGCGACATCCGACAGGCCAAGGGATTCGAGATCAATCTGGCTACGCGGCGCCAGCGTCGCAGGCAATCCGTCAGTTCGATTAGACATCTCAATACTCCCTATTCGCCGGTGATCTGTATGGTGCGCGCCCGAAACGCAGGCTCTGGGCGCGCGAGGTCGATATGCAGCAGGCCATTTTCAAGATTGGCGCTGCCGACTTCTATGCCCTCCGCAAGTACGAATTTGCGCTGAAACTGACGGCCGGCAATGCCGCGATGCAGATAAACCCGACCTGCGTCGTCATCAGGCTGGCGTCCGCGGATGAGCAATTGGTTGTCCTCGATCTGCACGTCGAGGTCGCGGCGAGCGAATCCAGCGACGGCCAGCGTGATGCGCAAGCCCGTTTCGCCGATTTGCTCAATGTTATAAGGGGGGTACCCGTCGGCGGACGCTTTGGCGACGCTGTCGACAAGCCGCTCCAGATGATCGAAGCCCAGCATCAGCGGGCTATTGAATGCGGTATACCGCGACATCGCGCACCTCCTTTGAAAGCGAACGCGTATTGCTCGAACGTCCCGATCCCATGACGGCGATCTATGGACGGTTGGCCCTATCAGCCCAACGGACCAGATATGGCGTCCGGGCGCCTGCATTTCAAGCGGCGCGCTTGCTTGCGGCCCGCCGGCGACGCATCCTCTGCCGGTCCATTCCCGGAAGCTGGAGTTTGCAGCATTGCCCCCCATCCACGCATTGAAGTCGACGATCGACGTCGACGCCGTCATTCAAGGCATCGGCGCCTGGGTGGCGATCGAAACGCCAAGCCGGGACGCCGCCGCCGTCAACCGCCTGATGGACCTGATCGCGGCCGAGGCCGAACGGGATGGGCTGACCGTCGCCCGCACGGCCGGCCGGGATGGCTTTGGCGATCACCTGAAGTTGGAGACCCGACCCAACGATAACGGCCCGCGCCTGCTAGTTCTGACCCATGTCGACACGGTGCATCCGGTCGGCACGCTGGCCGCGTTGCCTTTCCGGCGCGACGGCGATCGGGTCAGCGGCCCCGGCGTCTATGACATGAAGGGCGGCGCCTATCTCGCGATGGAGGCGCTCAGGGCGCTTGGCCGGGTCGGCGCGGCGCCCGCCCTGCCCGTCACCATCCTGGTGATGGCGGACGAGGAAGCCGGAACGCCGACCGGGCGCGACCTGATCGCGGCCGAAGCGCCCCGGGCCGCAGCCGCCCTTGTGGTGGAGCCAGCCCGCGAAGGCGGGAAGATCGTGACGGCGCGGAAGGGCGCCGCCCGCTACCGGCTAAAGGCGACCGGCAAACCCGCCCATTCAGGCTCTCGCCATCAGGACGGCGCAAGCGCCATCCGCGAAATCGCCGCCAAGATCGTCGGGCTGGAAGCGATGACCGATTATGGCGCTGGCCTGACCGTCAATGCCGGCGTCGTCCAGGCCGGAACGGCGGTCAACGTCATCCCGCAACATGCCGAGGTCGAGATCGACATCCGCATGACCGACCTCGCGTCCGCCGATGCGGTCCATGCCCGCCTGACATCCCTCACGGCCGAAATTCCCGGCGTCACGCTTGAAGTGACGGGCGGCCTCAACCGGCCGCCGATGGAACGGACCGACGCCGTCTCGGGGCTATTCCTGCAAGCGCAGGCCCTGGCCCAGGCGATCGGCTTCGACCTGGAGACCGTGCCGCGCACCGGCGGCGGCAGCGACGGCAATTTCACCGCCGCCATGGGCGTGCCGACGCTCGACGGGCTCGGCGTCGACGGCGCCGGCGCCCATACGCTCGATGAACATATGCTCGTGTCTTCGATCGTGCCGCGGACGACGCTGCTGGCCGCCCTCTACGCAACCATCGGCCAGGAGGCCCGCCCATGAGCCGCCAACGCAATCTGCCGGAAATCGACCCGGCCGAAATCCTGGCCGATATCAAGACTTGGGCCGCCATCGAGTCGCCCTCGAAAGACGGCGTCGCCGTCAATCGGGTCGTGGACGTGGCCGAAACCGCCATGACGGGCCTCGGCATGCAGATTCAGCGCCGGCCGGGCCGCGACGGGTTCGGCGATTGCGTCGTCGCACGGTCGCCCTGGGGCGGCGACGGGCCGGGCGTTCTGATCATGGCGCATCTGGATACGGTGCACCCGCACGGGACCCTGCAAGGCAAGCTGAAGCTGGAGGAGCGGGACGGCTATCTTTACGGTCCCGGCGTCTACGACATGAAGGGCGGCGCCTGCCTCGGCCTGGCCGCGCTCCGTCATCTGGTGCGCGCCGGGCGGGAGACGCCGCTGCCGGTGACATACCTCTTCACGCCTGACGAGGAAGTCGGCAGCCCGACCAGTCGCGATCTGATCGAGAGCCTCGGCCTCGCCAACAAATACGTGCTGGTGCTGGAGCCGGGCCGGGACGGCAACAAGGTCGTCACGGCGCGCAAGGGCTGCGCCCGCTATGTCGTCCGCGCCCACGGCCGGCCGAGCCATGCGGGCATGCGCCATCAGGATGGCGTCAGCGCCGTCCTGGAAGCCGCCCGCCAGATCGCCAGAATCGAGGCCTTAACTGATTATGCGACCGGCGTCACCGCCAATGTCGGCCTATGGTCCGGCGGATCGGGCGCGAATGTCCGGCCGGCGTTCTCCGAGTTCGAGGTCGATGTGCGATTGCCGGACGACGCCAGCGCCGAGGCAGCCTGCGCCATGCTCGACGGCCTGACGCCGGTCGATCCCGAAGTCCGCCTGGAGATCGAGGGCGGCATAAACCGCCCGCCCTATCCCAAGACGGCCGCGATTGCGGCGCTGCTGGCCCATGCCCAGGGCCTCGCCGCCGAACAGGACATGCCGCTCGAGGATGTGGCGACCGGCGGTTTCAGCGACGGCAATTTCACCGCGGCCCTTGGCATTCCGACGCTCGACGGTCTCGGCGTCGATGGCGACGGCGCCCATACGGAGGACGAACGCCTGTTGCTCGCATCCATCAAGCCAAGGACGCAGCTCCTGATCCGCTTACTCGAAACGCTGCGCTAATCGGATCAGAATTTGGCGCCCGCCATTACCCGCCGTCGAAGATAAAGTCGCCCTCGGTCAATTGCGCGGATTGCACGCCGGAGAGATTGACGAAATTGCCGGCCGAGAAGGTCAGGCGGGCGGTGTTGTTCACATCGGCCAGCGCAGCCTGAACCTGCGCGAACTCGTTGAAAAAAATCGACACGTCCAGTTGATCGACGCCAATGGCGAAATCCGTGATCCGATCGACCCCCGACAATAGCTCGAACCGGTAGGTGTCGATGCCTTGCTGACCGGTCATGGTGTCGTTGCCCTGACCGCCCGCGATGTCGTCATTGCCGGAATTTCCGAAAATCCGATCGTCGCCGTCGCCGCCCAGCAGCGTGTCATTGCCGACCAGGCCGACGATCAGGTCATTGCCGCCTTCGCCGTTGATGGTGTCCCCGGTGGATATTTTGTTGGCGCCGGTAATCTGATTGCGCTGGAAATTCCCTGTCAGCACAAGCCCCTGATTGGCGAATTGGCCGTCCAGGATTTCGACATTCGCCGGATTGACGAAGTTCGCGAACGTGTTGATGCGGTCGGTGCCTTCGCCCACATTTTCACGCACGATATCGGTCGAATTATCGACGGTGTAGATGTCGTTGCCCCGTTGGCCCAGCATATAGTCCGCGTCAGCGCCGCCATTCAGCCGATCGTTTCCGGTTCCGCCCAGCAGAACGTCTTCGCCGCCGGCGCCCGTCAGCTTGTCATTGCCGATGCCGCCGAGTAGCGCGTCATCGCCAAGCCCGCCGCGCAGCAGATCGTCGCCAGCGCCGCCTTTGATGTTGTTATCGAAGCTATTGCCGTTCCGGACATCATCCCCGTCATAGCTATCGTCGCCGCCATCGAACAGGTCGCCATCCCCGAAAATCAGGACGCTTTCGCCGGCGCCGGCAGTGACGCCGCCGCCGGGCGCGCCGAGCAACAGATCGTTGATGCCGTCGCCGTTGACGTCGCCCGGATCGCGCGCGCTTCTGCCGAACAAATCGCCGGCGTCGCCGCCGATGATCTGGTAGCCCTCCGCATCCGTCAGCGCGTTGACATCGACGCTTGCGCCGAAGCCGTCTTTGTCGCCAAACAGCACGATCGCGCGGCCTACTTGAGATTGCTCAATCGAACTGAACCTGTTGTCGTCGATCAGCAGATCGTCGACGCCATCGCCGTTGACGTCGCAGACGCCGGCGGACCCTACGCCGCTCAATGCGCTGGTCCCAGTGATTGTGAACCCATCCGCGCCATCCAGAGCATCGACGTTCAACGATGGCGCAAATGAGCTGTTCGATCCGAAAATCACATAGCTTTGACGCGCATCGATCCCTGTGATGTGGATGTCGTCCACGCCGTCCCGGTTTAGATCGCCCGCATCGCGAACGTTCTTCAATCGGTTCAGGATGAATGTGGTCGATCCGATGACGCGGAAGCCATCGGACCCGTCGAGCGTCGTCGGATCGAACACGGCGTCGAAGCCTTCACGACGCCCAAAGATAACGTACGCCGCGCCATTTGCGTTTCCGCCGTTGTAACTGGCGAACGGCGCAGCCACGGCAAGATCGTCGATGCCGTCGCCGTTGACGTCGCCGAGCATCTCGACGCCCTGGCCAAGCCGAATGCCGTCTGCCGGTCCATCAATCCGGAAACCATCCGCGCCATCGAGGCCGTCGGCAGAAAAATCTTGATTATCACCTAGCGACCGTGGGCCAAACACGACAAATGCCTGGCCGCGCTGTGTGCCGCCGGCCTCAGAAAACGGCGCGCCCAAAATAAAGTCTACAATGCCATCGCCATTGATGTCGCCGATGGCGGCGACAACGCCGCCAAGTCCATCTGGCAAATTTAGCTGAGATTCGACTTCGAGATCGACCACGCCAGGACCGATGGGGAGTTCATCGGCGCGAACGACAAACACCGTGCCATTGAACAAGACGTTCGGCCCGACGCCGCCGATAACCACGTCGAACCGACCGTCGCCATCCCGGTCCGCGCCGAGCGTGCCGGACGATCCGACACGGCCATTCGCATCCTGGCCGTTCAGCAACCCATCGGCATCCTGGAACAGAACCGACTGATCGATCAGCCCATCGATATCGACGACCCGGGTGACAGCGACGTCCTGCTCGACCGAGATGATCCGCGCGCCCGAGACATAGCGATTGAAGGTCACGCCGCCGATCGTTTCGACGCCTTCGAATGCGAAGGATTGCGCGTCGTCCTGCCCCGGAAACAGCGCATCCCCGACCAACTCGACACGATTGCCGGCTCCGCCAGTGACGAACAGCTTGTTCGTCGTTTCCGAAAGGCCGGCGACATCAACCGGCCGCAGCCGAAGAATGTTGGCTTGGCCGGAAGCAAGGTCGATCGTTTCGATTGAATGCACGCCTTCATGCCCGATCGCCGTAAAATCCAGCGTGATCGCGGAACTGCCCGCCAGCCGCAGCGTGTCTGCCCCCGTCCCGCCGTCGACTCGCCGGAAATTGCCGTCCCGAATGATGAGAACGTCGTCGCCGGCCCCGCCCGACAGGGCATCCTCGCCGCCGCCGCCATCCAGCGTATCGACCCCCAGCCCGCCGATAATTCTGTCGATGCCTGAGCCGCCGGTAACTATATTCGCGCCGCCGTCCCCGACCTGGACGCCGCCGCTGAAATCGCCGCCATACATGACAGAGGTTACGGCTGAGCCAGGACCGGCATCCCCGACCCCGAAACCGCCCATGGCGATATCATCGAACCCGTCGCCATTGACATCGGCGCCGCCGGAGACGCTGAAGCCCAGCGCTCCCGCTGTTTCGCCGACGACCGCAAACCCCTGATCGAACGTCATCGACGCTAGGTCCACCGTTGCGGCGAACCCGCCGGACTGACCGAATACGATGTAGGCGGCGCCCACGTTGACGCCGTTTGTATCTTTATGGCCATGCGCGCCGACGATGAAATCATCGACGCCGTCGCCGTTGAAATCGCCAGCGGCCGCGACGTTGTTGAAGGAGGTTCCAATGCCCTCCCCTCCGCCGACCGGCGCGACAACGCGAAAGCCGTCGGTTCCATCCATCGACCCAAGGTCGATCGTGACGCCGCTTTGCGCTCCGCCGAAGACGACGACGCCGCCGCCATCGCTGTTGTCGGAATATTGCGAAATGAAGATATCGCTGAAGCCGTCGCCATTGACGTCGCCGACGCCGACCGCTGTGTAGCCGCGAATGGTGGAACTGACCAAACGAACGCCGACGCCGGGCCCATCCAGATCGTTGATCGTGCCGGACGCAGCCAGGGTCTGGCCGCCGAAGACCACGACGCCCGTGCCCTGTGTTCCGGGAGCATTGGGATCGGAATAGCCGCCCTCCCAGATCAGAAGGTCGTCCAGGCCGTCGCCGTTGAAATCCCCGACGAAATCGCCAACCGCGCCATTGACGTCGAGCGAGGTCACCCGGAAACCGTCAGCGCCGTCAAGCGCCGCGACATCGAACGAGGCCGCGGCGGCGGCCGCGCCGAAGATGACTGATGTCGTCAGACCGGCACCATAGAAGTCGCCGACGACAATGTCATTGAAACCGTCGCCGTTGAAATCGCCGTTGGCCGCGCTGTGGCCGAAATTCGTGGAGCCGCCATTGGGGCCGCCGGAATCGACAACCTCGAAGCCATCCGCTCCGTTCAGAAATCCAAGATCGAGCGCGCCATAAACATTCGGTCCGCCGCCGAACAAGACATGGGCCTCGCCGTTAGCCCGGCCAGCCAGGATCAGGTCGGCGACGCCATCGCCATTGACGTCGCCCGAACCGAACCCGCTGCGGATATTGCCCGCGCCGCCAGCGTCAATGCGAAACCCTTCCGCTGCTGCCAGGGTCGAAAGGTCGACCGTGGTCCCCAGGCGACTTCCGCCGCCGAACACCACAAAAGAATTTTCCGGATCCTGGACGATGCCGCCGACCACGATGTCCGCGAGACCATCGCCGTTGAAGTCATCGGTCAGCTTGATGAATGTCCCAAGCTTTTCATCGTTCGCGCCGCCTTGAAGGCTGAATCCGAAAAATCGGTCGACAAAACTTTTGGAAATGGTCGCGGTCATGCAACATGCTCCTTGTTTGCGACAAGGCGCATGCCCAGCCACATCGGAAATCATTCGCCCGCCGCCCAGGAAAAGAGTATTCCCTCAGAACGCCCGACGCAACTCCCGGCTGGCTATGATTTCAAAGGGCGCGCACATGTATTCTGGAAATCCTTTATTCATCTCAATATCTTAGTTGGAAAATCATATACAGTTAAAAGTGAATTATTTCATCCAACCGGGAGCATGCCGGACCCGCGCAAAGCGCCCAGTTGTAAAATATCACTTACCTTCCCACTGCACCCGGTTCCGCAGCGTCCCGATGCCGGTGATCTCGATCTCGCAGACATCGCCGTGAACCATGTTGTCGGTCTTGCCCTCCGTCCCCATCCAAACGACGTCGCGCGGGTAGAGCGTGCAATATTGCGACATGCGGATCAGGAATTCGGCGATGCCGAAGATCATCGACGTCGTCTTGAACGTGATCTTCTCCTGCCCATTGACGCGGACGGTCGTCATCGCGGCCTCGAGATCGAGGTCGGTCTCGATCCAGGGGCCCATCGGCGCGAAGGTATCGGTATTCTTGCCGCGCCACATCGTCCGGTCGCCCCGCTGCCATGTGCGCTCGGAGACGTCGTTGCCGATGGTGTAGCCAAGGATGCAGTCCCAGACCGTCTCCGCCGTCAGATGCTTGGCCTGCTTGCCGATGACGACGACAATTTCGCCTTCATATTGCAGCAGTTCCGTCGCGTCGGCGGGCACGATGATCGGGTCTTCGTGGCCGGTGATCGAGTTGATCGCCCGGTAGCCGATGTCGGCCGCCGGCGGCAGATCGGGCGACCGGCCAAGCTTCTCCGCCGCCTCACGGACATGGTCCGCATAATTGAGTCCAGCCGCGTAGAACGTCCGCGGCATGACCGGCGCCAGCAGTTTCGTCGCCGCAAGCGGCCGCGACGTCGATGTGCGTTCATACCCGTCGAAGGGATCGCCCGCGACGTCGATCAGCCGATCGCCTTTAACCAGGCCAAATGTTTCCTTATCCCCGACCAGATAGCGCGCCCACCGCATGTCCCGACTCTCCCCGCTATGGCATTCCAGATTTACGCCTAGCTTGCCGCCAAACTGCCGCCATTGACCAGAGGCAAAGGCATGGCATTCTTCGAAGCGGCACAAAGCGAGGCGAAGCCATGCAGGACTATGCGCATATCACTGTCGAACCGGCGTCGCGAAACTGCGGCGCATTCATCTCGGGCGTCGATCTGAAATCCGATATTGGCGACGCGGCGGTTCGGGAGATTCACGCCGCGCTGATGCGCCATCAGGTCGTGTTCTTCCGAGGCCAGGATGTGACGCCGGCAGAGCAGGCCGCGTTCGCCCGCCGCTTTGGGCCGCTCCGCCAGGCGCGCCGCGCGGCCTTCGAGACCCGTGACGATGTCCCGGAAGTATCGATCATCATCAACGACAAGGACCGGCCGCCGAATATAGACCACTTCCATTCCGACGGGATGTTTCGGGCGAAGCCGGAATTTGCGTCCGTCCTGAAGGCCGAGCAGCCAGCGCCGCTTGGCGGCGACACCATCTTCGTTTCCCTGACGGCCGCCTGGAAAGGCCTCTCGCCGACCATGCAGGCGGCGCTTGGCGACAAGACCGCCATCTATGACTTCATGCGGCTTCACTCATCGCCGGAGAAAGCCCGGAACTGGGAAGGCCCAGGCCGCGAGGGCATGATCAAGACACGGGATGAGAACCCGCCGATCGAGCATCCCCTGGCGCCGCGCCATCCGGTCACCGGCGAACAGCTGATCTATTTCTCGGAAAGCTTCACCGCCACGATCATGGGCGTCTCGAAGTTCGAGAGCGAAAGCTTGCATCTCTTCCTGACGCGCCATTGCGCCAAGCCGGAATTCCAGTACCGCCTGAACTGGCGTCCGGGCACGATCGCCTTCTGGGACAACCGGTCGAGCTTGCACTACGCCGTCGCTGATTATTGGCCGGCGACGCGCATCATGCACCGGCTGACCATCGAGGCAGACGCCATCGGCGCCAGCCTCGTCCGGCAAGCCGCCGAATAGCGTGGTATTCGATTCCGCCAAGATCGCCAAAGCGCTCGCCGCCCAAAGGCAAGCACAGGCCAAACCGCAAAGGACCCCCATGTCGAGACAACCCGTCATTGTCGGCGTCGCCGACGCGCCGACCGAAAACCGTGGCCGCGCTCTGCCCGGCATCCATGTGCTTAACATGCAGCGCTATGCCGCCAACGAAGCGCTGGCGGAAGCCGGCCTCACCATGGCGGATGTCGATGGCCTCGCTGTCGCCGGCATGTGGGGCATGCCCGGCCCCGGCGCGATGCAGCCGAACTTGCTGGCCGAATATCTGGGCATTCGCTTCCCGAAATACCTCGACGGCACGAATGTCGGCGGATCGGCCTTCGTGCTGCATGCGGGCCATGCCTATGAAATGATCAAGGCCGGCGTCTGCGACACGGTGCTGATCCTCTATGGCTCGATGCAGAAATCCCAGTCGGCGCGCAGCCTTGGCGGGCGCCCGGCGCTGTTCTCGAACCAGTTCGACATGGTGGCGGGCCTGCCCTCGCCGGCTGGCGCCTACGCCATGGCCGCCCAACGGCATTTCCACGACTATGGCTCTTCTCGCGAGACGCTCGCGGAGATCGCGGTCGCGACCCGGGCGTGGGCCAGCCTCAATCCGGCGGCCGCCTTCCAGGAGCCGCTGACCATCGATGAGGTGCTTGCGGCGACGCCCATCGTCGATCCCCTGGGCCGGCTCGATTGCTGCCTGGTCACCGACGGCGGCGGAGCGGTCGTCATGACGACGGCAGAGCGGGCGAAGGACCTGAATTCCAAGCCGATTTACATGCTGGGCCACGGCGAAAGCGCCAGCCACATGAACATCAACTACATGCCAGACATGTCCAGGCTCGAAGTCGCCGAGCGCGCCAGCCAGGCGGCCTACGCCATGGCCGGGCGCAAGGCCGCCGACATGGACATGGCGATGATCTACGACAGCTTCACCATCACGACGCTGCTGACGATGGAAGCGCTTGGCCTCTGCGGCCGGGGCGAAGGCAAGGATTTCGTCAAGGGCCAGCGCACGGCGCCCGGCGGCGAATTCCCCATGAACACCAACGGCGGCGGCCTCTCCTACTGCCATCCCGGCATGTACGGCATCTTCCTGCTGATCGAGGCGACCCGCCAGCTTCGCGGCGGTCTGGGCGCGCGTCAGGCGCCGAACGTCAAGACAGCGGTCTGTCACGGCACCGGCGGCGTCCTGTCGTCCGGCGCGACCGTCGTGCTTTCAAGCGAACCGAACTGAGGGGCGATATCCATGGCTTACGAAAAACCAGTCCCTGCCGTCGATCCCGACAGCGCTCCCTATTGGGACGGCGCCAAAGACGGCCGCCTGATGATCCAGCGCTGCAAGAAAACCGGCCAAACCTTTCTGTATAGTCGGCAATTGGTCCCCGGCGTCGACGATTCCCAGGTCGAGTGGATCGAGGCGTCCGGCAAGGGCGTGATCTACAGCTTCACCGTCGCCCGTCGGCCCGCCGGCGCGGCGTTCCAGGGCGATTGCCCCTACGTCATCGCCAGCGTCACCCTGGCGGAAGGCGCGCGGATCATGTCCAACGTCATCACGGACGACGTGAACGCCGTAAAGATCGGCATGCCGGTCGAGGTCTTCTTCGACGAGGTGTCCGACGAGTTGACGATCCCGAAGTTCAAACCGGCGGCGTAACGACAGCCCTCGCACTTAGAACCAGTCTTGGGCGGAAACGCCCAAGACTGGATGGCGATATCCAGATCGTATCGTTAGCGCATGGCGTGGGTCGATCAGAGATAGACGCTTGCGACCATCAGGCAGCCGGCCCATCCCGCCGCAAAGGTCAGCGTCCGCGCAAAGGGAATGCCAAGCGTATACACGACCATATGGCCGACCCGCGCCCAGAAGAAGATCAGGGCGCCCAGGGCCGTCGTCTCGTTGGTCAGTTCGGAAATATGCGCGACCAGAACGAGGCCGGCGAAGGGAATCAGGTTTTCCGTCAGGTTGCGGTGCGCGTTCTGCATCCGCACGGCCCAGACGGGCTGCGGCAGTTCGCGCTGGGGATAGCCCATGACTTCGACCACGCCCCAGGCATTCAGGCGCCCCAGAATATACGGCACCCACATCACGAGGCTGAGAACGCAAGTCGCGACGAGATACACAAGCTCGGGCTTCATTATTCGGTCTCCCAACAGCGGCAGGACACGAAGAACCAACTCTCCGCGATTCGCAGCCGCCAGTATTTTCGCCCGCGCGTACATGGCGCATAGGACGCTGTCTTAATGAACCAATCCGACCGGCCTGCCAAGCCGGATCGATCTGCCCCGTCCTAAGGTGCGCTGGCTACACTCAGGCGGGCTGGCTTTGACAGCGGGCGGATGCTCCGTCGATACTCACCTAAGCAGACGCGACAGCGCGATGCCCGATGCCCCGTCGAGGAGACCATCCCATGAACCCAGAATTGCTGCGCCTGGCTGAAGCGTGCGCCGACCGGCTGCGCGCGCGCGGCGAGACCGTCGCCGTCGCCGAATCCTCCGCTGGCGGCCTGATCGCAGCAGCGCTGCTCGCGGTCCCTGGCGCATCCCGGTATTTCCTGGGCGGCGCGGTGGTCTACACTGGCCAGGCGCGCAAGGCGCTGCTTGGCATCACCCAGAAGGATATTGACGCCGCCGGCATCCGGTCGAGTTCAGAGCCTTATGCGGCGCGTCTCGCGGACCGCGTCCGCACGGTCCACGAGGCGGACTGGGGCCTGGCCGAAACCGGGGCGGCGGGGCCGACAGGCAACCGCTATGGGGATGCGGCAGGCCATACCTGCATCGCCGTCAATGGCCCGACCCATGCGGTGACGACCCTGGAAACCGGCGACGACGACCGGGCGAACAATATGGTCAGGTTCGCGGCCGCCGCCTTGGCCGAATTGCTGCACGCCCTCGACACGAGTTCCGCCGCCGCCTGACGCGGCTGGCGGGCTGGCCTTGTCAGACTTTGGCGCGCCGCAAGGTAATCGCGTTCGTCACCGGTTCAAGCTGGCCTGAGACGCCGGGCGGCGCCAGGCAGGTCGCGTCATATTCCTCGACGATGAACGGCCCGATACGCTGCTCCGCCAGATCGGAGCGCGCCAGGATCGGGGTCTCGAGCCAACCGGTCTCGGGGCCGAAGTAGGCTGGCCGCCAGCCGCCGCCGGCCGCCGCCTTGCGGTCGGTCGATTTGGCGAGCGGCGCCCGCTCGCCGAGGCCGCGCCCGCTCGCCCGGAGGGTGATCAACTCCACCGGCTCCGCCAACCCAGCCCGGTGGCCATAGACGCGCGCATGCTCGACGCCGAACGCTTCCGCCAGCCCGTCCCGCGCCGCCAGATCGAACGCGCCCGACCAGTCGACCTCCAACTCATGGGTCTGGCCCTTGTAACGCAGGCTGGCGGACCGCCGCACCTCCTGGTCGGCAGGCTTGAAGCCTTCGGCCGTCAATTGCGCGCTGCCCTCATCCTCGAGCGACCGCCAGGCGCGCTCGATCTCTTCCGGATCGGCGGACGCCAGCACGCGCCGCAAGGTCCGCCCATAATGGTGCTCAACTTCCGCATAGAGCAGCCCGAACGCCGAGAACAAGCCCGGCGCCGGCGGCGCGATCACGCGCTGCATGCCAAGCGCCGCCGCCATGTCCCAGCCGAACATCGGCCCATTGCCGCCAAACGCGAACAAGGCGGCCGAGCGCGGATCGCGCCCCCGCTCGACCGTCACGGCGCGGATGGCGCGCATCATGTTCGCGACCGCGATCCGCCGGGCGCCGAACGCCGCATCCTCGACGCTGAGGCCAAGCGGGTCCGCGACCTTCGCCTTGAAGGCGGCCCGCGCCGCCGCAAGGTCGAGCGTCCGCTCGCCGCCAGCAAGCCCCGCCGGGTTCAAGTATCCCAGGATCAGGTTGGCGTCAGTGATCGTCGGTTCCGTGCCCCCCATGCCATAGGACACGGGGCCTGGAGAGGCGCCCGCGCTCTTCGGGCCGATCTGCATGGCGCCGCCCGCGTCGATCCAGACGATCGAGCCGCCGCCAGCGCCGACTTCCGCCAGATCGATCGCCCGGGTCTTGACCGAATAGCCCTGCCCCGTCAGCAGCCGCGACGCCTGAATCGCCTCGCCGCCGACCTGGAGTTCGTCGGCCCGTTCCGCGCGCCCGTCGATGACAAGCGCAGCCTTCGCCGTCGTGCCGCCCATGTCGAAGGAGACAATGCTGGCCTCGCCCAGGGGCGCCGCCAGCGCCTGGGCGCCGACGACGCCGCCAGCCGGGCCGGACTCGATAATATGCACCGGCAGCCGCGCCGCCGCGTCCGCCGGCGTCAAGCCGCCCGAGGATTGCATGAGCGACACCGGCGCTGCGATGCCCTGGTCCCGCAAGCCAGCTTTCAGCGACTTCAAATAGGCGGCGACGATCGGCAGCACGTAGCAGTTAACAACCGTTGTCGACGTCCGCTCATATTCCCGGATTTCCGGCAGCACGTCGGTCGAGATACAAGCCGCGACGCCAGGCGCGCGTTCCGCCATCAGCCGCGCCATCGCCTGCTCGTGCACCGGGTTCGCATAGGCGTTCAGGAACGCGACCGCGATGGCGTCCACGCCCTCTCCGACCAGATGATCGATGGCCGCCGCTGCGGCGGCCAGGTCGAGCGGGGTCGTGACGGCGCCCGTGGCGTCGATCCGCTCCGGGACCGTCAACCGCAGCCGACGGGGCACGAGCGGCTTCGGCTTCTCCCATGCAAGATCGTAGAGCCGGGGCATGCGGAGCGTGCGGATTTCCAAAATGTCGCGAAAGCCCTCGGTGCCGATCAATCCCACCTTGGCGCCGCGCCGTTCCAGGATCGCATTCGAAGCGACGGTGGCGCCGTGGCGGATTTCACTGACGTCGGCCGCCGTCAGGCCCGCCTCGCGGAGCGCAATTTCAAGGCCCTCAACAATCGCGCGGGCGTAGTCGTCAACGCTGGAAGAAACCTTGCGCACCGCCAGCCGGCCGTCCGGCCCGAGCAGGACGATATCCGTGAAAGTGCCGCCGATATCGACGCCGACGCGCCACTGGCCGCTCATGACGCTGCCTCCCGGGTGAATGGCGTCGGCGCAGGCCCCCGCGCCTTGGCCTTGGCGGCGCGCGCGGCCGCCGTCGCTGCAGCGTCCACGCTGTCCGCCAGGATGACGACGCCATAATCCCTGAGGGCGCCGGCGATGCTGACAAAGCCGTCGCGCACATCCTCAAGCACAGCTTCCGGCGGACGCTCCAGCGGGTCGCCCCAGCCGCCAGGGCCCGCCAGTTCATGGCGCAGCACGTCGCCCGCGACGACATCCATGGTGAACTTCGGCGACAGCGGCCGTTCGCCCGCCGTGCCCGGATTGAGGATGTTCCTGGCGAAATGCCCGGCCGCGCCGCCATAGAGGCCGTAGGGGCGGAACGACGCCCGGTCGGCGCGGACCTGCAAGCTCGCGGTCGTCGCCTTGATCCGGTAGTCACGGCCGAACGGCGCGCCGCCGCGATACAGCCCGGCGCCAGCGCGATCGGTCAGAAATTCGTAGCGCAGGATCTCGACCGGATGTTCGGCCTCCGTGATCTCGACCGATTGCGACGCCATGTTCGAGAAGATGTTGGCATTGCCCTCAAGCCCGTCGGCCCACGGCCTAGCGCCCCAGGCGCCGCAGGTGAAATCAACGTAGACAAAGGGCTTGCGATCGGCAGTCCAGCCGCCGATGGAAATCCCGGTATTGCCGCCGTCCGAGGCCGCCATGACCTTGTCGGGGCGCATCATCGCCAGCGCGCCCAGGGCGCAGTCGATCATCCGGAAGCCCGTCAGGCCCCGCGCGGCGCAGGCGGCCGGCAATTCCATATTGGCGATCGTGCCCTTGGGCGCGACGACATCGATGGCGCGAAAAAAGCCCTCGTTCGTCGGAATATCCTCGTCGAGGACGCACCGGATCGCGCAATAGCTCGCTGCCTGGGTATAGGAGAATGTGTTGTTGATGGCGCCGCGGACCTGGGGGTTGGAGCCGGTCCAATCGGCTTCGATCCGGTCGTCGGCCTTGCGGAAGGTCACGAACAGGCGGATCGGCTTGCCGAGATCGACGCCGTCGTCATCGATCCAGTCTTCGAACGACCACTCGCCGTCCGGCAGCCCCCCGATCGCAGAGCGGGTCAGGCGTTCGGAATAGTCGATCAATTCGTCGATCAGCGCGCGCGTCCCGGCGACGCCGTGGTCGGCGACGATCTCCAGGAACTGGCGCTCCGCGATATGGCAGGCGGCCAACTGGGCGCGCATGTCGGCTTCGACCAGGACCGGCAACCTGACATTCGCGCGGATCATGTCGAACAGGGTGTCGTTCGGCTGGCCCGCGCGAAACAGCTTCGAGGGCGGAATGCGCAGGCCTTCCTGATAGATCTCGGTCGAGTCGGCGGCATTCGATCCAGCGACCCTGCCGCCGACATCGGTGTGGTGGCAGATCGTGGCGGCGAAGGCGACGCGCACGCCCTCATGAAAGATCGGCTTGAAGACGAACAGGTCCGGCAAATGCATGCCGCCGGCATAGGGATCGTTCAGGCAGAGCACGTCGCCGTCGACGATGCTGTCGCCAAAGCGTTCGATCGCCGCCCTGAGGGCCGTCGGCAAAGACCCCAGATGGCCCGGCAAGGTCAGGCCCTGGGCGATCAGCCGCCCGTCGCCGTCGCAGAACGCCGTCGAGAAGTCCATGTTGTCTTTCAGCACGCCCGAATAGGTGGTTCGGGTGATGGTCAAGGCCATCTCATCGGCGATGGCGATCAGGGCGTTCTTGAAAAGCTCGAAGGCGATCGGGTCGGCGATCGTCGGACGCGCCGTCATGACGCATCTCCCGCGAGCAGCGCCTCCAGCTCACGCCATTCCCGCAAGCCGAGGCCGCTCGACGCCCGGTCGACCGTCTCGCCGCGCAGCCTGCGGCGCACCACATCGAGCGCCTGACGCGACAGGTCCGCGCCATGCAGGCGGTAATCCTCGAACGCCTGCGCCGCGAGTGGCGTCCAGCGTTGCGCGATATCGCGGAGCACGTCGGCATAGACCCGGATTTCATATTGCGCATGGGAATCCGCCCGGAGCGCCATGAAATGAAACAGATTATGCAGATCGGTCTTCCAGTACCATTGGGTATAGGTCGAAAGCGGCAGGCCGATCCGGGCCAGTTCGCGGGCAAGGCCGGGACGGCCGGCGTCGACCGGTTCGCCGTGGGCGTCAGCGTTCAGGAGATAAACATAACTATCAAAGGCCTGGGCGGCGTCGCGCCTTAAAATATCGAGCATGGCCGCCGCCGCCGCCGGATCGACCGCTTCGCCGCGACCCTGATGGTTCTGGGACGACTGCACCGCCAGATGCTCGGCTTCCGGCACATAAAACTCTTTATCCAGAATGGAATAGCGCGCGGAGTATTCATTGACGTTCGCTGTCCGGTGCCTGATCCATTGCCGGGCGACGAACATCGGCAGCTTCACATGCAGCTTGATCTCGCACATCTCGAAGGGCGAGGTGTGGCGATGTCGCATCAAATACCGAATAAGCCCTTCATCCTGGCTGGTTTTGCGCGTCCCCCGACCATAGGAGACCCGCGCCGCCTGCACGATGGCGTTATCGTCCCCCATATAGTCGACGACCCGGATGAACCCGTGGTCGAGCACCGGCAGGGCCTGATACAGGATCTCCTCCAACGCAGGCGCCACCGCGCGCCGGGTCGGCGCGGTTTCGCCCCGGCCAGCCTCGATCTCCGCCGCCTGCGCTTCGCTCAACCTCGTCATGCCGCGACCCTTCCGCATTATCTTTCCGTGCGCTTCGCAGACTGCCCTTTTATCACGCGGCCGCAAGGCGTATATTGGTCGCGTGGGGCTTCGGCCCTTCTATGGCGATAAACGCTGCGTGGAATAAGCGTTACGGACCCGGGGGCAGTACCCGGCGTCTCCACCAATTGGGCTTCGCGAGCACCTTGTCAGCTCGCGAATCGGGGGACGAAACAGGCTCGACGTGCGCGGTAAAGACGTAGTTTTTGCTCGGTGCGATGCCGCCGTTATCGGCTCAAAAACCTAGGTGCGAATGACAATGAAGTCGCACTCGCTGCGTAATTTGTCGTAAGACAAGTTAAGTAAGCGCGGTTTGGGGGGTTACCGGGCAACAGAAA